>MTLE01000572.1_pt1 | contig 13327 bp, 13 predicted proteins | sample 1982461 | NCBI WGS metagenome assembly MTLE01 (sample SAMN05712605, study PRJNA340218) | biofilm metagenome | isolation source: sample SPL anode biofilm adapted to -200 mV | place: USA | collected 2012-02-03
ATCCCGATGCCGATTTTGACAAGCTGGCGGCTCGACAGGCCGCCCTGCAGGAGACGATAGAGGCCCTCGACGGCTGGAACCTCGACGCCCGCCTCGACCTGGCGATGGAAGCGCTACGATGTCCGCCGGCCGATCAGGTCGTCGACGTGCTGTCGGGAGGCGAACGCAGACGCGTCGCGCTCTGCCGGCTGCTGCTCAAGAAGCCGGACATCCTGCTCCTCGACGAGCCGACGAACCACCTCGATGCCGAGACGGTGGCATGGCTCGAACACCACCTGCAGCAGTATGAGGGCACCGTGATTGCGGTAACGCATGATCGCTACTTCCTGGACAACGTCGCCGGATGGATACTCGAACTGGACCGTGGCGAAGGCATCCCATGGAAGGGCAACTATTCAAGCTGGCTCGAGCAGAAGGCCGAGCGGCTGGAGCAGGAAGAGAAAGGCAATTCCGAACGGGCCAAGACCCTGGAGCGCGAGCTGGAATGGGTGCGGATGAGCCCCAAGGGCCGGCATGCCAAGAGCAAGGCCCGCATCACGCAGTACGAGAAGCTGCTTGCCGATGGCGAGCGCGAGAAGGTCAAGGAGACCCGGCTGTTCATCACGCCGGGCCCCCGGCTCGGCTCCGTCGTCATCGACGCGAAGGGGCTGACCAAGGCATACGGCGACAAGCTGCTTTTCCAGAACCTGGAGTTCTCGGTGCCGCCGGGAGCCGTGGTCGGCATCGTAGGCCCGAACGGCGCAGGCAAGACGACGCTGTTCAAGCTGATAGCGGGCATGGAACATGCCGACGGGGGCACGCTGCGGCTGGGCGATACGGTCAAGCTGGCCTACGCCGATCAGATGCGCGCCGGCCTCGACGCGGACAAGACCGTATGGGAGCAGCTGTCCGGGGGGCTCGACATCATCAAGCTGGGCGGCGTCAAGGAAGTGAACAGCCGGGCGTACTGCTCGTGGTTCAACTTCTCCGGCGGCGACCAGCAGAAGAAGGTCGGCATCCTGTCCGGTGGCGAACGCAACAGGCTCAACCTGGCGATGATGCTCAAGGATGGGGCCAACGTCATACTGCTCGACGAGCCGACCAACGATCTGGACGTCAACACGCTGCGCGCCCTCGAAGAGGCACTCGACGGCTTCGCCGGCAGCGCGCTGGTCGTCAGCCATGACCGCTGGTTCCTTGACCGGGTCTGCACGCACCTTCTGGCCTTCGAAGACGGCGAAGTGGTCTGGTTCGATGGCAACTGGTCGGAATATGCCGAGTACCGGCACGAGAAGCTCGGCGGCGAAGCCGACCGGCCGCACCGGTACGTCTACCGCAAGCTGGAGCGATAGGCCATGCCTCGTCCATTGAATGCCCGCAGAATTCGCGGCGGCATGGCCACCGGGGTCTTCAAGCCGGCCGGCATTCCGGGGCGCGAACTCGAAGAAGTCATATTGGGACTCGATGGCGCCGAGGCGATCCGTCTCGCCGACCTCGAGGGTTTGTATCAGGAAGCCGCCGCCCGGCAGATGGGCGTCTCGCGACAGACGTTTGGCCGCATACTCGAGGATGCGCACCGCATCGTCGCCGACGCGATCATCAACCGCAAGATGCTCAGGCTCGAAGGCGGACAGGTCGTTGAACAGAAGGAGCAACACATGCATCAGAAGATAGCCGTCCCTTCGCGTGACGGCATGGTCGACGCGCACTTTGGACACTGCCAGTATTTCAGTGTCTTCTCCATCCAGGACGGCAGCATTTCGGGTGAGCAGGTCGTCGACAGCGCCGAAAGCTGCGGGTGCAAGAGCGACATCGCATCGATCCTGGCCAAGCAGGGTGTCACGCTGATGCTGGCCGGCAATATGGGAGAAGGCGCCGTCAAGGTGCTCAAGGCCAATGGCATCGAGGTGATACGCGGCGCTTCCGGCGCGGTGCGCTCGGTCGTCGAGGCATGGCTCGCCGGTACCGTCACCGACTCGGGCGTCGGCTGCACCGAGCACGGCGACGCCGACCACCAATGCTCGCACTGAGACGCAGTACCAGCCATTGCCGAGGATGAACCGGGCGGGATAGTATCGCCATCATGACAAGCGCAGAAAGAGATCGCGGCCTCGGTGCTCTGGCCCTGGCCGCGACGGCATTCTTCTGGAGCCTCGCCGGGCTCCTCATCAAGCTGGTAGACTGGAACCCCTTCGCCATAGCCTGCGGCCGCAGCCTCGTCGCCGCGTTGTTCCTGCTGGTGTGGATGCGCAAACCCAAGCTGACCTTCTCCGGCCCGCAGATCGGCGCTGCCATCGCAAGCTCGGCCACGATGCTGCTCTTCATCTATGCGAACAAGGCGACGACCGCCGCAAACGCCATACTGCTGCAGTATGGTTCACCCATCTATACCGCCATACTCGGCGCGATATTCCTCCGGGAGAAGCCGAAGCTCGAGCACTGGCTGGCGTTTGTCGCCGTAGCGGGCGGCATGGCGCTGTTCTTCATGGGCAACCTTGGCGGAGGATCGATCAGAGGAAACATCGCCGCCATACTCGCCGGTGTCACCTTCTCCGCCTACTTCGTCTTCATGCGGATGCAGAAGGACGGCTCGCCGCTCGAATCGAACCTGCTGGCCCATCTGCTTACCGCGACGATTGGCTTCGTGATAGCCCTGTTCATGCCTGCGCCCAGAATTACCGGTGTGTCGATAGCCGCTATCGTCGCTCTGGGGGTCTTTCAGATTGGCATGGCCGCGGTTCTGCTGTCGTGGGGCATCAAGCGGGTCAGCGCGATTCAGGGTTCGATCATTGCGGGACTCGAGCCCGTATTCAATCCGCTCTGGGTATTCCTGGCACTCGGCGAGAAGCCAAGCCCGAACTCGCTCGCCGGCGGAGCGATCATACTGCTGGCCGTCATCCTGTCATCGATCGTCACGGCGCGGCGGGCCATGCGCCCGCTACGGGTGCCGCATGCGGCAGGGAGACAGGCGTCATGATGATGCAGACAATTGCCAGCTACGATCAGATGCGGGACATCGTCAGCCGCGAGCAGGCGGCGCTGCTCTATTGCTCGACCCCCGACTGCGGTGTCTGCAAGAGCCTGAAACCGAAGGTTGTCGCGCTGGCCGAGGAGAATTTCCCGGCGATGGGCCTGTACTATGTCGATCTCGACGCGGTGCCCGAAATACGCGGCCAGCTGTCCATCTACGCGGTGCCCGCGGTGCTGGTATTCATCCAGGGCAAGGAGACGATACGGGAAGCCCGCAATTTCGGCATCGTGGAGCTCGGCCGCGCGATCGACCGCTACTACTCGATGCTCTTCGATGCGGCGGACTCGAACGGCTGATTTCGATTCACGGAAGTCGTAGTATACTGATCAGGCAACAAGAGGGAGGCGCACATGGTTCGACATGAAGATGATGTTCCATCGGTCAAGATGGCTGGCGACGGTGTAGTCGGAGTCACCAAGAAGATCATGATTGGCCCGAAGGATGGCTACGATGGCTACCTCAGGGTATTTACCGTGCAGCCCGCGGGATCGAGCCCGTACCACACGCACCCGTGGTTCCACGCGAACTACATTCTGGAAGGCCAGGGCACGGTGATCATCGACGGCAAGGAGCAAGCGGTCCGCGCCGGGTCGGTCGCCTACATACCCGGCGGGTTGAAGCACCATTTCGTCAATACCGGCTCCGCTCCGCTCAAATTCATATGCCTCGTGCCACCGGAGGGTGACGCGTACTGAGCCGCACAGGCCCGCACGCGCCATGGATGGAAGCCCCGTATTCGGGGCTTCTTTTTTTTGGGGCGCACTCCTGCGGCATGTCCTGCATTGCCTTTCCTGACTGATTTACTTAACTTTATCCTGCGTTCGATCGGAAAGCGATTCATCGATACCGACGGAGGAGAAGCTGATGCAGGAACTGAAACCGGAAGCCGCACTGAAGGCGCTGCTCGACAACAGCAAGGTTGGCCTGTTGGCGACAGGCGATGCCGATGGTCAACCGCACACCCGCTGGGTAACGGCCGCGATGCTGCCGGGCCAGGACCGGCTGCTGTATTGCGTTACGATGGCGGGCACGAACAAGGCCAAGGATATTGGCGCCAATGGCAGGGTCGCGTGGTCCTTTCAGAGCCCTCGCCTCGATACGATCATCAGCGTCACCGGTCACGCGCGGCTGCTCGAACTGCCTGAACTGAAGGCGCAGGTGCTGGAGGCGCTCGGCCGGGACCTGACCATCTTCTGGAGGATCAATGCCAGCCCGAAGCATCTGGTCGTCATAGAATCGACCATCGATGACATCAAGGTGTACAGGCCGATGCAATCCACGGCGCACGAAACGAGGCTGCCATGAAAGCGGCAGACAACGACCTGTACTGGAACCTGCGCAACCAGATGACCAGGATTCGCCATTTCGAGGAGACAACCGGCCAGATGTACGGGCTCCGCAAGATAGGCGGGTTCTGCCACCTGTACAACGGGCAGGAAGCGGTCGCCGCGGGCTTCTCCGCGGCTCTCGACCACGAGCGCGACTATGTGCTGACCGGCTATCGTGACCATGGCCATGCCCTGGCCGCCGGCATGAACCCCGACGAGATCATGGCGGAACTCTTCGGGAAGATCACCGGCAGTTCGCGGGGCAAGGGCGGCTCGATGCACCTGTTTGACCCGAAGCGGCGCTTTTTGGGCGGAAACGGCATCGTGGGGGCCCAGATTCCCGTCGCCGTCGGCGTCGCGTTCGCGCAGAAATACCAGAAGACCGGTGGAGCAACCGTCGTGTTCTTTGGCGATGGAGCGATTCATCAAGGCGCGTTTCATGAGGCACTCAATCTGGCAAAGATATGGAAGCTCCCTGCGGTACTGGTCTGCGAGAACAACCAGTGGGGCATGGGCACCGGCTGGAAACGGGTCTCCGCGGTGGATGACTTCTCGCTGATGGCTTCGGCCTACGGCGTGCGCGGTGAACGGGTGGACGGCATGGATGTGCTCGCCATCCACGACGCGGCGCGGCGCGCCCTGGAGGATGCCCGGGCCGGCGAACCGGTACTGATCGAAGCCCGCACCTATCGGTACAAGGGACACTCGATGAGCGACCCGCAGAAGTACAGGACGCGCGAAGAGGTCGATGCATACAAGAAGCAGGATCCCATCTACCTGCTCGAACAGGTAATGAAGGAGGCCGGCATATGGGATGCGGCGAAGGCCCAGTCCCAGGATGACGAGGCGGAATCGATGGCGGAGTCGGCCGTGGCCTTCGCCGAGTCGTCGGCCGAGCCCGCCGTGCACACGATGTACGAAGACATTTATGCGGGCGAGCCATTCTTCATGGGGAGGGCCTGACCATGGCAATCATGAGCTACCGTGAGGCGCTGAACCGCGCCATGGATGAGGAGATGGCGCGCGATCCCGCGGTCGTGCTGATGGGAGAAGAAGTAGCCGAATACGACGGAGCCTACAAGGTATCGCGAGGCCTGTTGGACAAGTATGGAGCCGAACGTGTGCTTGATACGCCCATCACGGAATTGGGCTTCACGGGCCTCGGCGTCGGCGCGGCTGTAGCCGGTATGCGTCCCATCGTAGAGTGGATGACCCACAACTTCGCGCTCCTGGCCCTTGACCAGGTGGTCAACGAGGCGGCGAAGCTCCGGCACATGTCAGGCGGCAGGTTGTCGGTGCCGATCGTGTTCCGCGGTCCCAATGGTCCGGCGGAGTATCTTTCCAGCCAGCACTCGCAGGCGCTGGCAAGCTACTGGGTCCACGTGCCAGGGCTCAAGGTGGTGTCACCGTCGAATCCGGCAGACGCCTACGGCCTCCTCAAGTCGGCCATTCGTGACGACGATCCCGTCGTCGTGCTGGAATCGGAGATGCTGTACTCGGACAAGGGCGAGGTGCCGGACGAGGAGATGCTCGTGCCGATCGGTGCCGCCGCCATACCGAAGACCGGCACCGATGTGACGATCATCGCGTTTGGTCGCCCGGTCAAGTACGCGCTTGAGGCGGCGGCCACCCTGCAGCTCCGCGGCGTTTCGGCCGAGGTCATAGACCTTCGGAGCCTGCGCCCGCTCGATGAGCCCGCGATCATGGCGAGCGTAGCCAAAACCGGCCGTGCCGTCGTTGTCGACGAATCGTGGCCAGCGGCCAGCGTCGGCGCCTATGTTGCCCACCGCATCGCCTCGGAGCGCTTCGACTCGCTCGACGCGCCGGTCGCCTTCGTTTCAAGCGAGGACGTCCCAATGCCCTACAACCACACGCTCGAACTGGCTGTCCAGCCATCGGCCGCGAAGATAGTGGCAGCGTGCCTGCGCACCCTGTACCTGGAGGAATGAAATGGCAAAACCATTGGTCATGACGGCGCTGTCGCCGACGATGCAGGATGGCGTGATAGCGGAATGGCTGGTCCAGGAAGGACAGGAAGTCAAGTCCGGTGACGCCCTTTGCGAGATAGAGACGGACAAGGCGACGATGCCATACGAAGCGCCATCGGCCGGAACCATGCTGAAGATCGTCACCGCCGCGGGACAGAAGGCAAGCGTTGGCCAGACCATAGCGATCATCGGCAAACCAGGCGAAGACTGGCAATCGCTCGTGCCTGCGGCCGCCGTGCCATCGAAGCCCGAGGAGACGCCGCAACCTACCGGAGCGGCCTTCCCGGAGCTGGGCCCCATACCGGCACAGCCAGCGCAGCCAGCATTGCAGACGCAGCCGGCACGGCCAGCGCAGCCGGCACGGCCGGAGTCAGCACCGACGCATGTTCCGGCAGCGCCATCATCGCCGCTGCCTTCATCGCCCCTGGCCCGCACGCTGGCGCGCGACCGTGGCATCGACCTGCGAACGATTCATGGCTCCGGTCCGCACGGCAGGATCGTCGCGCGCGACATTCCCGAGCGTGCCGCGCCGGAATCGACGGTCGAGGGTGCAGCCGCGGTCAAGCCAGGCGCGCTGCTGCGTGACGAGCGCGTACCGCTGTCCAGGATGCGGTCGGTGATAGCCCAGCGCCTCGGCGAGAGCTACGCCACCGCCCCGCACTACTTTGTCAGGGCGGCTGTCGACATGGAGCGCCTGCTTGAGCTGCGGGCCACCATCAACGCCGGCCGCGAGCGGCCCATCGGTCTCAACGCATTCTTCATGAGGCTGGCGGCGGCGGCGCTCGAGCGCTACCCGGTTGTCAACGCATCATGGGAAGGAGACGCGATACGCTACCGCCAGGCGGCAGACATCGGGCTGGCGGTAGCGCTCGATGCGGGCCTGATAACGCCGGTGGTCCGATCGTGCGAGCGCACATCGGTCGCGTCGATAGACGAACGGCTGACCGACCTGGTCATGCGCGCCCGTGCTGGAACGCTCGCGCCCGATGAGTATTCGGAAGCAAGCTTCACGATATCGAACCTCGGCTCGTTTGGTGTGGAGGAGTTCACCGCCATCATCAATCCGCCGGGGTCGGCGATCCTGGCGCTTGGCGGCATCGCTCCCGAGGCGGTCGTCAGAAATGGAGCAATCGTGCCACGGCGTATCATGCACATGACCCTGTCGAGCGATCACCGCGTCATAGACGGCGCCGTCGCGGCGGCCTTCATCGCCCAGCTGAAGTCACTCATCGAGGAGCCGGCGCTGGCGTTGCTGTAACGTGTCCGGCAGACTGCCCTCAGCGGTAGTCGAACCGGTACGCCTTGCCGATGGCCATTGGCATGTCGTCCAGTTCGATGAAGCGCAGTCCGCCCATGCCGCCCGCCGCATCGACGACGGCCTGGGTGACAAGAACCTCACCGGCCTTGGCCGTGTCCTCGCCGAGCTTGCTGGCCGAGTTCACTTCCCGTCCAAATACATCCGTGTCACCGATGCGCAGGACGCGGCCGAATCCGACTCCGGCGCACAGGAGCACGCGTTCCTCCTCCGCCCGGCCCACGTTGTATGCGGAGCACGCCTCCTGCATGCTTGCCACCGCCTTGAGCGCCTTGATCGTATTCCTGAAAATGATCAGCATCGAATCGCCTTCGATCTTCAGGATGATCCCGTCATGGTCGTCGATGATGGGCACCAGTATCCGTTCGCTCTCGTATATGGTCTGCAGGAAATGGATGATGCCAAAGGCCTCGACATTGCGCGAGAATCCGGACAGATCGGTGAACACGATGGCCCATTCCTCGCCGAACAGGTCCCATATGCGCTCGTCGATGCGCTGCTTGTTGGCTCCGGGCGCCATCCGCTCGGCGATCAGTCGTGACAGCCGGTCTTCCGATGCCGCGGCGCCGACGCTTCGTTGATACATCATGTCCGTGTCCTCCAGACCTGCAAGGCATTATGTCAGAATCCATACCATCGCGCATGGCTCCAGCGACAGCGGTTCCTGCGGCAGCACGAGGCGGCCATCGAGCAGATCGGTCCCGACGGCGCCATGCAGCAGTGATGATACCACATGCTGATCGAGTCTGGCAGGCTGATCGGAGAAATTCCCCACCACGGTGACAAGTTGCCCCGCGTGCTGCTTGTGGAAGGCCAGCACGGAAGGATGGCCCGAATCGATGACGGTCAGTCCCTGCGAGGCAAACACCGGGTGAGCCGCGCGGATTCTGGCCATGAGCGCAAGGCCCCGATGCAATCTGCCAGCCGCCGTCCTGGCATCGGCGCGCAAGGCCGCGCGCTCGTCGCTCCACCGGGGGCGATGCACCCACCGGCTGTCGGCTGACTCGGCAGGATCAACCTCGTATGAGTAGTCATTGATGACACCAAGCTCGTCCCCCATATAGATGAGGGGGATCCCACCAACCGCGAACGCGATTCCATACAGCAGCAGCACCCGACGTATGGCGGTATCCAGATCGGCTCCATCGCCCTCGAGCTGGGCACGCTCGATGCCGGCCAGCGACGCAGCGGTGCCGCATATCCGCCGGTCACCGGTGGCTGGATTGTACTGGAAGCTGACGCCGCGGCTGAAGCTTCCGGGAAAGGTTCCCATATAGAAGTCGTTCAGGAAGGCGCGGTGATCATGGCCGTTCATGCCCAGTTCGGCGGCATCCTCGTCGGCGAAGGTCCAGCCTATGTCATCATGGCACCGGACGTAGTTGATCCACGCGCACCCATCGGGCAGCCGATGGCGCCTGGCCAGCGACAGGGACAGGAGCCGGACCTCCTTGGTCGCCGAGGCTTCCCACAGCTCCGCCATCAGCAGCGGGTTGTACGACAGCTGGCATTCGCGCGGGTCGATGTACGCGGCTATGTCATCGGGATGGACGATCGCCTCGGATAGGAAGAGCATCGACGGGCACGCGAGACGGACGATCGACTGGAATGCCCTGATGATCGTATGGGCCTGTGGCAAATTCTCGCAGCTGGTGCCACGCTGTTTCCAGATGAAGGCAACCGCATCGAGCCGCAGCACCGATATGCCGCGATTGGCCAAAGACAGCATCTCGCCGGCCATTGCCCGGAACACCGCGGGATTGGCATAGTTCAGGTCCCATTGGTACGAATGGAATGTCGTCCAGACCCAGGCCTGCATGTCTTCCGACCACGTGAACGAACCGGAGCGCACTTCCGGAAAGATGTCGCGCAGATGGCTCTGGTAGGCGATGGTCTCCGCGTGATCGGGAAACACCAGGTAGAAGTCCCGATAGTCGGCATCGCCGGATCGAGCCGCCCGCGCCCATGCATGGTCGTCCGATGTATGGTTGAATACGAAGTCGGCGACCAGGACGATGCCCTGATCGGAAAGTGCCCGCGCGAGCGCCTCCAGATCATCCATGCTGCCAAGGCCCGGGTTGGCATCGCGGTAACTCGAGACGGCGTAGCCCCCGTCATTCTGCCGTTCCGGAGAATGGAAGAATGGCATCAGGTGCAGGAAGGTAACGCCGAGTTCCTTCAGGTATGGGATCCTGTCCATCATGCCTCTGAAGTCATGGGCAAAGCGATCGACATAGGCTACGGCGCCTACCTGCGACGAGGCGCAGAACCAGCCGGACTCAGGAGGAAAGTGCCGGTCACGGGCCTTGAGCGCCGGCGACCTGACGCGGCTGGCGGCGAATACCTCTACTATCAGCCGCTCGAACTGGAACGCGAAATCGGGCCTGTCCCGGTACAATGACCAGAGCAGCTCTTCCAGGCGTCGCCGCTCGGCCAGCAGCCTGGCTTCGAACTCTTCCCATTCTGGCGCGGCCATCAAGCCGGCGGCGCGCCAGTATTCCATGCATGTCCGCTCGAAGACGGTCCAGTCCCTGTCCATCACTTGATCGATCCGGCGACCATTCCCTTGACGATGTACTTCTGCGCGAGCAGGAAGCATATGATGACCGGTATCATCGCAAGGAGTATGGCCGTCAGGATCAGGTCCCATTGCTTGACGAACGCGCCGGCGAAATTTGAGACCGCCAGCGGTATGGTCTGCACCGCGTTGCCCTTGCCCAGCACGAGCAATGGCAGCAGGAAATCGTTCCATATCCAGATGCCATTGAGCACGAGCACCGTCGCGTGTATCGGAGTCAAAATGGGAAAGATGATCCTGTAGAATATCTGGGGCCGCGTGCATCCATCGATGGTCGCGGCCTCCTCGAGCTCCACGGGTATGCTCTTGATGAAGCCATGGTACATGAAGATGGACAGCGAAACGCCGAACCCTATGTACGCGAGTATCATGCCGGCATAGGTGCGCAGCAGGTGGATGCCGGTCAGGTTGGTAATTGTCCTGAACCATGACAGCAAGGGGAACATGACGATCTGGAATGGTATGACCATCGCCGCCACGAACATGAAGAAGACGGCGGCCGACATGGCCGTCTTCGTCCTGACGAGCGCCCAGGCCGCCTGTGCCGACAGAAGGCTGATGGCCGCGAGCGATACCACCGTGATGATCACCGAAGACAAGAGCGACGCGGGATACTGGATATTCTGGCTCGTCCATATCGACGCGATATTCTTCGCTATCGTTCCCCAGTCCGATGGCATCCGGAGCGGATACTGAGTGACCTCGAATGCGGTCTTGGCGGAGTTTATCAGGACCAGAAAGAACGGAAAGAGAAACAGGATGAAGAGCGCCAGCGTGATGATCTCGGCCGACAGTGTGCCGATTCTTCGTGCATTCACAGTTCCAGCTCCTTCTTCTTGTTCACGTAGACCTGAATCAACGCGATCACGGCCAGCACGAGGAAGAACACGACGGCCCTCGCCTGTCCCATGGCCAGGTTGTTCGATATGAACGCGGTGTTGTATATGTTCAGAGCAAGCAATTCGGTGCCGAGTATCGGTCTGCCCATGAAGATGGTCGAAGGGCCACCGCTGGTCAGCGACACATTGACGTCGAACTGCTTGAACGATTGTACCAGGGTCAGGAACATGGTCACGGTAAAGGCCTGAGCCACCATCGGCAGCGTTATCGCGCGCAGGCGCTGCATCGGGCTGGCTCCATCGATCATCGCTGCCTCGTGCAATTCCGCTGGAACATTCTCTATCGCGGCTATGTATATCATCATGATGTAACCGGCATACTGCCAGGTGCCAACGATGACGAGCGCCATCACCGCCGAGGTGTCCTTGCCCAGTATCAGGTTGTCCGGCTGGGCCAGCGGAGCCAGGGCGGGCACGATGCCGCCGAGCGACGGCACGGCGTTGTTGAAGATGAATTGCCAGACATAGCCAAGTATCAGGCCGCCTATCAGATTCGGCACGAAGAATCCGACACGGTACAATTTGCGAAGCCGTATCTTGCTGGTCACGAGCATGGCCAGTGCAAATGCCATGAAATTGATGAAGAGCATGTTCAGGATCGTATAGACGATGGTCACGCCGAACGAGTGCGCGAAAGCCGGATCCCTGAAGCTGTCGGCATAATTCTTGATGCCGACGAATTGCAGACCGCCATCGGCGCGTGCCGATGAAGACCAGTTGGTAAATGAATAGTAGACGCCCAGAATGAAGGGCACAATGATGACCAGCAGAAATGCCAGCAGCACGGGTGCAAGAAACAGCCAGAATACAAGCGAATTTTCCCTCTTGATGTTCATGAACCCTCCTTGATGGACCCGACCCCTGGCGGTGTGGAGGAAGCCTCCCTGGGAGGCTTCCTCCTGTTTAGTTATTTTTTATTCTCGATGAAGGCCTTGGTCATCAAGTCGATGAACTTGGCCTTGTTGATCTTGCCGGTGGCAAACTGGTTGTATATCGGGGTAAGCACCTTGTCGCGGAAATCGCCGGTGAAGTAGTACTGGTCCCACGAATAGACCTTGCCTGCCGCGGACCAGGCCTGGACCGACTGCGACAGCTGGCCATCGGGCTGCAGACTGATGCCGGAATAAGCGGGAATCATGCCTGCGTCCTTGACCATGTACTGTGCGCCTTCCGGCGTGGTGGCCAGGTCGGTCAGGAACTTCTTCGCCATCGCGAGGTTCTTGGAATCCTTGTTGATCGCGTAGAATGAAGGAGCGGCCACGAATATGCCGTCGGTCGTCGCCTTCATCGATCCATGGGGAGCGAAGGCCATCTTGAAGTTCGCGACGCCCTTGAGGTTGCCATCAACCCAGTTGCCCTGGTGCAGGAAGACCGACTTGCCAGTCGCGAACGCGCCGACCTGCGAGTCGTAGTTCCCGGTCGTCAGGATGCTCTTGTCGGCATACTTGAAGAGCAGCTCCACCCAATCGGCATACTCCGACAGGCGGGTCGCGTCGACCTTGCCGGCCAGCAGATCATTGACCACTGACAGGTCGCCATACGGCAGGCCGTTGGCCAGCAGCGAATTGAAGTTGTGGTGGGCGGTGACCCAGCCCATCTCGACACTCGCGGCCATCGATACGACCGAGTTGATGCCGAGTTCCTTCTTCATGCCATCAAGCTTGGCAAAGGCGGCCTTGTAGCCATCGTAATTGACCAGCGTGGCCGGATCGATGCCAGCCTTCGCGAGCATGTCCGCGTTGTATGCCATGCCCCAGCCTTCGACGGCGACCGGGAAGCCATAGACCTTGCCGTTGTACTTGAAGGCCACCGAGGTCTTCGACACCCACGGCTCGGCGGAGACATCGAGTACGAGGTTCTCCCATTCCTTGTAGGTTTCCAGCCCGTCAAACGCAAAGATGTCGGGCATGTCACCGGCCGCGTAATCTGCCTTGAGCTGCGGTCCGAGTCCACCCGAGGTACCGCCGATGGACTTGATCGTGACGGTGACGTTGTTCTTGGTGCCCCACGCTGCGGCATAGGCCTTGAGCGCGGCATCGATCTCTGGCTTGCCCTGTGCCAGGGTCAGTGTGGTTACCTTCACCGGCTCCACCTTCTTGGCGCACCCGGTGAATACCATTGCCAGCGCAAGCATGGCAATGATGATGATCAGCATCGACTTCTTCATACAGAATCCTCCTTGATCCAGACAAGAAACATAGAACCAAATGCC
>MTLE01006169.1_pt1 | contig 13297 bp, 11 predicted proteins | sample 1982461 | NCBI WGS metagenome assembly MTLE01 (sample SAMN05712605, study PRJNA340218) | biofilm metagenome | isolation source: sample SPL anode biofilm adapted to -200 mV | place: USA | collected 2012-02-03
GTATGAGAAAATTTGATAAATATGCCGTCAAAATCGGCGGCGCGCGCAACCACCGTATGTCGCTTGCCGACAGCGTTATGATAAAAGATAATCACATAGCGGCGGCGGGCAGTATAACCAAAGCTGTGGCGATTATAAAAAGCAAAATAGGCCATACGCCCAAGATAGAAGTTGAAACAAAAAATCTTAAGGAAGTTAAAGAAGCCCTTGCCGCTGGCGCGGATATTATTATGCTTGATAATATGTCCCCCGCCGATATAAAAGAAGCGGTAAAAATTATAAAGGGAAAGGCTGTTAGCGAAGCTTCCGGCGGCATTAACAAAAACAATTTGGATGAGTACTGTAAGACAGGCGTTGACGTAATTTCCATGGGTGCGCTTACGCATTCCGTACCCGCAAAGGATATAAGCCTGCTTATAGAAATACGCAAGACAAAATCAAACTAAGGAGTTGTGTTATGAGAGATTTCTCAAAACTGCTGGCTAAAGTAAATTCCAGAGCCACCGCATCCGTGATAAGGGAACTGCTGAAATTTACAAACCAGCCGGGTATGATATCGTTTGCAGGAGGCATGCCGGACCCTACCGCCTTCCCTGCCGACGAGATAGCTAATCTTATGGGTGTTGCCGTACAAAAAAATAAACACGTCGCGCTTCAGTACGGGCAGACGGAAGGTGAACCCGGATTTAAAGAAGAAATTATTAAACTCTTAAAAAGGGACGAAAATATTGATATCTCCCAAGACGAGCTTTTGGTTACTTCCGCCTCTCAGCAGGCTTTGGATATGATAGCCAAAGCTTTTATAGACGAAGGCGATATTATTGTTGTAAGCAAGCCCACCTATTTGGGCGCATTGCAGGCTTTTGTCACTTATGCCGCTAATATGGTTGGCGTTGATAGCGACGACGACGGCATTATCCCCGAATCTCTTGAAGCGGAACTTGCCAAAATAAAAGCCGCGGGCAAAATTTGCAAATTTGTTTATATCGTGCCTGACTTTCAAAACCCTACGGGTACCACAATACCCACCGCAAGGCGCGTGAAAATATTGGAAATCGCCAAAAAATACGACACATTAATTTTGGAAGATTCCCCGTACAGAAAAATCCGCTTTGAAGGCGAACATCAAACCACCTTTTACGCTTTGGATAAAGGGCAGGGCAATGTTATTACAATGTTCACTTTTTCTAAAACTTTTGTCCCCGGTTTCCGCTTGGGGTATGTTATCGGGCATAAAGAAATAATAAGAAAGTTCTGCGTGTTAAAACAGGCTATGGACTTATGCACATCGCCAGTTTGTCAGGCGGTAACTTCCGAATTTTTAAAGCAGGGCTGCTTGCAGCCGCACGTTGATAAAGTGGTACGCATATACAGCACAAAGCGCGACGCTATGCTTAAAGCTTTGGAAACTTATATGCCCGCAGGCGTTACATGGACGCGCCCGCAGGGCGGCTTGTTTTTGTGGGTTGTGGTCCCGCCCGAAATTGATACGGAAAAGATGTTTTTAACCGCGGTGGAAAATAAGGTAGCTTATGTTATAGGCTCTGCCTTCTTCCACGATAACAGCGGCAAGAACACAATGCGTTTAAACTTTTCTTACGCCACTTTAGACCAGATTGACGAAGGTATTAAACGTCTGGCATCGGCAATAAAAAACTATAAAGCGGCTTAAAGTTTAAGCTTAAAATATTTAAAGGCCTTCCGTTTAAACGCGGAGGGCCTTTGTAAAAAAGCATTAAGTGCGCGCAGGGCGAACAATAAACAAAAATCAGCCTGTTAAGCGCGGTATTTATATGCTAAAATCAAATATATATATGTAGCAAGGAGGAGTAATGGAAACAACGACAGCTGCGGCTTCAGGCGCAGGTATGAACGGTCTTTTTCTTATAATGATAATTTTTCTGGGCGTTTTTATGTTTTTAACAAGCAGAACACAAAAGAAACGTGAAAACGAGCAAAAGCAGTTAATTAAAAGTTTAGTAAAAGGCGATAAAGTTGTTTTAATTGGCGGTATAGTAGGCACAGTCGCAGGTTTTAACGGCGAAATTATAGAAGTAAAAATCTCTGAAGCGGCAAAACTTTCCGTTTTGCCCAGCGGTGTTGTAACCGTCATCAGGGAAAATGCAAACACCGCAAACGGAGCTAAGTAAAAAATGAATAAGCTTGCAATCAAATGGACGGTAGTACTTATTGTATTATTCGGCTCTCTGGCTTTGTTGTATCCTTCTTACGAATGGTACTCCAAAACAAATGCCGAAAGGGAAAAGATGGAAGCTTCTGGCGAAAGACCGAAAAAGATTATTAACCTCGGTCTGGACTTAAGAGGCGGCTCATCTCTTTTACTGGAATTGGATATAACCAAACTCCCAGCCAAAGAAACAATCAATGACGCTATGCAACGCGCCATAGAAATTATCCGCAACAGGATTGACCAGTACGGCGTGGGAGAAATCCCAATAACCCGCCAGGGCGAAAAATGGATATCTGTCCAGTTGCCCGGTATCGCCAATCCCGAACAGGCCGAAGCCTTAATAGGCAAAACGGCTATGTTGGAATTCAGGATAGTAAAAGATACTCCCGAAGCCCAAGAAGCGGTAAATAAAATAAACGAACTTGATAAACCCTTCAACCCCGACGGTACACTTACGGAAGAAGCCGCAAAGCTTCAGCCCGCAGGCGTCAATGTAATGAGGGATAAGCAAGGTTATATTTTAGCTTTATCGGATACGGTTTCCGTTACAGGCGCCGACTTGGAAGACGCTCGCGTTTCCCCTTCAGGCGAATACGGCTACCCCGAAGTTAACTTTAAATTTAGCGGTGAAGGCAGCAAAAAGTTTGGCACATTGACAGGCAACAATATCAACAAACAGCTTGCCATCGTGCTTGATAACACCGTGCAGTCTGCCCCCACAATACAAAGCAGAATTACCAAAGACGGCCGCATCACGGGCCAGTTTACGATGGAAGAAGCAAGACAGCTTGCCATAGTCTTAAGAGCAGGCGCCTTGCCCGCCCCCGTAAAAATTATAGAAAAACGCAGCATAGGCCCCGGTTTGGGCGAAGACTCCATAAAGAGCGGTCTTAAAGCTTCTTTATACGGTTTCCTGCTCATCGTTTGTTTTATGTGCGTTTACTATCGTTTCTCAGGTATAATTTCCAGCTTTGCCTTGGGTTTAAACTTTGTATTTTTGTTGGCGCTTATGTCTTATTTCTCCGCCACGTTAACATTGCCCGGTATCGCAGGTATCATCTTATCACTTGCAATGGCGGTTGACGCAAACGTGCTTATACTTGAACGTATGAGAGAAGAATATACAAAAGGCCAACCCATAGCCATAGCCATAAAAGAAGGTTACGACAAAGCTTGGAGCGCTATTTTTGACTCCAACCTTACAACCTGGATAGCTTCCTTATTGTTGTTCCAGTTTGGCACAGGCCCCGTAAAAGGTTTCGCTTTAACGCTTACCTTGGGTCTTGTTGTGGGTATGTTTACCTCGGTTTTTGTAACCCGCGCTATTTATGAACTTTTGCTTACGGCAAACCCGAAGGAGATCAGCATATGAAGTATTTTAAGTTACTGCCTAAAACAAATATAGACTTTATAGGCATGAGAAAATGGTTATTTGTTTTCTCCGCCGTTCTTATGCTTGCTTGTTTTGGCTCTATAATTTTTAAAGGTATGAACTACGGTATAGACTTTACCGGCGGTACGGTAATGCAGGTTCACTTTAAAGCCCCCATTGATATTAAAGATATCAGAAGCGCTTTAAGCGAACAAAATATCAATGCCGATATTCAAACCTTTATAGGTAAAAACACCTATGCCATCAAGGTAAAAGGCAGCCAGGAAGACGTTAACGATGTTTCTTCTAAAATAGAAGCCGCTCTTAACTCCACCAATGTTGCTTTTGACGTTGAACAGAAAGACTTTGTAGGCCCGATTGTGGGCAACCACTTGGCCAAAAAAGCTTTTTTTGCTTTCGTCTTTGCCTTGGGCGCAATGATTATTTACATAGGTTTCCGCTTCCAAAACATTATTTGGGGCGCAATGGCCGTTTTGGCCTTGTTCCACGACGTGTTTTTGGCTGTGGGTATATTTTCCATCTTCGGGATTGAAGTTGACCTTGTTATCGTAGCGGCGTTTTTAACCATAGCGGGTTATTCCGTCAACGACACCATTGTTATCTTTGACAGAGTAAGAGAAAATATGCACCTTAACCCCAAAGCTTCTTTAAAAGAACTTTTGAACCTTAGCATAAACGAAACCTTGTCCAGAACGATAATCACCTCATTAACGGTTATCGGCGCTACATTGCTTTTGTTTATCTTCGGCGGGGATGTGCTTCGCAATTTCTCTCTTGCTATGCTTATCGGTCTTTTCTCGGGCGTTTATTCCACGGTCGCGCTTGTCGCGGGCTTGGTATATCAGTGGGATAAAAGCGGTACATACGGCGTAGTTGCCGCCGCTCCCGTTGCGCAGGACGCAGGTTTTACAAGTCCCAAAAAGGCTAATAAAAAAAGACACGGTTAATGAGAAAGATAAGGAAGTTTAAAGTAGCCATACATTTAAAAGAGATACTCCGCCGCATAAAGCAGTCTAATATAGACCCCGTTGCGGCGGGGTTCCCTGTTGAAAGCGAACTGGCTGTTTTTATAGCTTCCTTGCACGGCGATGTTGAGCCGGGCGTAGTGTACGAATTTATTGAAGGACAATGTTTAGAGTTTTCCACCGCGGGCATACCGCAGCACGATATTTTCAGCGTGTGCGTTATAACCTTGGGCGGTAAGTTGGAACAACGCCTTGCGGAAATTAAAAATACGCAGGCGCTGGCGATAGCAAATATAGTTATGTACGAATTTTTGCGCACGGCGGTAACTTTTGTTTCCGACCTTATTAAAGAAGACGCGCAAAAAGAAGATTATACGGTAAACGGGTACGAAATTTTATCATCTCCAGTGTTCGGTTATGTTCCCGAACCCAAATTTTTAAGGGAAGCGCCCCGCGTGGAAGCGCAGGCGGCCAAAAAAGTTCTGCCGCTTATGTTTGAAAGGCTTAACGCCTCCAAAATAAATGTAAGCATACAGGAAGGCGGCGTCCTTCCCAAAACAACCATAGCTTTTATAATGCCGTGGCAAAAGAAGAAAGGTAAAAAATAAATGTCCAAAACCCTAAAGGAAAGAAGGCATAAATTAAGATATATACTAGCCGCGCAGCTTATATCTTGGTATTTGCATTTAATAGGATTTTTTACCAAGTATATTTATGACGGCAGCAAAGCCGCCGTTGAGATAGACGGCAAGCAGCGCGCCATTTACGCTTTTTGGCACAATCAGCAGTGCTTTTTACTTTATCCGTACAGAAATCACGGTAAAATATGCGTGCTTGTAAGTATGAGCAAAGACGGGGAATTTATTGCGCGCGCCCTGCCTAAATTTAAGATGAAAGCTATGCGCGGTTCCACCACGCGCGGCGGATATTCCGCCTTACGCGGCCTTATGGATATAGCGGAAGCGGGCTATTGCCCCGCCATTACGCCCGACGGCCCGCGCGGCCCGATATACGAGGCGCACGCAGGCATTATCTATCTGGCGCAAAAAATGCATTTGCCCATTTTAGCCGCAGGCGTTGCTTGCAGCAATAAATTTTCGGTTAACTCTTGGGATAAATTTCAAATCCCGCTGCCTTTCGGCAAATGCGCAATAGTTTACGGCGACCCTGTTTGGGTAGGCGAAACCGACGATATAGAAGAAAGCAGAAAAAAACTTACCCGCTGCCTTAACGAGGCAACGGCAAAAGCAGAGGAACTTGTTTCTTAAATCTTATGGGCTATATAATTTTATTTCTTGTTAATTTAGTGTTTCCCTTTGCGGGTTTGGGAGTAATAATATTTTTCTTTATCTCTCCGCGCAGAGGCTTGCTTAAAAATTTAAACAACGAACTTTCCCAACGTTTAATGCTGGGGATACCTCCGCAAAATACCAAGGGTTATATATGGATACACGCCGCAAGCGTGGGGGAAGTCCGCTCCATAGCCAAAACGGCGGCAGGGCTTAAAGAATTTTATAAACGCCCCGTTATCATCACCACCTCTACCGCCGCAGGGCGCGACAATGCTTTAAAGGAAGCTGTTTTTGATAAAGCCGTCCTTATGCCTGCCGATTTTTACCTTATCACAAAACGTTTTATAGACGCTTACAAACCGCACCGCCTTTTTATAATAGAAGCCGATATGTGGCCAAATATGATTGTGGCCTGCGGACGCAACGGCATACCCGTGTCCATACTTAACGGCAGAATATCACAACGCAGCGCGGGCAGGTATAAACTTTTATCGCCTTTGGTAACTTTGGTGTTTAAATATATTAAATATGTTTGCGCGCAAACGCCCGATATCGCCGCCCGCTTTAAATATATGGGCGCGGCTAAGGTTGATGTAACGGGCAATATTAAATACGATATGCTTACCGCTTCTCCCGCCCGCACAAACGAAGTTGAACACGTTATAGCCTCATTAGGTTGGCAAAATGCAAACATGGTTACCTGCGGCAGCACGCATATAGAGGAAGAAGCCGTAATATTGCAGGCGGCGGCAAACCTTAAAAATGTAAATTTTATCATAGCGCCGCGCCATCTTGAAAGAAAGAAACAGATTATAGACACGCTTGAAGCAAGCGGCATTAAGTACGCGGTATTAAGCCGCATACTTAAAAAGCCCGAAGCGCAACAGGGCGGCGCGCGCGTATTGCTTGCCGATACTATGGGTTGGCTTGGCGCATTTTATAATGCGGCCGGCGTAGCTTTTGTGGGCGGCAGCATAAGCAAGAAAGGCGGGCATAACTTTTTGGAAGCTGCTATACTTAAAAAGCCCGTTTTGTTCGGTAAATATTACTATAATACGCCCGATGTCGCCGCGGCTTTGCTGGCCTCAGGCGGCGGTATTTTAGTTAATAAAGACAATTTTGACACTACTGTAAATAAACTGTTCAGCGACAGCGGGGCATTGCAACACGCCTCGGAAAAGGCCGTTCAAACGGCACAATCTTTTAAAGGAGCTACGGAAAAAACATTAAACGTGGTAAAAAATTATGAACGAAAATAAAGAACACAAAGTATTGGTAATGCGCCTGTCTTCTCTGGGGGATATTGTTTTGCTCTCTCCCGTATTTAAGAACATTAAAGATAAATGGCCCGACGCCCGTATAACGCTGCTTGTAAAGGAACAGTTTGCTCAGGTTTTAATGGGTCACCCCGATATAGATGACATTATGGTATTTAAGGGCTTTCTTGCCACTTTGATGGATATAAGAAAAGCCAAATTTACCCACCTTTTGGATTTACATTCAACCTTAAGAACAATGCTTTTAAGCTTGTTTTCGGGCATTGCCAACAAAAAAAGATATAACAAAAACTCCGTGGCCAGACGTATGTATGTAAAGTTTAAAACGCCCAGCCCCGCCTTGGAAAAGCACACTTTAGATAAATATCTTGAAGCCCTTAAAGATTGGGATATTCCCATAAAATTTCATACGCCCAAACTTAATGACTGGTCCTTTAAAACCGTAGACTTGGGCAAAAAAGCGGTGGAAAATATTTGTATTTTCCAAACCTCTTTTATCGGCGATTCCGTATTAACAACCCCGCTTGTACAAAAAACCGCGGCTTTGTTCCCCAGTGCAAAAATAGTTATTGTTACGCGCCCGCAGACGGTAGAAATCTTCCAGAATTTAAAAGAAGTTTCCAAAATTATTATTGACGACAAGCGCGGTTGGGGCAAAATATTCGGCGTGTTTAAAGCCGCCAAGAATATTAAAGAAAGTAATATTGACGTTATCTTAGTGCCGCACAGAAGCTTTAGAAGCGCGCTTATAGCCAAACTAAGCGGCGTTAAAATCCGCATAGGTTTTACCAACAGCGAAGGCCGATTCTTTTATACAAAAACAGTGCCTTTCTCTTGGATGATACACGACGCGGAACGCAATTTATATTTACTTCAGGGCATAGTTAACGAAAACTTTAAATCAGCCGAACTTAAGATGGAAAAATCCAGCGGCGACGCGCAGCAAAGCGTGCAGGAAATGCTTAAAGCCGCAGGGCTTGAAGGCAAACAGCTTGTCGGCGTTCACCCCGGTTCCGTCTGGCCGACAAAATGCTGGCCGCAGGAAAATTATGCAAAGCTTATCACCCGTATGGAAAAGGAACTCGGCCTTACCGCAGTTATAGTCGGCGGCAAGAAAGACCTTGATTTGGGCGAGCAGGTTTGCCGCCTGTCCAACGGTCACCCCGTTAACTTTTCAAGCAAAACCACGCTTTCCGAACTTATGGCATTTATGAAGTTCTTTAAACTCTTTGTAACCAACGACTCGGGTCCTATGCACATTGCAACGGCCTTTGGCGTACCTACATTGGGTATATTCGGGCCTACAACGCGCGAATTGGGCTTCTTCCCGTATGGCGAAGGCCATAGAGTGGTAGAGGTCAAAGACCTTCCCTGCCGCCCCTGCGCCTTACACGGCGGCAAAAAATGCCCCGAAGGCCATTTTAAATGTATGCGCGATATTACGGTAGACGAAGTTTTTGATACCGTAAAGGAAATGTTAAATATACATAACGCATAAAAGGCTTAAAAGCAGGATTTTTTAAAAAACCCCCGTTCCTTAAAGAGCGGGGGTTTTTGATTGTATATTTTCGTCTGTATCATAAGGTGGCGTAAATATGCTACAATGCCATTAATAGTCGTCTGATTTTGGGGAGAAAACATGGATTTTGAGCTTTTTTCTGATTTAAGCGCAATTCCCGCCGCAAGCGGCAGGGAAGAGTTGTTGCGTGATTATATAATATCCCTTATAAAGCCGCTTGCCGACGATATAAAAACCGACGCGCTTGGCAATATAATAGCTTTAAAAAAAGGTAAAGGCGTAAAAAAGCTTATGCTTGCCGCCCACATGGACGAAGTGGCAATGCGCGTGCGCTATATAGACGAAAGCGGCTTTTTACGTTTTGCTTTAACGGGCGGGATTGACCCGCGCACATTACTTTCCCAACGCGTGCTAATACAAACCGAAAATAACGGTATTTTGCACGGTGTGATAGGCTCTAAACCCGCGCATTATTTAAGCGCGGCGGACCTTTCCAAACCCACAACGGCGGACAGCCTTTTTATAGATATAGGCTTAAACGCGCAAAAAGCCAAAGAGGTTATAACAATAGGCGACCCTGTTACATTAGACAGGCCCCCGTTGGAGTTTGGGGAAGATTTATTTTGCGCCAAAGCCATAGACGACAGAGCAGGCGTTTATATCCTAATAAAAACCCTGCAAAATATGCCAAAAGAACACGACGCGGATATTTATTTTGTCTTTACGGTGCAGGAAGAATTCGGGCTTATCGGTGCGGAAGTTTCTTCCTTCTCGCTCCGCCCAGATGTCGGCCTTGCGGTTGATACCACGGGCGCGTTGGACGTACCAGGTATTCCCGTGCAGGATTATGTTTTAAAAACGGGCAACGGCATAGGCATTACGCTTGTGGACAGCACCACCATCGCCCATAACGGCGTGGTAAAACATTTAAGAGAAATTTGTTCCAAAAATAATATTGCTTACCAGTTAAGAGTTGCGTCAAAAGGTTCCAACGACGCTAAAGTTATGCAGCGCAGCGCGGGCGGCGTGCCTGTTTGCGCGCTTTCCCTGCCTGTAAGATACATACACTCTAACGTGGAAGTAGCCAGCAAAAAAGATGTGGACGCGGCCGTGGCTTTGGCAAAGGCTTTCGCGCTTGAGTGCGCACACAAGATTTATTAATTACTACTATATGGAGATTTTATGCCTGTAAAAACTTCAACTTTTAAGACGGACGCAAAAAAAGGGCAGTACTATAAAGTAAAAGATATATTAAAAGACGGCGAATTTAAAATAGCAAAGGAAGATTTAAAAGCATTAACCTCGCTTGATATAATTTACAGGGCTTTGTGTGCCGTGCTTTATAACTATGCCCCGCTCTCGGGCCACCCCGGCGGCAGTATATCTTCCGGCAGGATAGTTAACAATTTAGCTTATAATATTATGTCTTACGACTTAAGCAACCCCGACAGGGACGACGCTGATATCCTTTCCTACGCGGCGGGCCACAAGGCTTTGGGGCTTTATGCAATGTCCGCGCTTCGCAACGAAATTGCAAAAGCTTACTCGCCAGAACTGTTGGCGAAAGAAGAACGCCAGTTAAGACTGGAAGACCTTTTGGGCTTCCGCCGCTCTCCCGCAAGCGGTACAAAACTTTTAAAAGAATTTAACGTTAAATCTTTAGACGGACACCCAGTTCCTCTTACGCCTTTTGTAAAACTTTCCACGGGCGCAAGCGGTATAGGCGTAGGCTCAAGCGTAGGTTTGGGTTTGGCAGCCGCCGCGGTATACGGGAATAATGCCCCTAAAGTTAATATTATAGAAGGCGAAGGCGGCCTTACGGCGGGGCGCAGCGCGGAAGCTTTGGCAATAGCGTCAAGCGCAGGCTTAGATAATGTTATTATCCATTTGGACTGGAACCAAGCCTCCATAGACAGCGATAAAGTTACGGCGGAAAACGGCGCATCTGGCGATTATGTGGCCTGGCGTCCCGCAGAATTATTTTATATCAACGGTTTTAACGTGATAGAAGTGCAGGACGGCCTTGATTTTAAACAGGTTTACGCCGCGCAAAAATTTGCTTACAGCCTTTCCAACGGTCAGCCCACCGCCATAGTTTACAGGACCGTAAAGGGTTGGCATTACGGTATAGAAGGCAAGGCGAGCCACGGCGGCGGGCATAAATTTGCCTCCGACGGTTTTTACGCCGCGCTTAGCGAATTTGAAAAAACTTTTAAAGTGGCAATGCCCCGCTTTTGCGGCGACCCTACCCCGCAAGGGATAGAAGATTGCTTCTGGCAGACTTTGCTTACAATCAGAAAAGCCATCATAAAAAACCCCAAGAAATTTGAATATTTGGCAAACAGACTTGTTACTTCCCGTCAGACTTTGGACGGTTTCAGCAGGCAGGCCTCTTTGCCGCAAACCGATAAAGTTTACGCGGGCTTTACGCCGCAAAATATTCCCGCGCAGTTTAATTTTACCGCGCAGGATAACCCCGCTATCAGGACGGTAATGTCCGAAGCTTTGGCTTATATCGGCAAGGAAACGGGCGCAAGTATGTTTGTGTCCACGGCGGACTTAAGCGGTTCCACGGGCGCGGGCGCGATTGCCAAACCTTATGCCAAAGGTTTTTATAATAAAACAAATAATCCGCAAAGCCGTATGGTTGCGGGCGGCGGCATTTGCGAAGACGGCCTTAGCGCGGTTATGAGCGGCGTCAGCGCATTCGGCACGCACATAGGCGTTGCGGCCTCTTACGCCGCATTTACGGCGGCTATGATGCATACGCAGGCCAGACTGCACGCCATAGGCCAGCAATGCTATCAAGAAGCCACGGGAAAACCCAAAAACACTTTTGTTATTTTTAACGGACACGCGGGCCTTTCCACGGGGGAAGACGGCCCTACTCATGCGGACCCGCAATGCCTGCAGCTTATTATGGAAGATTTCCCCAAAGGTTCCGCAATTACTCTTACCCCGCTTGACGGTAATGATGTTTGGCCTTTGCTCACAGCCGCCTTGGCAAAACGCCCCGCGGTGCTTTACCCCGTCGTAATACGCCCCAATCTTAAGATTGCCGACAGGCAGGCTATCGGCGCGGACAGCGCGGTAAATGCCAAAAACGGAGTCTACTCCATTGCAAAAGCGGAGGGGGGGCTTGCGGACGGTGTTATAATATTACAAGGTGCGGGCGCGGGCGAAATTTTTGTAAACAAAGTTTTACCCGAACTTAAACAAAAAGGTTTTAAACTTAATGTTTATTACGTGGCCAGCAGGGAACTTTTTACCATGCTAAGCCAAAGCGAGCAGGATGCAATTTTGCCGCCGCAGGATAAAAAACGCGCCATAGCGATAACCGACTATACTTTGCCCACTATGTACTCTTGGCTTAAGTCGGAGGCGGGCGTAAAAATGTCTTTGTATCCCTTTATGCAGCACAAATATATGACGAGCGGCAAGGGAGACGATGTTTACAGAGAAGCGCATTTGGACGCGCAGAATCAATTAAAGTCGGTACTTGAATATTTAGAGGAAGTTAAAAAACCTTCCTGGCGCTAGATTTACCAAATAAGTTAAAGGAGAAACAGACAAATGGCAGAACAAAAACCATATCTTACAGGCAGAACATATATCTTTAAGATTAACAAAGGCAAGGACCTTTTGGAATCTTTGACGGATTTCTGTCACGATAACCAAATAAAGTGCGGCGTTATAAACGGCATCGGCGCATTGGAAAACGCCACCATTGCTTACTATGACCAGGCTAAAAAGAAATATGAAAAGCAAACAATAAACAAAGAATTGGAAATTCTTAATTTAGCGGGCAATGTCAGCATTATGGACAACAGGTCCAACATACACGCGCATCTTGTGCTTTCCGATACGACAGGCGCGGTAACGGGCGGTCACCTTTTGCCCGGTACAAAAGTTTTTGTAGCGGAAATTTATATACAAGAACTCGTCGGCGAACCGAAAGTAAGAAAACAGGATAAAGTTACAAAACTTAACCTTTGGATATAGTTAATATATCACACGATAATATAAAAAGCCCTTTCGCAAGAAGGGGCTTTTTTGCTTATCAAACATTAAATTTCATTAAATTCTGTCGGGGTTGCTTTATCAATAAATAGATGTATAATACTATAAAAGGCCTCTTTAAGACCTATTATTTTTTTAAGTATCTGTTGTTTAATTATACTTTGCCGTAAATAATAATCACATGTAACGGAGGATGTATGAAATTCTTTCCGAAGGCGAACCACACCAAAAAAAGCGGGTTCACTTTGACTGAAGTTTTAGTAGTTGTACTTGTTATCTCAGTTCTCGCCGCCATGGCCTACCCCATTTACACAAAATCGGCCACAAAATCCAGAGCGGTTGAAGCAATTAACCTTTTGGAAATGGTGCGCAATAAACAGTTAATTAAATTTGCGCGTGATAAAGAATATTATACCGAGGTCAGCAGCTTGGGGCAGCTTACTACCAACAAAAGCCAAGAGTCAATAAACGGACAAGAATTAAAAGTAAATAATTATACGGTCAGTCTTAATTCTTCAAAAAAATGTGTTACGGCAACCTATGATAAAGGTAATACAAAATTCAGTTTTTCCAGCGGGTACGAAAGTACAGGCCTTGGCTGCACGGGTGATATATGCAGCAGCTTCGGCAATATTGTGGG
>MTLE01010177.1_pt1 | contig 13297 bp, 4 predicted proteins | sample 1982461 | NCBI WGS metagenome assembly MTLE01 (sample SAMN05712605, study PRJNA340218) | biofilm metagenome | isolation source: sample SPL anode biofilm adapted to -200 mV | place: USA | collected 2012-02-03
TAAAATACCGTATTGAGGACTATTCGTGGTCTTCCCTATTGCGATTTCATAGGACGGTTCAATATATGTTCTTTCTATCTGATTCTCCTGAGTTGTGTTTTTTCTGCCTTCTGTTCGAATCTGTTCAACTATGAGTTCTTTGACTGAAGAGGAGTGAGTCAGTTCATTGCCTTCCTCTGGAGTCGGATACATTTTCGGTTGCGTCTGTTGGTCAGCCTTTTTCTTCTCTTTCGGCTTTGCTTCCACATTATTCAATAGCAATTTACCTGAGGTTCTCTCTGACTTTTCGAAGAAATCAATAAAATCGACATCTTGAACGGTCTTGCCTTTAGTGTAAGTGTTTAATTCTGATTTATCATCCAGTACCTCATTAATAACTTTGCTTCCCATAAAGTAGAAAGTCGTATCATTCAAATACTCTTTCTTGATTCTGATTGGAGCGGAGAAGTCGAATACGATACCGAGGCTCTTAAAACGAAGATTATATCCGGCATTAAGTTCTGAAATGAATTTAATATAGGAGTCATAGGATTCTTGAGAGATACTTCCATATCTTTTAGCTCGTTGTAAGTAGAACAGCAAAATAGATTTCAATTCCATTGTTTTCAACTCACTATCCAAGCGATAATCTTGGTTGTCGAAATGTAATTTTAAAGCCTCAATTGTATTAAAGATTTGGCGATTCATTTTGTCTTGTAAATCTTCTTTCTCCTGTTGCCCAAGACTTTTTCTACATTTTATTTCAATTACAGTAATAACAATCTCTCTTTTTGAAGGGAGAATATCGACTAACAAATTATCTGCTCGCTCTTGACTGCTGTCCTTAAGAACTTCAAACAAATTTTTATGCAAGTCTATAGGAATGAGAAAGGCATCTTCCAGCAGACCTTTCTTTTGTAGCATCCTTTTCGTCAAGGTAATTCCCACGATTTCAAACGCTTTATTTCTTGAGCTGTTTACTTGCATTATTAATGAACTGCCAACAGATCGCAGATCTTCTAATAAATTAGCAAATCGGTTTTTGTCGGAAATATCAATATTAAATGCTTCAAACAAAGGAGACATAAACCCTTCTATTTCAGAAGTCGGTCTGGTTGTAAGATAAGAAGAGACTCCTGCAGCGTCGTTGCTTGGCACATAATCCAATAGATATGGAACATCCTCTTTGTTAAGACATGGCAAATCGTAAAATTCCGGTCCCATGTGTTTATCAAATGTAATAACCCAATCGGAAATATCATGAACGATTGACAATAATGCCTGATCGTTTTTCCCTAACGATAATTTCATCGCAGGAATAGAGTTCTCTCGATTTGCTGATAGAGATTCTGAAATGCAGGTCTGGAATAGGGCAAACAAATCAACAATAATGTTTGCTTCTGAATTTACCTGTATCTTTAAAGGTGCGTCAGATATATATCGACTCCATGTGAATTCGTTTTCTTTTTCAGTTATCTCAATTACCGGATTGGTGATAGTTCCATTAAAATAAAATGATTGCTCTTTTTTTTCCGGTCTTATCAAATCCGTTTCAGAGGAAAAAGGATTTACTAAGAATGTGATATGTGCCAGATAACTTGAACTGTTTTTTAGAAAGTCAGTAATATCATTGACGGAAAATCTTAATTTGGGGAATAAGCGATTCTCTGCTGCTTGAGAAAATGATTCAGCATTTTCTGATATTTGATTTTCAGGATTAATCAAATCTCTTAAAGCATCACCCGGTAAAATCAGCTTGTCTTCTGTAAATAAGCGTATTTCATATTGCAAGTCACATCCGGACTGCTCTAATTCGATCATTGCTCGTGCAAAAACAGCCGCATCACCCGGATTAAAGATATTGATTACCAACTTATCAGTGTATGGGTGCTGTACAATATAATTTTTCAAGTGACGAAGAACTAATGACAGGCTTATATCACTATCAATACGCTTTTCTTTAGCAATATTTAGAATCGAAGCCAAATATGACTTTATCTGTCTGTGGATATTTACAAATGCATCATTTGTGTGATTGGACGGATCTGCATAAATACCCCAACCATAGGTCAGTTCTCCAATATATTGGTAATAGTTTGTTTTCTGAGAGTCAACCAAAACCAAAGGGGCAACTTCGGGTACAAGATCTCCATAAAAAAGATTCTCCAAGTTTTTCCACCAAGTTTTTTGATAACTGATTACTTCATAAGACTGTTTTTCCCAGTTTTGAAACAAATCGAATAGATTGACTAACCATGCTAAACGGAGTGGGTGCAACGGAGTTATCAATTTTAAAGAACTGTAACTAGTGTCAGGCATTTCTACAGAAAGAGACACAACATCTAATTGTTGTAAGACGTTGTTTATCTGCGAATCATTACTGTTCTTTATTACCTCAGCAAGCCATTTCTCATATTCGCACAAATAATCCTTTATTAACTGAATGTGATTGAAAACATCAAATGTTTCTATAACACCCGTTGATTCGAGAGCACTCTCCTGAATTGCTGTAAACAATTCGATCCTTTTTTCTTTTAGAGGCTGACTGAAAACTAACTTATCATCCACAGAAGTGAATTGGCAAGATTGTAATTGATGGTCGGTCGGATTTGCACTTAATTGCACTGACAAATATCCAGCAGGGTCATTGTGTAGCAAAAGACTTCGTTCTATATCAACCAGCTTTTTTGATAAAATAATTTGATAATTATGTGAAGTATTATATTGTATATGAAATATACTGGAAAGTAGATTTCCTTCAATCCATTCTGCTCTTCTCGGCTCCGGATTATCTAAATCTTTATTATTCCTTATCTTTTCAATGCGATAGTGAAAATACGCTTCCAACCGATTATCTATTTTCGCTTTCCGTGTTTCCACTAATTCGGGTTCTTCATCTGTTAATCTTAGATAGAAAGACTCTGTATCACTTGTCAGCAGCACACGGTGCTCCATCTGAAATTGACTTTTGGTTAATCCTGTATCATTTTTTTTAGCTATTTCCCATTGTTCCTGGACGGATTCTTGTCGAAACGGATCATCTTGATTCAAGATTGTTCCGTGTTCATCCTCTGCAACCACATGAAAGAAATAAGATCCATCTTCATATTGCCCATCAGCTATTTCAAAAGAAACATCACGATAGGATTTTGTCCCATCTGTTACTTTTATCTTTTTAACCTCTCCAATAGAATACATCCCATCCACATTCATGAGGATAATTCTGAAATTATTCAAATCTTTCGATTCTCGGGGAATAGGGTCTGTAAATATTCTCAATTTCAGTTTCACCTTTTTTCCGCTTTGTATCGATAAAGAGAACCCTCCATCCTCTTTGTTCTCAACCATATCTTTATTTGGTAGAATTTCTGCATTGACAGTTAAGCTATTGCTACTTGGATCAAGAGGAATTTGCCAGTCGGCAAAGTTTAGTTCAGAATATTTCTCCAGAATGTTATAACTTAGTTCATGTGTTGTTTTGCTGTCAGATTCGATTTGGAGAAAGTTTGCGATACTTTTTTGAAGCGTATCCGGAGGTATCGGCAACTTGATAATACGTTCAGAGACTGATACGGAAAAATCAAATAGAAACTCGCTACAGATTACATTAAAAGCCAATCTTTTTCGAATCACTTCTATATTTTCAGTCAAATCTCTATCAGGAATCAGACCGAATAAATAAATACCATTACCTATCGATTCTTTTGTATATCCATTTAGTTCCTGATATAGAAGATACTGTATGGCAGTAGCTAAATTTATTTTATCTTTTAGATAGGCAAATAGTTCTTTTATTATTGGCTTAAACTGCTCCGGGATTTCGGAAGATATATTGTCAAGAACACGACCATCAATCGGTAGTATTGACAAGTCCTTAAAGGTTGCATCTCCATAAGAATCCTCCGCACTTGTACGACTATTTACAGGAATGAGTACTAAAAGCGTTATATTCAAATCATTTCTTAACTCGATTAGCTTAGTAGGAGTAATATATCTATCGCCGAATTGATTTTCAGAAAGTATATATAACTCCAATGACGGATTAAGTTCCTTTATCAGAGGGTATAATTGCTCCAATTTGTCAAGAGACAAACCGGTCACTTTCATACAATATCCGGGAGTCTCTTGCATTAGCTCATACTTATACTCCTCGATAAATAGAGCTAAAAATTTATTGTAGTATAATTCAGAAAGATTCATAGCATATCAAATTTTATAACGTGGACGGATTTTTTGTAATATGTTGGCATCGCTAAGGTCGGTATAGAAGCCTATCTGTCGTAATTTATTCTTAAAAGCTTCTACATTTTCCTTAAATGCCAAATGCGTTTGCACATCTGTATTTGCAAAACAAGCTTCATCCAATCCATTTATAATTATTCCATAACGATTTCTCAACTTATCTATTAATTCATCAATAGACAATGGCTTTGACACAAATTTATTATCCTCAATTTCTAAGACTAATAACTGAACGAGAGTTTCTAACAGTCTTGAACCCAACACAGCTCTTCGCGGGTGTTTTTTACTTCTGCCGTCTGCTATAAATGCCGTTTCTGTATTCTTCATTGATATTTTGTCCAAAAACTGTGGTGTGTATTTCAACTGGTATGCACCGCGTACTTTTGTCATACACAAAACATATTTATCAAAAAAAGAAGCCTCGTACTGAACGAAATCGTTCAGTTGCTCTTTGTCTTCCTGTTCTGCGAAACGTCCTACTATTTCACCAAATTTTGCTTCAAAGACTGCATCAAACCGATCGTCTTGATTTGCCAATACAGAAAAAACCTCATTTATATCATCCGGTTTCTTCATAGAAAACTTCGGCAAAGTCATCACCGCATTCACTTGCATAGTAGACCTGAAGTAATCAAATTGACAGTTTAAGGTAGTTTGCATATCTGCACATGCAATTGACGAAATGCGACTATCCAAATTATCGGTGGCGTCTACAACAATACTCCAATCATCCTCTATTTCTTTTTTGCCGGCTTTAATCATCCGAGGTAAGAAAGCTATCAGTTTCTGAAAATAGAGAGATAAGTGAAAGCCAATTAAGGTTTGCAAGTATTCTATAAAAATATTACGAGGAATGATTTCCTTGTAAACTAACAACCGTTTAATATCATCACAGAATAAATCAGCTTGATCTTCTAATATAGGTCTTATCTTATTGATACTGCTTGAAGGCATCATCTCAACCTCAATATTTCTCATCAAGTGCAGAATCCCAACAGTATCTACATCTAATTGAGAACTGCTTACAATGGTTTTACTACTGTTGTCCCAACCAATAGATAAATAATCTTTAAGCCCTTGCAAAACATGGGGTTGCTTGGATAACATCAGGTAAACTTGGTCGGAAGAATTATAGTCACGAGCAAATTTCACATTTCGGATACGGTAACTCTCCAAATGCATAGGGCGCAAAGAGGTAATATTTTCTTTCTGCAAGTTCCCGCGATTCACCATATTAACCAAGTTACTACGCAACCAGTCTTCTCCGGCTTCTTCATTTCCATGATACCCTTCAATATAACCCTGCTTTTCAAGTGCTTCTAAGTAGCCTTTTAAGCTATCAACAGTATGTAAGCGGTTGCGCAGCTTCAATTTAATACGCGAACCATTGTTTCGCATAAGCATAAACAAGTTGATTAGGGTGGTATCCAGCGTAATGTTTTTCGCATCACCGGCGAAGATTAATTCATTACGAAAAATAGGGTCATATTTTGTTAGCTTTGGAATCATAAGCTATCATTATTTAATGGTTCAATATGGATTTTCTTAGTCTCTATATCCAATTTTATAGAGTAAAACTTTCGATTATTTCTGGTAACCAATAGTTCGGTATGCACTTTGCTCTGCAATAAGTTTTTAAACACCTGCAATTCTATGAATCGTCCTCTCAAATCATTGATTGACGGATTAAACCCTCGTTCAATATAATCCAACATTTCATAAAGATCAAGTGAAACCGTCAACTGAATATATTTATTTTCTTTATGACGAAAAATCAAACTATTATTCTCATGTTCAATATACTGTACCAGTTTTTCGTTTTTATTGGCAAGAAGCTCAAAATCAGAAAGGGCAAAACGGCGATAACTACTACTGAAAGGGTCTTTGATTTGCGTAGAAGATAGAAGCAAGTAATTTGCAGAAACATCCTTATTCCAACCACCTTCGCTACACGATATGGCATAAGCCAAACTATGTTTTGTTTCTTCCATATCCACTTCATTTCCATTTAATTTGCCATAGAACTTTCCGAGCGATTGATAAGGCAATCGCTTCATAAAGTCATACTGTCCTTCGAAGTAGTAGTGGCGAATAAAACTTTTATGACGGGCTTTCGAAAGCTTCAAACTTCCTTTATCTTGTTCTGAAACTATTTTCCTAATATTTTTCTCGTTAAATATCGGCAAAAGAGAAACTTTCCGACTCTCAAAAATCAAGTAATCGCCTTCTTCCAAATTCTTAAAATAAAGATCTCTATCTATAGACGGAATAGCCACTTGTGCTATATCCGTTTCTTGAATAAGCTTGATTAAGCGGTCTTGCGAAGGCAATCGCCATTCATTCGACGATATATTGAAATAGTATAGTTCCCAATAAATTTCGTCCTCTAGTTCTTTGTTGCCTACAGCTTGAAGCAATTGAACAACATCATCACACGATTGATCGCGTGTCAGCATATAAGCTATAAATGAACGTAGATCACGTATGGTAATATGTAGTTCGCGTTTATAGACAATCGTTCGAATCAGCCATTCCAAGCGGCAAATGACCTCGTCTCCGGCAGCACTATCGTTCAACGTATCAACATTATACTTAATAAAACACCTCTCGGCTATTGGACAAGCGTTGCATTTTCCCCATAGTGATTTGTCTGTCAGTTTCTTTACTTGCGACCGTAATAAAGAATCGTGATTCTCGTCTTTAGCGGTTACTGAACGAAGGTTTAGATTTATAATCATTAAGCCATCGGGAAGTTCAGCACATCCTTCTTTATAGAAATACTCGTCAATAATATTTGCTAAGTTTGTATGATTGTTGACTGGTTCTTGCAAGAAGTCTACCAAACGACCTTCGTTAATTGCTATGACTCGCCCTTCTTTTGCTTCCGAGTAATTTTTCAGTCCTTCAAATGGTTTGAAAAATTCGGAAAGTACTTCGTCATTTGCTCTTTCCTCTTCATCTTGCGAACCATCATAATTACTTTGGAATGGAACTCCATTAATGGAGAATATTGCTCCATTCCGATTTGAGAGTTTTTCTACATTTTGAGCAATGCCTTCCACCTGACGAATAAAGGCGGTTTTGCCATCTCCTGCATTTCCTGTTATAATAACAAGACGATACTTTCCTTGTTTTATAGCGGAGAGAAGTTTTTTATCAAGTTTCGTTTGTGTATAGGTTGCCTTGTCAAGAGCAAGCTCTTTCCAACCGGCACGTGTACCTGCGTTGCCATGAGAACTCTGGCTATACAAGCTGTTGATATAATCAACAATTGATAGTTCGGCTCCAGTATTGTCTATGATAGTTACTTGTCCGGAGTTATATAATGCGTTTTCATCTATTTTCAGCAAAGCCTCCTGCATTTCAAGAGCCGAGGCAAAACGATTTTCACGCTTCGCGCCTATCGCTTTCATTATCCATGTCGAAAATACATCCGACACTTGCATATTTAAGCTATTGACGGGTGTCGGAGTTTTATCCAATGGCGGAACTGAAGAACCCGGCCAAGGATAGGCATGAGTTAGTAGTTGATATAGTGTAATACCTAAAGCAAATGTATCGGCACTTGTGTCCCAGTCCATTCTATGCCCATTCTTTACCAAGTCGGGTGCTTGATACGGATATGTGCCAACTCTGTCTTTATCTGCACCAGCGTTAGCTGCGATATTAAAATCAATCAACACAAAACGTTCTCGCTTATCCCAAACGATATTGCCGGGTTTAATGTCGCGATGATAAACAGGCGGTTGCTTCGACTGGAGGTAAACCAACGCCGAAAGCATCTCTTTGGCAAGTTTATAGATTTCATTCAATGGCAATCGCAAATCACCTCTTGTATAATTGCTTAGATTTTCACCTTCAATCAGTTCCATCAAAGTATAGAACATATTCTGATTGGTGGTTCCGTTGAATACAAATTTTACAATATTATGGTGCGACAGTGACGATAGGGCTTTGTACTCATCTTCTACACTTTGTTGGTTTAAATCTTCGCTGAAGATTTTCATTGCAAAGAACTTGTTCTGAAGTAAGTGTTTGGCTTTGAATACACGAGAAAAACCGCCTTCGCCTAACATATCAAACAAAACCAAATCCGGTGTTACTTGATCGGTCGGCTTTAAATCTTTCAAGCAAACAGGTTTATCTTGCTTTTCGGAGGTATTTATTACTTCTCCAAAAGCATTCGTCAGAATGAAATCAATTACCTCATCCATCTGACTCCAACGAGCAGTATCGTCTTCGAGCATGGTGTGCAAACAAAGTTCATCCATCCATTGAGGCAGAGCCGAATTTATATGCGAAGGCAATAGTTCGTCCGGCAACTTTCCTCCCAGCCGAGCCAACTCTAGAAAATTAGGGAATGGAACTTTGCCAACAATTAACTGATAAAAAATAACGCCCAACGAATAAATATCAGTCATTGTGGAGGCATCATCCTGAAACAATTCGGCAGGTTGATATGGATTTGCCATATCCGGCAAAAGAGCCCCCATAGTATAGTTCAAGTCGATATGTTTTGAAAACCATGAACGACCAAACCCTGACAGAGCAGCATTGTCGGTAAGCAAATAGATATTGTCGGGACAAACAGCTCGGTGATAAATGTTTTGACTGTGAGCTAACTTCAGAGCATTGGCAATATCCAGTACTATTTTAATAGCATCAAGTTGTGTGAATGTTTTGCGGTTAAGTTCGGAACTGAGTTTGTTTTCGTCCAGATACTCGCTTTTCTCGTAAAACCGCAACCGGTCTTCGCTCCATTGAAACTCTGTTTTCACAATGAATGACGAATATGGCATCTGCATCAATGCCATATATGCATTCTTGACTTTGTTGCTATGTACCTCCTGCTCCGTTGGCGATTTTCCGGCTACCTCCAAAATATGTTCGCGCACTTTATATCGTCTATCGGGAAAATCTTCAGGTACACAAAGGTATTCTGTAAAATCATCACCTTTTTCAAGTACTTCTTCAATCTTCAACCCGATAACTTCTGTACGTTCTTTGCGGGTACGATTCAGGCTTTCACCACTCAGGTAATCAACAATGTCGCGAGCAATGGCTTGTATGGCATTAGCTTGCTTACCAACTTTTTCAGGATTAGATATAAAATCAATCAATTCATCACCTAGCATATAAGTAGCACGGTAACAATCGCTTTCGCGGTCGAGTCCGAATTTATTTTGCCGGGGATTACTTAAGGTTACAATCCCCTCAATCCAAGCGGATTTCCACTGAAAGTTGTTTGCTTTCAGCTTGCTGGCAATTACGCTGGTTTTAAACCGTAAGGTTTTCAACGGATTGGCACGCTCGGAATCGTTTATGTACCACACATGGTCGTTACCTTCCAAATGTCCGCCCCAATCTTTATTTTCAATATTGAAAATGGCATGCGGAGCTACTACAATACAGTCGTACTCCAAGTACTGTACACCTCCACGCGGATTGGTATTGGCGAACTCGGCATTGGGAACAATGTAGTAACCATCGGGAAGATTGACTTCCAGAAACTTCAAAAGCCGTTCTTCGCCCGCATTTACCGGACCTGTATTAAACTTCGGATTTATGATTGTTGCCATGATTCTATTTCTTTTTCTACAAGGGAGAATGCTTGGTTTTCTTTAGAAATTGATTTTGTATATAATTCATATGCCTTTTTCACTTGAGAATCTATTTGATTTTCAAAATCTTGATTGAATCTTGGAATAGGATAATCATTTATCATTGGAACAATGAAACCTAAAAGATTTGTTCCATAAACACTATTTCTTAATAGCCTAAACCAACACTTTGAACTTAAAACAGCAAAAAGATATCCTTCTCCAATTTTCTCTTTATTAGGAACAAATCTCATAGCATGCCCAGCTACTAATTTGTTTTCGAGATACCCCCAAACAAACTTTGCTCTTGCAAATATTTCATTTTCTCCAAGAGTACCTTGTCCAGGAATCAATATGGTGCCTTTTTTTACAATTTCTTTTTCGATAAAAGGAATATTCCTTGTTGATATTTTTCTTCCAACGGGTTTGTAATTAAAAATATCACCCTGTGATAATAGCTCTGTATAGCCCCTTTTAGCCTCTATTCTTTTAAACCTTAGACCATAATGAGAAGGGTATTCTAAGACTTGAATAAGCTTATCATATGATACAGAACTCAATTTATTTATTATCAACCGCTTTCTTTGGCTGTAATTGCGGGCTCTAAATGTAAGTGTAGATAATTGCACTTTATTTATTTGAAAAATATTACCTATTGTTCGCTCTGAAGGGTCAAATAGTTTATCATTAGTCTTTGTGTTTATTCCTTTTAGTAGTTCATTTTCTGCATTATTTAATAATCTGTCTGCCTCCACTCTCAAATTTGCAGACTCAACAATCAAATTGTGAATTTCTTTTTGCTTGGATTCGGGGAAAATAGGAACTGGAATATTTTTAACCATTTGGTCGGTTATATATGGTTGAACACCACCAGCTGCCAACTTCCAAAGTAATGTATTCCCAACTCTCGAAGAAAGAAATGAGTATATATAGCCGCTGTATTCAGACGGATTTGCAACAATTCTGATAATATTGTCAGAGCCCATTGCTTCTTTTTCATCAAATTCCCTCGTCACATAGGCTGTTTGTCCAATTGCTCCAACTCTTCCAGTTAAAATCATCCCTTCTTTCAGAAAAGCAGATTTATCATAACCATACTTACGAGAGTTGTAGTTACATGAATCAAAAGGGTTTTGTGCTACCACATCTGAATTACTCAAATAAGGATAACCATGCTCTTTATTTGTGTACATACGTTTACTTCGACCAGAGGTAAATATATTACTGCAAAAATCAGTCAATGGTTTATGAGGATGTCTCAATATTTCGCGTTCCAATATAACGCCGTCCGATAGGTGAAAGCTTCCGTCTATCCTCATCGAGACATTAATTTCCTTGCTATTTAATGCTCCCGTTTTCATGACTTTTCTTTTTTTAAGAATTCTTTATACGCCTCACTCACTTTCGGCAAATCATCATCTAAATCTTTTATTCGTTCGCTACGGCTTTTCACTACCATGTTACCGTTTTCGTCCATACTTAGCCATTCTTTTTTATTATTAAATAGCAATTCCGCTCCATCTTCGTCACGTACATATATAGGAATGCCACGGCGATCTTTCCCGACCGCTTCCACAATTGCCATAAATACATTGTAGTTTTCATCGGCAACTGCAATCAATTTTTCTTCTGCTGTTTTCTTTTGCAAGAAGAGCAAAGAGGCTTGTACTCCGACCTGCGGAAGGAATGTTTCCACTGGCAAATCGACCGAAGCCAACAGCTTAAAACGTTCGAGTATCCAAGCTCGAACCGGCTCTGTATTTGGATTTCCCAATATACCATCAGGCAACACAATCGCCATTTTTCCTCCCGGCTTCAAGAAATTATAGCATTGCTCTATAAATAAAACTTCGGGAGCTTCGCTTGATTTTACCGCACCATTAAATACATAGTTTCCATAAGCATCTTTCACCGGATTGTGTCCTAATTCGTATCGACTCGATATACTACGATCCACTTCAACCTTTGCTCCAAATGGCGGATTGGTAAATATCATATCGAATTTCCCAAATGCGTTTTCTCTTGGATATTCAAAGTTAAAATCTTTATCCATACTAATATCAATGCTTTCTGCTACTTTGGGAGCAACTTTATCTTTATCTACCAACTGTCCTTCGGGATAATCGAGCGAGTTGATATTGAAAATATTGGCATGTCCATCGCCCGCAATTACCATATTCATACGTGCTGCCTTTTTCAAATCTGGGTCGAAGTCGAAACCAAAAAGCATTCGTTCAGCATACTTTTTCACAGCATTATTTACTTCATACGAATTATATTTGTCTTCCAGACGAACTCCCGTCAGGTCATACATGTTACTTGCAATTTTCTTACGCACATGATCCAGTACCATAACCAAAAAACCGCCAGAACCGCACGCCGGATCGAGTACGCGGTTATTCTGGTCAGGATCCATCATTTCTACCATGCAACGTATTACATTGCGAGGGGTAAAGAACTGCCCCGCCTCCTGTTTCAATGTGTTTGAAACAATGGTTTCGTATGCAGTTCCCTTTACATCAATAGCAGCATCTAAGAAAGAATATTTTGCTAATTCGGAAGCCACATAGGCCAATCCGCGCGGAGAAAGATTAATTTGCTCATTCCCGTCAAACACTTCTTTGAATAAATCATCATTCTTCAGTTCATCGAACAAACCTTTTATGCGAATTGCCACTTTGTTTTGTCCGTCTTCGGTATTTTGTTCTTTCACTCCCACCCAGAAACGACGGCGGTAGCTAACCCCTTTCTCCGCATCCATAAAGCGACGTTTTTCATCGTATATTTTACAGAAAATAAGGTTTAACAACTCCCAAAAAGCTGTTTTCTTCATCCCTTCGTTTCCATAAATATAATCGTGGCAACGCTTGAATGTCTTTACCAACGAATCGTTTGCCGGTTTACGCGGGTGAGCCCGTTCTCCTGCCAACTCCAAATCTTGCATAGATTGTCCTTTGCCGGGGAAATCGGAAATGTCGCTGGTTTGAGCTTGTCCAAAATCGTCTTTCTCACATTGAAGATAATGCAAGTCGTTTCCGTTTGTCCAAACACCAAACTCACAATCAGTCGATTCCAGATAAACTCCCAAAGTTTCAAAGACTCCTTTCTTCGGGTCTTTATCTTTTACCTTGGAGTCAAACACAACAGCTATGCGAATCATATTTTCCGCATCATGTGCTCTTCCTGGATCAAATATCGCGAGGTCAGCTTTGGCACGCTTTGTTTTCCCTTCGTCATCTTCGTAAAAGAAAGGGAAATCACGCTCCATATCATTCAAATCAAAGTTATACTCTTCGTTGAGCATCATAATCATTGATTGCAGCGTAAGTTCTTTCTCACTTGCTGTTTTTATCTTTTTTGTCAGAGCACAAATCAACTGATTGTCTTCCAATACGACATCTTCTGTTGTGTATTCCTTATTCTGTTCCATATCTATATTATTTATTCCATTCGTTGAATATTGATTCCAAACAAGC
>MTLE01000900.1_pt1 | contig 13287 bp, 12 predicted proteins | sample 1982461 | NCBI WGS metagenome assembly MTLE01 (sample SAMN05712605, study PRJNA340218) | biofilm metagenome | isolation source: sample SPL anode biofilm adapted to -200 mV | place: USA | collected 2012-02-03
AGACTCAACCCAACCTGGCCACGTCTGGTTATAATAGTGGGGTGCAGGCCACGCCTGCGGGCCACGAGTACTTGGCTGCCTTCGACGACGGGGAAGTGCTCAAATTCCTCAAAGACCCTCGCACCAGCAAGGAAGTCCGCAACTTGGCTTTTGCATATTTCACCCCGGAAGCATTTCCCACGCACCAGATGCTTCAGGAACTCATGATGCTCGATCCCATGGGTTCGGAGCGGGACCAGATCATGGAAATTGCCACGTTGATCTTGCCTTGGTGCCGGGATGGCAACTACGGCTGCCTTTTCGACGGCGTGAGCAATCTGTCCCTAACGGGCAAGATTGCCCATTTCGAGCTGGGCTACATCCCCGATTCCGCCAAAGAACTCAAATCGGCGGCGGGTTTTCTCATCACTAACCACGCGCGCAAACACATTATTACGCTGCCCCGGGCGGTGCGGAAACGGAACGTGTACGAAGAAGTTGCCCGGTTCCTCGATATTCCCGGCGGGCAGGAAATCGTTCAGGAAAGTTACGCCCAGCTACGGAAGTTCAACTGCTGGAACATTTCCATCATCCAGCAATATGGACGGTTCAAGCAAAGCCTCATCCGGTCGGCGGTATTCGGCAATAGCCGCCAATTCTTCATCCTGCGGCAAAACGACCGGGCCGACCTCGAAGATATGTGCCAGGACATCGCGCTCCCCGAGGTCACTCAGCATGCGATTATGAATTACCCGCTGCCCGATCACCAGACGGGCCAGAAATATTCCCCCTTCACCTATATCCACACCGACGCGGCGCGCAGCCTATGCGGCACAGTCCAGAATGTTGCTTCGCCTGAGATGCTCTATTGCAGCAGTTCCAGCGGCGAGCATTTTGACAAACGCGCCCGTGAACTGCGCGCCAGCCCCAACATTGTCGAGGGCATCATCGCTCATGCCAGCAAACCGTCTCAGAAACCAAAACCGTAAATCTAATTATGAAAACCATCCTTAATCCTCTCTCGATTCTATTGTCATTGGCAGCTCTTAGCAGTCTCTTGGCCGGTTGTGCCACCTCCCGACCCATCAGCGATATCGCTTTGGGAGCCGGTGGTGCTTTTGTCGCAAATAAGCTTTCCAACGGCAACGCCGCCATCACTGCTGCCGGAGCCGCTGGCGGGGTGCTGGTGAGTGAAGGCGTCCATTACGCCGCCAACAAGCAATCCCAGAAAGCCTTTCTAAACGGCTACGAGAAAGGCAAGAGCGACGCGGTCAAACAGCAATACTGGCTTTACGTGGATATGCAACATGCCCGCAATCGCCCGGACCAGGTTCGGCTGTATGAAATCCACCTGCCGGAACAACAAATCGATGGAGCGACTTTCAAACCCTGCACCAAATACCTGCGCATCGAAGAGTAAAAAGGATTCTCATGAAAAAATTAGTCCTCATTTCTGTCGCCTCAATCGCTTGCGTCGTATCGACCCACGCCCAATGGGAAGTGTACGATGCGACGGTTCATAGCCAGCTTATCACCGACCAGGCCCAAAGCATCGCCAAGTACGTGCAAATGATCCAAAACCAGGTGCAACAAATCAACACCCTTACTAGCCAATTAACCGAGTTCAAAAACTACGAGGCCGTCTTTGGTGATCCGAAAACCGTGGTTCTTTCCACCGTGAATGACTTGAAGGGAGACCTGCTGAAAACTGAGGTGGGCGTCAACTTGGATGCCCTCATGGCGGTGGCGGATGGAGCCCAAGCCATGTCCTATACCGCCTCGGGCCTATACCGTGCCATTGGAACGAGCTTTAACACGCCTGGTGGCAGCACGGTAGCCCGGCAAAAGGATGCCTACAAATCCTATGCCGCCATGGAGAAAACGGCCCAGAATTACCTCACCGTATCCGACAATGCCGCCACCCGCCGTGCAGAGATAAAAACCAAAATCGCGGCTACCTCGGATCAGTTAAAGGCCTCCACCACCGATGCCGAGGTGCAAAAGCTGACCGGCGTCATGATTGGTTTGCAGGCCGATCTATCCAGTGTCGATCACGAGATGAACCAAGCCATGGCGTCCGCTTTGGTCCAAGATATTGAAAACCGGAATGACGCCCAAAAACAGGCCCAGGCTCAGCGTGACCAGCAACACGCCGAATTTACCGAATCAATGGTTCAGTATGGAAAGACGTTCCAACTCCTGAGTGCTCCCACCAAATTCCCCGTCCGATAGCCCGATTTCAATCCCCATTTGTTATGGCCTCTTTTGAAAGCATTTTCCCCACGTTCCTGGCCAAGTGCGCCGAATTGCATGAACTGTTGCTAGTCGTGGCTTTCCTGCTGTTCATCATTGGCATCATCACCACGGTATCCCACGGAGTCGATCCGCCGGTCTTGTTTCTCTATCTTGTCCGCCTTACCGTCTTGACGACCCTCTTGGTTTATTTGCCCGCCTGGGGCAACACGATTCAGGACATTCTGCAAAGCTCCATTCTGAACGGGCTGGGCGTCGATCCCACGAATGTTCATGACCAATACACCCAACTTTTAGCCATCAAGCGAGACACCGGAACTGGCAAATCCTGGTGGGACATGCTTTCCGACCTGAATGGCATGGTGGTCGAGAAATTGATTTCAGGTGTCCTCTGGTTGGCCGGTTTCGTCGCCTCGCTCATGCTCTACTGGGCGTACATTTTTCAGAAGATCATTTTACACTTGGGCTACGCCTTGTCGCCCATGCTCATCGGAATGATGGCCATTCCTCCACTGCGGTCCATTGGTGAGAAATACCTAATGAATTTGGTGGGCGTGTTGCTTTGGCCATTTGGCTGGGCAGCCGCCGCCATGGTTTCCCAGGCGATTCTCGATTTCATGACCGATTCAACTTTCAAATTCATGGACGTGACCGGCATTAGCTATGGTCTGCAAAACACCATGGGTGTGGCCGTTTTGGGGTTTTGGATCATTTTTAGCACGATTGCCGCCCCCACCATGATTCAGCACATGCTTGCCAGCGGAATACTGGCCGGTGGCCAAATGTTCCATGACGGCATCCACAGTTTCTTCCAAAGCGCCGCCACAACGGCCAGTGCCGCCGCCGTGGCCGCTCCTTCAGGCTCTCCGATTACAACCGCTGGTGCGGTGGGTCTCGCCGCCACTTTGAGCGCATTTTCGACCAGCGCCAACATGGGCAGCGCGGGTTCAATCATAATTGCGGGCAGTGGCCTGCCGCCGCGCAGCGCTCGGGGCCGTCCGGGCGATGATATTACCAACGACCAGGCTGTTCGCGATCTCATCGCTAAATCACGTAACCCTCACGTTTAATTCTATGTCCCCAAAAGATTCCCAACTGAATGCCACATCAACCACAAGCCGAACGGCGGTGACCGTACGTAAGCACTTCGATCCGACGCAGCTCTTTATCCAACGGGAACGGCTGCCTTGGTTCTGGTTCTTGGTGGCCGTCGCCATCCTGATTCTGTCGGCGCTAGACCGCTATCATCTGGTCAACCAATTCAAACAACGAGAACGCGTGGTCATCATCGATCCGTCCTCGACGTATTATGTGAGCCCGCTCCTGCAATTCGAGGAAGCCAAGGAATTGCACGCCCAACAGGCTACCCTTGCCACCTTGGCCCTTCTGGAACGAAACCCCAAGGATTTCGATCATCCTGACTTGCTGAAGCAGGTTTTCCTCAAACCTGCCCACGAAAAAGCCCAAGACCACAAAAGCAAGGAAGCAGCCGAGTTTCGGTCCAAACAACTGCATCAAAAGGCCGAAGTAGCCAAAATCGACATCCTCAGTACGCGCGAGAATGAAGTTCTGGCCAATGTCACGGGCCAGATCATCCGCACGGGAATCTTCCAGGAAAGAGCCTTCTCGGAAGCCTATCCCTTTGGCTTAAGGCTTCGTCTCATCCGCAACCCTAATATGTCCGCCAACGGTCGTTTTCCTATGGCCGTTGGCGACTTTAAATATGAAATCACTCAATAAACTCCTCATGTTCCTAACGGCCACCAGCGCATTCGCTGGCGAGCCTATCCAAAGCCTGCTCTTGGATGACCATGTCATCTACACGGTGCCCATTGGCACCAACCGGGTGACTACTATCAGTTTTCCCGGAGCTATTTCCGCCATCGACGCCGCAGGCGTCACGGTAGACCCCAAGATTCCGGGGCAATTCCAATTGGCTCATGCCAAGGGCACGGCGTTCCTTTCAGTCCGTGCTCTGGCCCCCAAAGCCACCAGTAATATCAACGTCCGGTTCAACAAAAAGACCTATGTCTTTGAACTGGTCGAAAGCGACCAGCCGGTACTGTCGGTAATACTGGATTCAAAAGTGTCGGGTAATACCGTCGAACCGGCTCCCAGTGTTAGTCCGACCCGGCTCCTGGCCTTGCTCGACAAAGCCAAGGCTTTTCCACTTCTGAAAAAGCAACAGCCGGAAAGCGTCGCTCAGGTCGAATTCAAATCGTTTAGCGATTCCCCTCAAATCACCGATTGCGGTGGGTATGAGATTCGGATCGAAGAAGTCTATCGATTCAATCCTGAAGATACGTTGGTCTTTCGGCTAATGCTGCGCAACAAAACCGGCGAAGTTATCGTCTATCGAACGGACCGTTTTGCCCTGCGGGTGGGTAACCGGCTTTACTCTCAATCCATCAGCGATGCGTCGGGAACGATTCCGCCGAATGGCGATGCCATCGCTTATTTTGCCATCACGGGCACCCCTGATGGTGGACGCAATGAGCTGTCGCTCAAAAACCAGTTCTCGGTCATTGTGGAACGATTACCCATTCCCTTGATCCAGGCGAACACCAACTCTCCTGCTTGTTCCCAAATCTTGAACCCACAAGCCAACCAACCAACGAACTCACCCAAGGCTCAACCATGAATCCGAACGAAGCCATTAATATTTTCCGTACCAAAACCGGTAAACTGACTTTGACGATCATCGTTTTCGCTGTGCTCATGGCGGGCATTGGTATTTACAATTCCCGACATCAAAATGCCCATGAAGTGAACCCAGTCAAGTCCGTCACATTGGACCTTCCCACTAGCAAACCTCAAGTTGTGCAAACGATTCAAAAACCCATGGAAGTGTTCCGTCCCCCTGCGCCCAAACCGGACCCGCTTCCATCGGGGCAAACCAACGCGGCTCCGGTGCCGGTGATCGTCGTTAAAACCAATCTCCCGCCGATTTCTCCACCGACACCGACCTTGCCCTTAACTTTGTTCGCCGATAATTCACCCCCCGAACTAAAAACACTGAGCCCATATTATGCGCCGTTCGGCCGCCTAATTCCGTGCGAAACGGTCATTACCGTGGATTCGGCCTCCATCCAAACTCCCATCATCGGCCTGGTGACCGAGGACATCTATCATGCCGGGCGGTTGATTATCCCTGCCGGAACCGAGGTCCATGGCACGGCTCAGCGGGATCGCACCCGCGAACGCATTTCCAGCGGCTCCTCCTGGACTCTGGTCTGGCAGACGGGCGAGGAATTGCACCTCAAAGGCATTGCTTTGGACCGCGAGTTTTCCAGCAACCAGGAAGGCTGGGGTATCACTGATGGTAGCGCCGGACTGCGTGGACGCGTCATTAAAACGGATGACCTGGGCGAAATCAAACTCTTTGCGGCGACCTTTCTTAGTGGCGCGGCCAGTGCCTTGACGGAAAAACAATACACCGTCTTTGGCACCACCGAAACCGCTTCGCTCAACAACGCACCGTTCAAAGGAGCCCAGGAAGTCCTGAAGACTTATGCCCAGCGCATTTACGAAACCATCCAGCGGGATGGTTTTTACGTGCGCGTGTCCTCAGGCAAGCAGTTTTACCTCTATGTAATGCAGACCATCGACCGGGCCGAAGCCCAGGTAGGCGGCGGCGATACTCCCTTCGGCCAAAGTGGCAGTGCCGCCTCACCTTTGGACGACAACTTGATTACCGCTCAAAGTCGGACCACATTCATCTCCAATCCCGAACCTAAACCCTAATTATGAAAACCTGGATTTATCTACCTCTGATCTTTTTGTGTGCTTGCTCCGCTTCCAAACCTGCTCGGATCACGATTAAGCCCATGCAAGCAACCCTGGTTCCCAGCGAACAAGCCGAATCCATTCGTTATCCCGAGACTGTGAAACCTTACGCAATTGGCCGTTATGTCGATCCCAACAATTCATCAATCTTGCACGAAGAACACACGGTTTTCCGGGTTGAAGCCAAACCGACCTGGAATTTGCACCCAGGCGCGGAGGGTTTTCGGCCTTTTGATCCCGCCAACCGGGCTTTTTCGCCTGCACCCGTGAATGACGACGTTATTGCCGAGGTAAACCGGCAAAAGGCCATTACCCAGTTAATGAACCAAGAAACGGGCAAACTGAATCATTCCCTGGCAAATCTCCAAGAAACGCTGTCGGCTACTCAATCGCTGTCCCTGGAGAACCAGAAATTGCGCCAGGAGTTGGCGGTGGCTGAAAAGCGCCTTGAAACCCTCGAACAGCGGTGGGTCCGTGTTGCGGTCCTCACCAATGCCGCCAGCGAGGTGTCGGTTTCACGCATCAAACAATGACGATGGGCGGGCGGCTTGCCAACTATAGCCCCAAAGGCATCGGCGAACTGTCCGTGATTCGATCCGATAAAACTCAATTAAAAAGCAAATATGAGCCAATCAAATTCATCGCCAAAGAGTGCCGGGGTCAATGTCTCGGATACTTCGACTTGCCGGAGTAATCCCGAAATCGACGCCAAGATCGATGCGTACATCCGGGAAAACCCGACGTGTTGGGCCTATATCCAAGGACTGTCCCGCGACCACTTGGAACGGACCGTGGCGCTAAATGAGCTGCAAAATCTAGAATATAAAGAGTGACTTCGAGAGGTATTACTAAAACAGATCAATAAATACCCTGAACTGCAACAAGTGTATACTATTATGGTTAAACACTTGCCTGAAAATCAGCTCGATAATGAGATTTTGCAAAGCGCAAATCAAGCACGGCCAGCATTGAACCGATCCGGCTTGGCCACTGTCAATCTAAGTGTGTGTTACTAGCCTGGGTATATGTTTAGTATGGAGGCTGAATTCTACTGCCACTGTAGAACCATTCGAAAGTTGGCAACAAATATGCTACAAAACAATACGCAGCATAAATGGAGATTCAAGGACACTTATGGGGGTAGCTGCTTCCTGGCAGGGAGAGAGATTTCCAATCCTGAATACCTATTTATTCTCTTCGCGTCCAAAACACCGGCACATTAAACTGAAATTGGGGGTGGCTCGCCACCCTTAACCCAAAACATGGATAAACTTTCGGCAATCAATCTGGACCATTTTGGCCAAATCCTGAAGGACTTCTGGGTCGAGGACGCCATTTATTTATTCCCCGTGGGCCTCTGGCTCATGTTCATCGCCGCCTTTTGTGTGATCCGCCATTTTCGTAAACGTGATATACCCGCGACCGGTTATCCCCCAGGTTCCATCCCGCGCGGGGCCATCATCTTCTATCCTCCGCCCGTCGGCATGTATTACGATCCCGAAGCCACCCCCATGCCCACGCACGAGCTTCCACCGGGACTCAAACGTTCTCTCGAATCTCCGCCGCCCTGGTCACCCTTTGACCGATCCGATAAAACTTAAGTGTTTTAAGAAGGCTTTTTAAGGGTTTCTAACGTTTTCCATTCCACGGTGCTCAAACCAAGGAGTTCGCTATGAGCCATGGTAACCTGATTGGACCGTCTATCGCCAAATTACGCAATCAACGCGGGTGGACTCAGGAAATGCTGGCCGTCAAAATGCAGGTTCAGGGATGCGATATTTCACGAGGAGTCATTGCCAACATCGAATCGCGCCGCACCTATGCCACAGACACCCAAATCGTTTTTTTCATGCGCGCATTCAAAGTTCGCCTGGACGACCTGTTCCCGCAAGAAGTTCACCAGCTGGACTTGCGACCGAAGGCTTTAATGCCCGAACCAGACGCGGAATCGTAACCGTTTTCGCCCGTCCTTGTTTTACCCCGCGCGTGGCATTATTTGCGCGCTCCGCCACCGCTTAAATATTTGAAGGATTGTATGCCCCCCAAACGTCCAAGCTCTCGACAAGACGGGCAGCTGGAATTATTTTCCCAAACGGGTAACGACTATGATTACACTCACACAATACGGGTTGATGGCCCAGGACCATTGGCGGGAATTTTGCCCCAAGATGGTCCGGGAACTTACCGCCAAGGGCATCCTGAAGGAGATGCTTTTGGAAGCCGAGGAGAAGACCAAGGACGAGATGTCCGTTCTGCGCCGCCAGTTGATGAATCAGGGATTGACCGCGCAACAAGCCCACGACCAGGCCTGGGAAATGACTCGGGAGAAATACATTCTGTTGCCCCCGGAAGAATAGCCGCCCCTGAAGAAGAACCGTCGGCTCTTCTCCCGGCCATTGCGGAAACGCATTTCCACGTCACCGGCGCTCCCTCCGTCCCGAACGTTTCCGAGGAACGCGGCAAGAACAACTACCGCATTTCTGGGGCTGATGAATTGGGTTCCGGTTCTCTGAAACAGAAGTGCCAGCAAAACTTGGAAGCGATCCAGGTTTTACGCGACATCGAGCAAAACCCAAGAGCCGCGACGGACGGGGAGAAACGTTCACTCATCAAATACACGGGATGGGGTGGCTTGCCCCAAGTGTTTGATCCCTATGGGGAGGATTGGGAGAAGGAACGCACCCAGCTTCACGAATTGCTCTCAGATGAGGAATATGAATCGGCCCGCGCTTCCACTTTGAACGCCCATTATACCGCGCCGGGCGTTATTCGAGCCATGTACGGCATGCTGGACCGGTTCGGCTTTCAACACGGTCGCATTCTCGAACCGGCCTGTGGTATTGGCCATTTCATTGGCCTTATGCCCGAGCCAATGCATCGGCAATCCTGGATCACCGGGATTGAACTCGATTCGCTCACTGCTCGGATTGCCAAAAGCCTCTATCCCGACGCCGATATCCGCCAGCAAGGTTTTGAGCAGGCCAAACTGGCCGATGGCTATTATGATGCCGCCATTTCCAATATCCCCTTTGGGGATTACCAACCCTTTGACCCGCGTTTCAACGATTACCGTTTTTTGATACATGATTATTTTTTTGCCGCAGCCTTGGAAAAAGTCCGGCCTGGCGGGTTGATCGCATTTATCACTTCCAAAGGTACGCTGGATAAAGAGAACTCCACCTTGCGGGAATACCTTTCCCAACGCGCCGATTTGCTCGGTGCCATCCGTCTGCCAAACGATGCATTCAAGAAAAATGCCAACACGGAGGTGACCACGGATATTGTGATGTTGCGACGGCTTCAACCTGGTGAAAAGCCCTCGGACACGCCTTGGACAAAGACCGTCGATTATACCAACGCCGAAGGCGAATGCATGCGGATCAATGAGTATTTCGTCACGCGTCCGCAATTGATGCTCGGCCAAATGCGCCTGGCGGGTCGCATGTACTATCGCAGCGAACCCACTTTGGTCAGTGATGGTCGCCCACTCGAAACTGCTTTGGTCCAAGCCATCCAATCCCTGCCTACGGATGTTTACCAGGTGCGGAAACGGTCAGTGGCAGAGCCAACTCTGAATCAAACCATTCCTGCCCCTGACGATGTCAAACCCAACGCTTATACCATTCATGAAGGTGAGGTGGCCGTGCGCCACGGGGAGGTGCTGGATAAGTTGGACGGTTTACCCAGCCAAACTCGGCAACGCATTCGAGGGCTGATCCAAGTTCGGAGCGCTGTGCGCGAATGTTTGCGCACGCAGATGGACGGGAGCAGCGAAGATGCCATCGTGCTGGCGCGCCAACAACTCAACCGGGTCTATGATACATTCGTGGAGCGTTTTGGCCCCATCTCCGAACGCGCCAATGAGCGGGCGTTTGACGGCGACCCTGACTTGCCGTTGCTCTTTTCACTCGAACAGTACGACGAGCAAACCAAGAAAGCCGAAAAAGCCGCCATCTTTCGCGAACGGACGATCCAGTACAAAAAACCGGTTGAGGCCGTTGCCTCCGCGCAGGAAGCTTTGGTGGTTTCGCTCAACGAAAACGGGGAAGTTAATCTGAAGCGGATGGAGGCTTTGCTAGGCCAGCCTGCGGAAGAATTCCTGCCCGACCTTAAGGGAGCGGTTTTTCTCAACCCGCAAACGAAGGCGTGGGAAACCGAAGACCAGTATTTGTCGGGTAACGTCCGCGACAAACTCGCGGTGGCCGAGGCGGCTAACCTGGTCGAGCCTCGTTTTGCGGACAACGTAGCCGCTCTCCAGGCGGTCCAGCCCGAAGATTTGGAAGCCAGTGAGATCGATGTGCGTTTGGGGGCCGCATGGGTGCCTGAAGCGGACGTTCAGAAATTCGTCGAGGAATTGCTCGAGGTTTCCCATGGGATTCGAGTGGGTCATTCACCCGCTATCGGCGCTTGGTTTGTCGATGCCAGCAATTATGCCAAGGCCCAGATTGCCAACACGACTGAATGGGGGACCGACCGGGTATCGGCCATCGATTTGGTGCAGGACGCCTTGAATCTCAAAACGCCTACCATTTACGACAAGGACCTGCATTCCGACAAACTTTCGGTTAATGCCGCCGCCACCGAAGCCGCCCGCGACAAGCAGCAGAAGATCAAGGAACGGTTCAAGGATTGGATTTGGCAGGATGATGAGCGGCGGGCACGGCTGACGCGACAATACAATGATGAATTTAACAATGTACGGCTCCGCAGTTTCAATGGCGATCACTTGACGCTGTCGGGGGCCAGCCAGGCTGTGACCTTGCGGCCGCATCAAAAGGCGGCGGTATGGCGGATTTTGCAGACTCAAAACACGCTGTTGGGACACGTGGTAGGGGCAGGCAAAACTTACACCATGGTAGCCGCCGCCATGGAACTCAAACGGCTGGGTTTGTCCACCAAGCCCATGTTTGTGGTTCCTAACCACATGCTCGGTCAATTTTCCTCGGAATTGCTCACCCTGTATCCGGCGGCGAATATCCTGGTGGCTGGCAAAACCGATTTCGAGGCAGGCAAACGCCGGGAATTGATGAGCCGGATCGCCACCGGCAATTGGGATGCCGTCATCGTCACGCATTCGGGCTTTGAACGCATCCCTATGTCGAGGGGGGCCAAAGAGGATTTCTATAAGGAGCAGATGCACGAATTGGAACTGGCCATCCGGCAGCATTCGGACAAAAGCAATCGCCGTTTGGTAAAAGACCTGGAACGTGCCAAGCGCAAGCTGGAAACCCGGCTGCAATTACTAGCCGCTGATCAGAAAAAGGATAACACTCTGTCATTTGAGGAATTGGGCGTGGATCGCTTGTTCGTAGACGAAGCCCACTTTTTCAAAAACCTCTTTTACATCAGCAAAATGAGCCGGATTGCGGGTTTGCCCCAGACCTCCTCCGAACGGGCCTTCGATATGTTCCTCAAAGTCCGGCATATTCAGCGGATCAATGGTGGGGGTGGAGTGACCTTTGCCACTGGCACACCGATTGCCAACAGCATGGCGGAGATGTTCACCATGCAGCGGTATTTACAGATGGCCAGTCTGCAAGACCAGCAGTTGCATCATTTTGATTCCTGGGCGGCCACCTATGGCGAGCCGGTCACCGCCATGGAGCTTTCGCCCGATGGCGCGGGTTATCGGTTAAACACCCGGTTTGCCCGCTTCATCAATGTCCCGGAATTGATGGGGCAATTTCGTCAGGTGGCGGACATTCAAACCGCCAAGACACTGAATTTGCCCACCCCGGCACTGGAAAACGACCGGCCCATCGTCGTCAGTGCCCCGGCTACTCCGGAACTGAAAGAGTTGGTGGCTAACCTGGCCAAACGGGCCGAGGCCTTAAAATCCCGGCGCATTGATCCCCGCGTTGATAACATGCTCAAGATCACTTCGGAAGGCAGGAAAGCCGCGTTGGATTTACGCCTAGTCAATCCTGATGCAGGCGATCATACCGAGAGCAAAGTTAACTTGGCGGCGCGGCAAATCCACCGGATTTGGACGAGCACCACGGAGGATCGTTCCACGCAGCTGGTCTTTTGTGATTTGTCGATTCCGCAGGACCGGGGCTTTTCGGTTTATACCGACCTGAAAGCCAAATTGATTGGAATGGGTATACCTAAACAGGAAATCGCCTTCATTCAGGATTTCGAAAGTGACGCCGCCAAGCTGGCATTATTCAAGGATGTCCGCAATGGACGGGTGCGGGTTCTCTTCGGGAGCACCCAAAAAATGGGCTCTGGCATGAATGTGCAGGAACGCTTGATTGCTTTACATCATCTGGATGCGCCCTGGCGGCCCGCTGATGTCGAACAGCGCGAGGGCCGCATCCTGCGCCAGGGTAACCGGAATGCTACGGTGCAAATATTCCGGTACGTCACCGAAGGCAGTTTTGATGCCTACATGTGGCAGACCCTGGAAACCAAGGCCCGGTTTATCAGCCAAGTTATGACCGGCGACACCCAGGTGCGCCGGATGGAAGACATCGATTCCGCCGCGTTGACGTATGCCGAGGTCAAAGCCATTGCTTCCGGCAACCCGATGGTCATTGAAAAAGCCAAAGTCGATGCCGAGGTCTTGCGCCTAACCCGCTTGCAGTCTCAGCACCGGGACACCCAGTATCGGATACGGTCTAGCCTCCGCCGAATGCGCGAAGACATCCCGATTTATCAGCGGCGGCTGGATGCGGTGCAGACGGACATCACCACTCGCCAGGATACTCACGGTGACGCCTTCACTATCGAAATCGAGGGGCAGACATATCGTGACCGGGGGATTGCGGGTGAAATAATCAACCGGCGCGCCGATAAGGCCAAGGGGAGCGACCGGGAAATCCCTATCGGCACGTTTGCCGGATTTAAGCTGTTCATTTCCAGCGCGGCCATTGATCGGGCGGAGTTGGTGATTAAAGGGGCGGGCACTTACCTTGCCAAAGTCAGTGATAGCCCGCTGGGCACAATCCGCTCGCTAGAATATACGATCCAGAGTTTTGATGAATTGGCGGCGGGATTGGGCCGGTCCATCAAAGACACTGGAAAACGGATCAATGACCTTGAACCGAAAATCGGCACGGCGTTTGAGTATGCCGATCAACTGGCCAAACAAACCGAACGTCAGCAAGAAATCGTCAAAGCGCTGGATCTGGCCAAGAACCAAGCTTCAAACCAACTCGATGCCAAACCGGGCGAGGTAGAAGGCGTGGGAGCGGCCATGAAGGAGGAATGCGGCGATTGCGGCGATGTCCCAAAGAAATGGCAGACCGCCGGGATGCGCGTTTGAAG
>MTLE01000670.1_pt1 | contig 13274 bp, 6 predicted proteins | sample 1982461 | NCBI WGS metagenome assembly MTLE01 (sample SAMN05712605, study PRJNA340218) | biofilm metagenome | isolation source: sample SPL anode biofilm adapted to -200 mV | place: USA | collected 2012-02-03
GGAAATCAAAAAGCGGTTTCATTTGAAGGAAGGGCACACGGAGCAGCCTCTATTGACCCGGCCGGCCCTGCATTCCGAACGCTTGGAGTGCCAGCACCCGGTAACGGGGCAAGCTCTGCGGGTCGAAGCGCCTTGGCCTAAAGACCTGACAGTAGCGGTTAAATATTTGCGTCGCTACGCAGCTCAACCATCTCCAGCAAATCCGCCGGGATCTCTGCCAGAAACCGAGATGGGCTCTGCATAATGTCCATCCCCCCGCCGGGAGTGAACCGGATCAGCGGATACGTCAGGTACAGCTCATCGCGCGCCCGGGTCACGGCTACATAGAACAAGCGCCGCTCTTCTTCCTCTTGTTCGGGATTTTCCAGCGCCCGGCCATTGGGAAACAGGCCATCGCAAAGCATGATGACAAACACCGCGCGAAACTCGAGCCCCTTGGCTTGATGCACGGTGGATAGTCGGAGTCGTTCTTCGTCCTTGGCGCTTTGGCTGGCGTCCGCTTCCACCGTCGTCATCAAGGCGAGCTGGCTGAGGAATTCCTCCACGTCGGGAAAACTCTGCGCGAATTGGGCTAATTGCTGGATATCGTCCTGCCGGTTGCGGAAGTTGTCGTAATTCTCCTGTAAATAATCCTCGTACACCGCCTCGAAGATCATTTGGATCATTTGCGCCGGCAGGTTTTTGTTTTCCGGCGCCGAAACTTGTTCCAAGGTCTCCCGCCACTGCGGCCAAGTTGACAGGCTTTTCTTGGGCACACCCGCGTCGCATGCTTTCAACCGCTCCGGCCACGCCGATTCCCCTGCCGGAGCCGCGTTCTCAAATAATGTCCACAGCTTGCTGGCCGCTTTGTTGCCCACGCCGGGCAGCATCAGGACAATGCGCTTGAAGGAGACCTCATCGCGAATATTCACCGTCAGCTTAAGAAACGCGGTGATATCCTTGATGTGCGCTTGCTCAAAAAAGCGAATGCCGCTGGTGATCTGGAACGGAATGTTGCGCCGGACGAGTTCCATTTGCAGTTCCATGGCATGAAAGTGGGAGCGGTACAACACCGCGATATCGTCCAATTCCACGCCTTCATCGCGCAATTCCAAGATTCGCTGGCAGATAAACGCCGACTGTTCCTGAGCCGTCTTGCACGGCACCAAAGACGGGCGCAACCCGTTGGGCCGCGAGGAGGCCAGGTTTTTTGGAAATTGATGCACGTTCGCCGCGATGGCGGCATTGGCCACCGCCAATATTTCCGGCGTGCTGCGGTAGTTGGTCTCGATTTTACAAACTTTGGCTTTTGGATAGCGCTGGGGAAATTCGAGGATGTTCCGGTGATTCGCCCCGCGCCAGGCATAGATACTTTGGGCGTCATCACCCACCACCATCAAGTTGTTGTGGCGCGCCGCCAGCAAATCCACCAACTCGCTCTGCAAGGCATTGGTGTCTTGGTATTCGTCCACCAAAATGTACTGAAACTGGCGCTGGTATTTCTCCCGCACCTCCGGATCGTTCCGCATCAATTCCAGCCACAGGACCAGCAAATCATCGAAATCCATGACTTGCGTGGATTTTTTGCGCTGCTGGTATTTATGGTGCAATTCCACGATTTGATCGGCGGCGGGCGTAAAGTGCGAAAACCGGTTAGTCAAAGTCTTGGTCACCGGTTCGCGCAAGTTGGCCGCCATTGAGAAAAGATCCAGCAGGGCGTCCGCCTTCGGCAATCGCGTGGCCGTGGTGTCCATTTCGCCCAGGCAGGCGTTGAGCAAGCTCTTCGCGTCATCGGGGTCCATGATGGTAAAGCCCGAAGGATACCCCACGGCGGCGGCGTGGCGGCGCAAGATGCGGTTGGCCACCGAATGGAAGGTGCCACCCCAAAGCTCCGGCAGCGGCTGGCCCAGCAACTCCACCACGCGCGTCATCATTTCGCGGGCGGCTTTGTTGGTGAAAGTCAGCAATAGGATGCGGCTGGCCGGGATGCCTTGCTCCAGCAAATATGCGACGCGATAAGTCAACGTGCGGGTTTTGCCTGCGCCGGCGCCCGCGATAACCAAGGAAGGCCCGGGCGGAGCGGTTACCGCCTCGTGTTGCTGATCATTCAGCTCATTCCGGTAATCGATCTTGAAATTAACCGGGGCCGAGAAATTATGCAGGACGTATTCGCGCGCCATGCGTTAGCCCTTTCGCCATTCTTTTTTGGGCGGCTCGGGCAAGCCCAGGGCGCGGAACGAGGTGCGGAAATGCATCTTGGAAACCAAGGGCAGCTTCTCCGCCCCGTGCTTGGCGATAAAATCTTTGGCCGCCTGGTCCACCGCCGCCGAGGCGCCTTTGGGCAATTTCATGCCGTATTGTTGACTCAGCCGATTCAGGCGCGACACAAATTCATCACGCGCCAAGATGGATGCGGCAGCCACCGCCAGATCCGATTCCGCCTTGTGGCGCTGCACCAGCTCAATCTCCCGCCCCAGAGCCATCAACGCGTTGCCAACCACACTTTTTTCGGAGGCGAATTGATCGCTGATCGCCCGCACCGGCGGCGGATTCATCCGCAGCCGCTGGGTCATCAAATTTTCAATCACCCGCGCGTGCCCCCAGGCCAAGAGAGAATTTACGCTGTGCATTTTGGCGTATAACCGGTTGTACGCCTCATTGCCAATGGGCACCACGCTCGTCACGCATCCCGGGGTTTCGCGGATCAACTTCGCCAGCTCGGCGATCTTCTTGTCGCTGCCGATGTTTTTGGAATCCCGGATGCCCGCGTTTTCCCAGGAGCGAATCACGCTTTCGTTGATGTACGCGCCCGCCACGCACATGGGGCCGAAGAAATCGCCTTTGCCGCTTTCGTCAATGCCCAGGCGCGGCTGCAACAACTCGGGATTCAGCACCGTCTCGTACCCCAGCTTCACTTCCTTGAGAATTTCCGGCTCCAGGGTGAATTCGAGAAAATCGCGCGTGCCTTTGCCTTGGATCACCAGCTTGCCGCTTTGGTAATACACCACGTTGACCTCCGGCGAAGCGGCGGCAAAACGCGCGTAAGGCACTTCGCGAAAAATGAACCCACGCTCGTCGAGCAACGCGCGCAAGGCATCGCCTTGGGCGGGTGATAACACGCAGGTGTGCGAACTAATCGGAGCGGGAGGCATGGCAGTGCGAATCAAACCCCGAACGTTTTGCGCACGAACTCGCGGCTCAACTTGTGATTAGCCACCACGTCACGCGTCACTTGCACGCCCGGTTCCAGCGCCAGTTCCACCGTGTAAACTTTAGGCAAATTATTACGGCGCGCAAACTTGGCCACTTCGGCGTAATCGATGTCACCGGTATCCAAAGTCTCGTACCAGACATTTTTACGGCTCTGGCGCAAATGCCAGCACACCACCCGGCTCCCGTATTCCTTCAAGGCCGCTTGCGGGGTGATTCCACCGCGGTAGATCCAGTTCACGTCGTAACACCAGCCCACCTTTTTGGGATTCGAGTTACGGAAGAGGTGATGAAATTCGCGGGCGTTATCGGCCATTTCCGGCAAATGCTGGTGCAGGCCCAGCTTCATTCCGATGGCGGCCAATCCCTGGCCCAAGTCGTTGATCGCCGCGACCTGGTTGGCTAACTCCACATCGGTTTTGGTGCGGCCAATCGGATCGGGATTGCATGTCAGAATAAAAAATCCGGCCTCTTGGCATACCTTGGCGATAGCGAGCAACCGTTTGACCACGCTTCCCGCCTTTTCGTCGTGCAAACGGGCGCCGGTGTAAAAACTCACCGGCAGCAAGCCCTTGCTCTTCATCAACTCGGCCACCACCAGGTTCATGGCGGGCTGGACGGTATCCAGATTAACCTCGATGTAGTCGTAACCCGCATCGCGCACCAGGGAGAACACATCGCCGACGTGGTCGTTGATGTCTTTGCCCTGGTTTTTGTAGTACTGCCCCCAGCCGTAGATGTTCGTGCCCACCCAGGCTTTCTTAACCTCGCCCTCTTTGGCGGGAGCGCCACTGGCCGGACATACTCCGGCCATCGCCAGGGCTGCCGCCGCGCCCATGCCTTGCATAAACGACCGCCGGGACATTCCCGCCGCCACTTTGGGTGAGCCATGCATCATCATGCGGCCTATTAAATGGGCTGGCCCAGGTTCTGGCAATGGGAAAGGCGGGGGGGGCGGCCTGCCTGGGCACTCTAATTCAGCCCGGAGCTTTTGGTTCCGCCCGAACCACGCACGCCCAGCCGGCCAGACATCCGGCCATTGCTGCCATCACTAATGCGCAAGAAGTACCGATTATGCGTCGCGTCTTTGGCGAGAAACTGATCATCGCTAACTTCGGAAGTGGGCGGCTGGAACTCTTTTGCCGCCAGAGGTTCGTTAAGCCCCTCGAATTGGAATATGAGATCGCGGCGGCTATGCAAATCGTATTGGCTGGCTTGCAGCGGCAATAAAGTATCCGCATCAATCCACCATTGATTCAAACTCGCGAACGCATTTCCGTTTCCCCGCCTTGACACCCAGCCTTGGACGAGATGGCACGCCTTACCACTAAGCTCGGTTTTCTCGACATAGGCCAAATTGCCCCGCGCCAACGCAATTTCTTCGGAGACATTTTGCAAATTGAATGGGTCGGCTATTTCAAACAGCTTATCGTCCATTTCCGCCATCGGTATTGTCCGCAAAATGTTTTTGTCTTGAGAGGCGGAGTAGAGCCAGCATTTTTCGCCATCGCTGCCGCATTTGAAAGACTGGGAATACCGCATTATGTCGGTAATATCAGCATACACCTGGTTTTCGCCTTGCCACTTGAAAAGGGCCTTGCCCGTTGTGAGCGAACGAAAGCCTCCCTGGTTCCACGCACCACAATTGCCGTACTGCACCGTCACCCGGCCAGAATTGTGCTTTTGCCTCGCCCGTTTCATATCCGACAGCAACTGCTTTAAACGTGGGTCTTTGGCCGCCGCCGTCAACCGCTCACGAAGCTCAGGCGAAAAACCCTCCTCAGTGGCGGTATAGTTAACCGGCAGCGGCGCGCAGGCCTTTCCATCGGCCACAAACCCCATGAGCTTCCCCAAGTTTTTGCCGTCAATATCTAGAACCATGGGAATGGTGAGCCGCCGGAGTTTGCTGTCGTATTCGCTAATCGGCAGCAATCCACTGGAATGCATCCCAGTAATATCCACCACATCGCTCTGAAAAAATGGAAAACTAGCCTTCAGATCACCAGGTTGATCAAATTCAATGTGCAGCAATGACAATTGGGCAATTTCACTGCCCGCTGCTGGGGATAACCGCGCGGCGGCGGTTGCCCCCTCCGGCGTGGGTGATAAAGCGCGCGTCTCGAATTTCCAAGAAACACACTTGGCCAGCGTCCCGGTTTGGCTCTTAAAACCTTCGGTTGATTTCATTGGCGATTCGGAAGGTTCATTCAATTGTATTTCGTGCCGGACTCCCGGCGCCAAGCGGACTGGCATCTGAAATTCCCGGCTGGCCGGGTCGTAATGAGGGGTTCCGTTAGGAAAATAATGGCCTGAATTCCAGGCTAATTGGATACCGCGCGGATCCATGGGTTGGTCGAAGCGAATGCGAATAACCGTTTCGATCTCGACGTTTTGCGCATTGTCTCCGGGGAACAAGGACACGACTTTAGGCGCCGGCCCCAAGTCCTTCAGCGTGCTCTCGATAGCATTGGACGCATTGACTGCCTCCGTTTTGGAGTGTTCCGCCGGGGCTTCAATTGGTTTGGAAGGCAAGTCCGCTTTCGCCAACCGTTCGAGCGCGGCGGTGAGCAGGTCATCGCGCTGGCCCTCAAAAGCGCCTGGTTTCGCTTCGAAACGAACCTGTGGTTCGAAACCGCGTTCGTCCAAGACCACGCCATCGTGGCGATAGTCGATCCACTTCGGGACGCTCACGGTCATTTCCAACGGCAATTCGACAATTTTCGGGTTGCCACTGGAACCGCAAGTGTGATCGCCCATGGTCGTCAAATCCGGATCGCCCAGCATCATGCCGACGAAGGATTCGTTGCTGCTCATGCATTTTTGGCCGATCAGCAATACCACCGGCCGATCGTAGCGCCAGGGGCCGCGCGGCGCCACTTTTCGTTCGTATTTGCTCGTCAAATTCTCATGCTTCGGGCCATTGCGGTATTGGCTATAAGAATAGACGAATTCCATGGCCAAAAACCGGCCCGCCACTTTGGCCGCCAGCGGCTCGGAGCCGCCGCCATTGAGGCGCACATCGACAATCAAGCCTCGGGTATTGCGCATGGCTTCGAGCGCTTGATCCAATTGAGCTACTACACTGTCATCGCTCCAATTGGCGATGTTCACATACCCGATCTGATTTTCCGTAATCGCCCATTTCAGGCTGCGCCCGGCTCTCTTCAACTCCCCCAAAATGGTTTCCGCCGCCGCGGGATTCGCATTGGCGGTGCGAGGGCGGTTGAATACGGGAACATTCACGCCGGAAACCGAGAGCCACACATGCAGGTCGCGCAACGGCCGCAACATTTCCGCACACACTTCCGCGAACTCTTGCGTGGATTTGCACCCCTGTACTTTGGGTAAATAGAGCTCGCGCTGTTTGGCCCAATCAACTTCCGGCCGCAACGCAAACATGGCATAGGATTCGTCGAATCCTTGCCAAAGCTGGTTGAAGGCTCGCTCCGCCTCTTGCGGCGAAAACTTGGCCACTTTCGGCATGGGCCGGCTTGCAAAAGCCCCCACATACTCCGCTTTGCTTTGTGCCAAATTAACCCCGAAGAAGCGTCGCGCACCAGCTTGAGTATCGATATCGAATATGTAGTCTTCCGGGCCGGGAATCATCGCGTTCGGGCCCGCATGGTAACTGCTAGTGAACTTGAAATTGGCGATCTGCTTCATGCGGCTATACAACCCGGCGTTGACTGCCGCCGAAACGGTCTCGGGGGGAAACAGCCGGTTGATCTGTCCCGGATGAAAACGCAGCCAAATGTGGTCAATCGCTTCCGGCTGGGTTTCGCCTTCCCGGGTGAGTTTGGCCTCCCCCTGCGGAATGACAATTGCCCAGACCGCGCCATCATCGCCGTGGCCAATGCCGATCTCCGCCGACCCTGCGCGGACCGACAGTTTTGGACCGGCATCAAAAGTGAAACGATTAATATGGTACAGATTCGTTTCGGAAAACGTCCAAGGTTTCGCCTTGCCCGGAGTTAATACCGCTTCCGTAAGGGAGGTAGGATAAACTTTCAAAAGGTCGATAGGTTCCGCAGGGGATTTTGCCACCGAGGTGGCCGCATTACCTGGGGCCGTCTCGGCCGCCGCCGCCATTTGCTGATTTGAGGCTGGCTTGCCAGAGTTCGATGCCGCCGCCTCTCGGCCAGTGCTTAACCGCGCGTCAGTCAGCGTAATCATTCCCAAGACCAGCATGATAGCCGCCGCCAGCAAAGGCCGCCGCGCGGCACGCTGAAACCCGAGGATCATGGTAATCCGGTGTTTCAATTCGTGCCGATCCTCCAAAATCCCCGCGACTCCCGGGGCTGCCGGATGCAAAACCTGGCTTTCCAGCAAATGCAAAATGGTCCGGCTGTAATCCTGTTTGCATTCCGCGCCAATGGCCTCCAGCACCGCGGCATCACAGGCTAATTCGCGGTCCGCGTGCCAGCGGGCGAAGCCCCACCAAAGCAAGGGATTAAACCAATGAACCATCTGTAAAACGGCCACTAGCCAGTTGACCGCTAAATCGTGGCGCTGTACGTGCGCCAATTCGTGCAAAAAAACAAAGCGCAATTCAGGTTCTGAAAAGCGATCCGCAAAACCCGCGGGCAAAAGCAGCCGGGGACGCCAGACACCTTGCACCGCCGGTGTGGCGAGGAGGCTGCTTTCATGCAACCCCACGGTACGGCGCAAACCGATTTGAGAGCGGCAATGATCGAGCACGCGCAATACTTCCGGGGTCGTGATGGAGGAAGCCATCCGAAATCGCCGCGAAAGCTGGAACGATGAGCGCATGAGTTTAATCGCGATAAAAATCGCACCTATTATCCATGCAACCCCTAGAATAGCGGGCCAAGAGAGTTTTGATAGTGAATTGGGCGCTTTTTCCGACTTGGTGGATGGGGAAGTTGAGGCGGAATTAACCGGAAAATTGGGAACATCGGAAGGCGAGAACTTGGAAACGATCGGGGCGGGCGGCAAAGACTTCGGTTTGGCTTGAAGCCATGGTGGGATGGCCGGCGGATCAGCCTCAAGCATGGCTGTGTCAACTGGCGCTTTGCCCAACTTAGGCAGGAAATTAAAAATGCTGGTGGAACTGCCCCAGGAAATGGGCAGCATCAACCGCACCGCCACCAGCAGCCAGAGCGCCGCCCGCCAGCGTGGCGCCAGCGAAAAGCATTTTTGCGCCAGGAGAATCAACACCACCAGGATTCCCCCTTGCAGAGACACCTTGCCCAGGCCGGTCAGCAATAGTTCGAGGTTCATGGCTTTTTATTTTCGCTGCGTTCAATCAGCCGCTTCAATTCGTCCAGATCCGCCTTGCTAATCCGCCGCTGCTCGGCGAAGTGCGCCAGCATAGGGCGCAAGGAGCCGCCAAAGATACGTTCCAAGAACGATTCGCTGGCGGAGGCGACACACTCTTTCTCTGAGACCAGTGGCGAGTACCAATACTCACGCCCGGATATTTGGTAATTTAAAACCCTCTTCCGCACCAACCTCCCGAGCAAGGTGCGCAGGGTCTTGGGATGCCAGCCCGGATCGCCAGCGGTGAGCTCCGACAAAATTTCATTGGCCGTGCGCGGATGCTTAGCCCAAAGCACTCGCATGATGCCCCACTCGGTCTCACTAATGCGTGGTTCGTTCTTCATGGTGTCCTTTATGGATTACACGCGTAATCTTTACCCACAGATTACACACGTAATCCATAAGGTCAAGCTGGAAAGCGGAAAAGTGAATAGTCGAGTGATCGATCTAGGACACAGTGGCGCTCCCTGGCCAAATAAAAAGCCCCAGCGGCTAGTTCTCAATCTAGAACTGCCACTGGGGCTAATGAAAAGGCATGGCTCCCCCCAGGGATTGGCCTCGCGATGATAGTTGGCTCGGTTACTGTGAGGTTTTCCTCTGGCCAGCCACAAACCTGCCCGCGAGCAGGATTATCGTGGCGATCCCAAAATAGGCTGTATTTGCCTCGGGAACGGGCACTACTTCCAGGCTCCAGCTTTCCAAGCGGCTCGTGCTGCCTGCGGCCAAGTCGGCAACGAACAACGTCCAATCACCATCCAAGTTGCAATTGTTGAAGGTGCTCAACATGGAGGTCCGCCCGCCATTGAGCTGGAGCCGGCCATCCGGAGCCCATGTGCCGGTCAAGACACTGCCAGGCACATAACCCGCGGAGTTTTGATAGTAGTGCACATCGCCATTTAGGGCGTTATCGCGGAAGGAAACCGCGAACCCCGCCTCCTCATAACCCGCGGGATTCCCGGCCGTAGCACCCGCCTGATTGAGCAATATGGCCACTGGAAGGTCGCCGTGGCTCAAGTAGACGTACAAATCCCCATTCCAACCGCCGCTGATGTTCAGATTGACCTGGAGCTGGCTGCCCGCGCTTAAGGTGCCCGCTCCGGACACCGTGGCCGTGGAAGCCAAACCGCTGATCGAATTGTCCAACACGTCCATTCCAACGGTCGTGGAGCTAATCAAAGCCGCGTGGCTGAGCAAGCTGCCACAAGCCAGCCCGGTTAATGTCAAAATAGCCTGTTTCATAAAAATCCTTTTTCTCTAAATTTAAAATTATGGTTTCACGGTGCGATAAAACCGGCTGGGATATTCGCTGATTTGCGTATCCACAAATTCGATTTTTCCATTGGCCCCGGCGGTGAAGGTGCCCAAGTTGATCCAGCTATTGGTCGTCAGCGTGGTTGATGCTTGAACCATATATTGCAGGTTGGGAATGCCGGCAAAGGTCAGCACTAACGAGCCATCAGTGCCAATCTTGGCGGCGATAATGTTCTGGCCCCCTATGTTTGTGTCGGGATCCACGACATTGATTGTAATAAAACCCCACGCGGCTTCGCCATTCGAGGCAGCCACCTGATAATGAATCGTGTCGCTGCCCACAAAGTTGGCCGGCGGGGTGTATTCCAGCATGGTCTCGGACACGCTGACAGTTGCGTTTTGAAGGCCGGGAATTGCGTTGCTTAGAACCAGAGATAGGGACAGTGGGTTCGCACACTGCTTAAAGATTTTGGACAACGCAATGTTGGCGGCCTGATTTTTTTCGATCCGGATGGCAAAATCGCCAGCAGTAATCGAATTCCCCCAACATTGAGTCGGACGGTCCGCATAAGAGGATCCCCAGCCCTGAGTGCCATGCAAGTAGTAGACCACCACCTTGGGACTGCCAAAGAAAATATCCGTCCCATGCCCCGGGGCATCACCATAAAATCTGATTCTTTCAAGATTAGTGCAGGAGCTAAAAGCCGCATAATCGATGTAATTAAGATTGGGCAAAATCCCAACCTGTTGCAGAGAGCCACAACCCGAAAAAGCTGAAATGCCAATAGAAATAACACTTTCAGGAATATAAACCCCCAACAAATGGCGGCAATCGCCAAAGGTCGCAGCAGGTATCGAAGTCATCCCTTGAGGAAGATGAGCATATAAAAGACTATGACACCCGTAAAATATGGAAACACCCCATTGCGTGGCGTTAGCTGGGATATTTATCGTGTCCAGACTGCTACAAAACGCAAAGGCTGAGTTGCCGATCGACTTCAAACTTTCAGGCAAAGTCACGGTCGTGAGACTAGAACAGCCTTGAAATGCTTGATCCCCGATAGCCGTCAAATTGCTTGAGATAGAGATGGAACGCAGGTTAATGCAATTATAAAACATCTCGTGTTCCAAATTCGTGATACCGCTGGGAATGTTGGCCGACGACAATTGATAGCAATTGTAAAACGCGCCAAACCCCAATTCTTTGACTGAATCCGGAATGACCATATTGTTTAGCTCAGCGCAGTAAATAAACGCCTGCGATCCAATCGACTCAAGCTGGCTAGGCAGAAAAACGTTGGTCAACCTGACGCAATTGTAAAATGCATACCGTTCGATGTGTCGCAACGATGCGGGCAGAATCACACTCGTGATATTGGTTTGGCTATGAAATGCGGCAAAACCGATGCTTTCGACCGGCATGCCCTCGATATTTTCAGGCACCTCCACCGTTTTTTTCGTTCCCGTGTATCCCGTGATGGTCACAGCCCCATTGGTGGCCGTGTAAGTGAAAGGCACAGATCCGGGCGCGGTAAAGGTGACTCGGGCAATCGCACCGCCATTTGGATTCAGGTATATGCCCCCCCCTTCAGGAGCGCCCCAGCCCCCAAGCGCCATATAGCTTATCGTATGCATGCCGGGCGCGAGTCCCGTCACGGTCGCCCCGCTCGGTTGCCAGAGGCCCCCATCGACTCGCCACTTGGCACCAGCCTGAACGGCCTCGTTCGGGCTAATGATGACCTGAAACGAACTGGAGGATGCAGGCTCATTGAGCATAACCGCCGACAGCCAACCAGATAATGGGCCCCACCCGCTGGTGCCAGCTTGATAATAGACGGTGGCACGAATGATGTTGGTCTCAAAGCTGGGAGCATTACCATAGAAATAAAGCCCAGTCAGGCTGCCGCAATTGCTGAACGCATACCGGCCAACTTCGGTCACACTTGGTGGAATCGATATCGTAACCAATTTGTTGCATTCAGCAAAAGCATAGTGGTTAATACGAGATGTGCCGGGGGGGACGGCAAAACTCGAAGACGTGCCTTGCGGGCAACAAAGAAGTGTGGTGCCTGTTTTATCGAACAACGCCCCGGAAATGCTGCTATATACCGGGTTGTTCGTATTCACAATGATTGGCCACAGGCTCCAACACCCCGCGAAAGCACCATCGCCAATGTTGGTTACTGTCGCTGGTATATTGATTTCGGTCAGCCTCGAACAATTGTAAAATGCGGCGTAACCCAGACTAGTGATGCCATCAGACAAGTTTACATTGGTTAGACCCCCACAAGCGTAAAAGGCGCTTTCGCCAATCGTGCTGACGCTACCCGGGATGACAACACTGGTAATATTGCTATTCCGGTTAAAAGCTAAGCTGCCGATCTCGGCAACAGTTAAGTCCTCAATTTTGCTTGGGATGACCACCGATGAATTCGTTCCTTTATAGCCAGTGATGGCAATGCCATCGCGCTTAATAGTGCAGGTGAACAAATCACTATGGATCGGTTCGTGCCAAAGCGCTGTAGGAAGCCCGGCTAGAAACAAGTTCCAACCAGCAGTTCCAGCCTTATAATAGACGATCGCTCCCGGGCTGCGCGTAAACGCGCTCAAGTCGCATGCGGGCGCGTTGCCTTCAAAAATAAGGGCTGACAATTGCTCACAATTTGCAAAGGCTTCTGCACCGATTGAGGTAATGGAGGGTGGAAAAGTAACAGTGCCTAACTCCGAGCAATAAGCGAACGCTCCAAACCCTATGGCCGTGACAAAATCAGGTATGGTGTAGTTGGTGCTTTTTCCGTTTGGATAAAGCACCAGTGTCTGGAATGTCTTATCGAAGAGGACTCCATTTGTGCTGGCATAATGCGCATTCTGAAGATCGACGTTGAATTCAGCCAAGCGCTTGCAACCGGCGAATGCGTTTGTGTCAATGCAGTTAACGCTCTTTGCAAGATTAACCGAGCGCAAGAACTCACACCATCGGAAGGCTCCGTTCGCAATTTGCGTAACACCATTAGGAATATCCAGTTGGGTGAGGCTAACGCAGCGTCTAAAAGTGCTTTCTTTGATCGAGATAAGGTTCGTGCTGATAGCGATATTAGTTAAGCTGCCGCATCCATCAAAAGCATAAGAGTCAATGTTTGTGACCGCGTCGGGAAGCACTAAGTCGCGCAACTCCTGACAGTATGAAAAAGCCCGAAGCCCTATAGAATTAAGGCTAGTTGGCAACGTTAAAATCGTTATTCCGCATTGATTAAATGCGCCCTCTCCAATGGCTGTGACCGGAATTCCATCGATCTGTGCTGGAATATTCACCGTGCCTCCAGGCCCTCCATAACCGGTTATGGTAATGGCGCCGCCGATATTCGTGTATAATAAGTCACCATATTGGTCCGACTTTGCCGGCAGGACGCAGGCGAGCATCCATAGCACCGACAATAGCGCCCACCTTAACGCGTGTTGGGTTGGGCTCAAACGGCGTGCGTCGGCGCCTTTCGGCTCCCCCATATCAGCACGACGGCCATTGATTTGTTTCATCACTACTGTCCGGTTATATC
>MTLE01002654.1_pt3 | contig 13239 bp, 6 predicted proteins | sample 1982461 | NCBI WGS metagenome assembly MTLE01 (sample SAMN05712605, study PRJNA340218) | biofilm metagenome | isolation source: sample SPL anode biofilm adapted to -200 mV | place: USA | collected 2012-02-03
GCCCGGCTGCGCGCGGCGGGCTGGAGCTTGCGCGGATTTTTCGGGCCCGGCGGCCGCGATCAGACCCTGGAAATGCTGGGTGCTGGCGTGGAATTGGTCGAAGCGAATTCGATCCCCGACTGGGCGGCCCAACTCGCGGGCCTGGGTGGCGTCATCAGCCTGGATTCCGGCCCGTTGCACTTGGCGAACGCGCTCGGCTTGCGGGTAATTGGCCTGTTCGGCCCGGGCAAATTGCCCATGTGGGAACCCTCCGGCCCCGGCAGCTTTGCCGTGCATCATCAAGACCGCCCCGGTTTCGCTCCCATCCATCAAATCGGCGCCAACATCGCCCGCGCCCGCCAATACATGGAATGGATCACCGTGAACGATGTCATCCAAAAAGCGGCCCAATGGACGCGACCGGCCTGACCACAGCCAATCGCTGGCGTTGCGAGCTTCTCAAAAACAAAACAGTATTGTTTTTAATATACATGTTTGCAATATATATTTATTAATAATCCACACAAGGAAAGCAACGTCTCTCAGGAAACCCAATCGGAATTGGGTGGGACACCTTAGCGCGCGCCGGAGGTGCGCGAATAATTTAGCCCAGTGTTGGCGCGAGAGCTCCTACGCTGGGTCAGCCAGTTAAAAAATCTTCGTTCAACCCCGCCGGGGTTGGGGAGGAGAATAGGAGAGAACCTACCCAGCGTAGGGCTGCGCCCAACGCTGGGCTATATTCTATTAACCCTCCGGGTTAATGATGGCCAGGACGCGCCTAGCAAAACTCCGCCACCCGTGGATTGGATTTTAAACAAGAATAACAGCTATGCACGCGTTAAACGCTAAACCACCCCTTTTAAAGGCATTTTTAAAGGAACCAGAATTTTACCCCGCGCTCTTGGCTCGACGAAAAGCGATTTCAATCACTTACGGCGCAATCTTGGCTGAAGCATGATTCGCCAGCCATTCGAGATCGGGATTGCCGGTCTGTGTCGAGGTCCAAGCATCCCGGTCTGAAGGCAAGCGCGTGCGTGAGTCCAGCCAGCGGTGCATTTCCACATGGCCGTCCGCAAAAGCGACTCCCCCAGCCATGCCGTGAATCGTCGCAGGCCAGTCGATCATGCTATAGGTTTGCCCCCCCGTAGGTCCCATACAGGCAAACCCTCCATCATTGAGGCTCCGCGCATCCTCTTCGATAAAGGTAAAAGTTTTGGCCGGGCCCGGCTTGATGAAGGAAGAAAGACTCCCATACGTGTAAAACGTCTTCCCGGAGGTGTGGCCATGCATGCCGTCCAGCCAGGGGCCATCCACCGGCGCCTGTCCATTCCCCTTGTTAGGATTGGTTCCCACCGCGCCGCTGAGCGACACGGTCCGAGCCGCGGGCACAATGGTTCCGGCTTTTTCTGGATCCAAATTCGCGGAACCGTTGTACTTCCCTAAACGCATATCCCCGGGGCATTTAAAAACGGATACGTCGTATTTCAAATAAGGCGCGAGCAAGGAGCGCGATTTATCTTTCAAAATATCGGCGTTAAACTCGTCCATGCCGCCCGTGCCGGCATCTCCGGGGCACCAGTTTTTTCCGGGCGTGGTGTTTCCATCGTCGGGATTGGGCGGCAGATAATCCCGATTATCCAGGGCGTAGACCGCCATGGCGTTGGCTAATTTGCTCAAATTCCGCAGGCAAACCGCGCGCCAATCGTGATTTTGCTCCCGAGCCAGCGTGGGCAGCACCAAAAGAGCCATCACTCCCACCGTGCCCACCACCACGCACAGTTCGGTGCGGGTAAAAGCTTCCTGCAACTTATTGTTAAAAAAGTTTTTCATGGTTTCCTCCGATTATTGAACCACCACAACTCGATAAAAACGCTGATCCGTTTCCGTTCCGAGAGAGTTTTTCTTCGACCCGGCACTGGTTGCCGCCGTCACATCGCCAGCCACGTTTTGCCATTGGGGGTTAGTCAGGCTTGTCGTGTATTGCAACCGGTAAACCGTGCCCGCCTGCGCTTTCCAACGGATGGTGAACCCATCCCCGTCACGTGTGATTTCGCTGATTTGCGGGGCCAGTGCGCCCGGCAAGCGCGTCGCGAAGAGATCGCACGTTTGATTGTAATCGCCCAAGACCAGGTCCGAGGCGTAACTGGCGAACACCACGGTGCGGCCATCGCGAGAAATGATGGGGCGGCCCGAAGCGCCATTGCCCATATTTGGGCTAAACAAACTTGCGCTCAAGCAATCCGTTTCTCCGGTCAACGTGTCAAAAACAAACACATTCATAGTGCCTGCGCCTGGAAACCAAATGCCTTCAGTTAACCCGAAGGCTTGGCTTTCATAGACCACATAGCGGCCATCGCTGGAGATTTGTGGATAGCGAGAGTCGGCCTCGCCGCCACCGGCGGCATTGCCCACCGAGACCAGCCGGTTGCTCCCCGTCTCGCGATCGTAGAGATAGATTTGCGAATTAGTGTTGCCCGCCAGCAATTGGCTGCTTTGAAACGCCAACCAGCGGCCGTTGTCCGAGATTTGTGGATGCGATACAGTTCCATCCAGCGTCAGGAGTGAGTTGGTGTCACCCGCCAAATCGGCAATGACCAGCGTATTCCCGCTGGCGGAGATGCTGGAAGATATTCCCACGACCCAGCGGCCATTGGCGCTTTGCCAGGGCCCGGCACAAAGAAATGACGTCGGACTGTTGGTTGAGTCGCTGAGATGACTCAGTGTTACATAATTATAATTGTAAACCGACGCAATGGCCAACACATCGCCATAAGATCCCAAAATGTTCGCGCTAAAGAAGTAAATGAGGGAGGGTAGAGCCACAGATGAAATATCACCACTGGCCAAATTTTGAACATAGCAGCTGCGCCAAGCAGTAAATCCCGCCCATTGGCCGTCGGCGCTGATCCAGCAGGGCGCATTCATATAGGGAGAATTCGTCAAATTGGAGCTGACCAGCACGCAATTCGTGGCGTCCAGCTGGCGCAGATAGGAGCTGGGATAAGTCAGCGGATTGGCGGAGTCCAAATCAGAGGCGGCGCTTCCGAAGTAGACGGCCTGGCCATCCCCGCTTAACCCGGGCAGATAGGAGGCGGAGTTGCCCGCAACGCCATTGACCGAGCTCACCAGCCGGGTAATCCCTGGCGAAACATCCCGCCAGTAAACATCGAGCGCCTGATTGGCATCCCCGACGGCCAAATTATCGGCCAAACTCGTAAAGGCCACTTGTTCTCCTGAACTGCTCAGCCCGCGCGCACTAGCGTAACTCGGGCCGTTAGGCGTCAAACCGGGCATTCCCGCATCCCGCACCGTCAGGCATTCGGTGGCGACTCCCGTGGCCGTCCGCACAAAAATATCTTGGGCCCGATTGAAATCGTTCACCACCAAATCGGTGCCCTCGGATTCAAACAGCACCACCGAGCCATCTTCGCTCAGCTGAGGCATGCCGAAATCCCCCGCGCTGGACCCTGTGCCACTGAGGTTGACCGTGACCAACCGGGTGACCCCAGCCGCCAAATTGCGCGCATAGACTTGGAGCGTTCCCGCAGTGGCGCCGGCGGCGAGGTTGGACGCCGGGCTCACGAACGCCACCGTGCTGCCATCGGCGCTGATAACCGGCCGATCGGCGAAGGCATTCGCTTCACTCACGCCATCGGTGGCCACACTCGCGAGGGTCGCTTGCCCGGTAGCGGCATCCCACACATAAACTTGGTTGAGGTAACTCGTTTCCGAAAAACTCGGCGCTACATAGGCCACTTTCTGGCCATCGGCGCTAATTTGCGGCGCGGCACAATTCAAGTCCGATTTCCACAACACCACGTTCGTGTCGGAGATAATGTTGGTCACCGCATTGCTGCAAACCAGTTGCGTCGTCCCCTGTAAATTGGCGTAAAGGCAAAATACGTTGGCCGCGTTATAGGCTTGGTAGACCACATGCTGTCCCGAGGCATCCATCGCCGGGGTTTGGGAGGCAATGGCCGGGCTGCCCTGGGTAAAGAATCCCGCCGCCCCGGCGCTAGCCCAAAGGGTGACGCCTTGCTGCAGATCACGCACAAAGACTTCGCCCTGCTTATTAGTGCAACCCGTCACCACATCTCCGGCCTTACTCGTGAACAGCACGTAACGGCCGTCCGCCGAAACGTCCACCAATTGCGACGCCCCGTTGGCAGGGCCTGATCCAGAGGCATTTACGCTTACCAAGCTAAGGGTTCCCGAAGCGACGTCATAGGCAAAAACATCGGCCACGGCGTTGGTATCGCCAGTTACCAAATTGGACGCTGCGCTTTCGAACACCACGACTTGGCCATTGGCGGAAACCATCGGCTGCCGCGAATCCTTATCCCCGCCGCCGCTATTCAAACCACTGGTTACCAGTATATTTTGATTGCTGGCGGTGTTGTGCAGAAAGATCTGGTCGGCCGTGAAAGGAAGGGAGAGAACGCCTGAAATCAAAGTGCCCGACCGGCTGCGAAAAGCAATCCACTGGCCATTCGTGCTAACCGAGGGTGAGCCAGAATTGGCGCTGTTGCCTAAGCCAGGATCATCCAATTCCTTGCTTTGGCTAACGCATAGGAGCCTGCCCACGGTGCGATCGCGCAAATATACCTCAACCACGCCCGTCCGATGCGGGCCGCTGATCAAATTATCGGCATCGCTCTCAAAGGCAATGAACTGGCCATTGGGAGTCATCCATGAGGATGCCGAAAGCCCGCCCGCTGTGGCGGAAGTGGGCAAACTGGCATCGGCAGTGGAGATCAAGGTGGCGGCACTAGCCGCCAAGCCGGGTGTCCAGGCGGCTAAGAACCCTAAAGATTTTTGTATTATGTTCATAACCAATATTTTGATAAGTTGCCGTTTCCCGAATAAAGCCAACCCACCGGCGAATCTAGCAAGTCCCAATGATAACTGCGCCCTTTATCCCCTGCCGGACCTTCTTCTTTAAAGAGTTGCCTATGTTGCACAATTTACCCCGGCAACCCCCATTGGGACTCCCCGTAATTTTAAAGGCTCGCTTTGTTTTTAGGTTTTCAGCATGTTATATGCCATTTAATGGCATATCAATCATTTTATATGTACTTTTATCAATAATACCGGTTTTATTACCCTTTTGAGATACTTTTTTTGTTTTCGATTCGATTTTTAGCATACTGGAAAGGCGTGCGGATGGAAAACCGCGTGGGCATCGCGCTAAAATGCGCGCAAATCACACCTGCACTGGGAATGGAAGATGATTTTTCACGCCTTTAAGGCGTGTATCCAACGCGGTAAAAAGTGCCTGGGCCGGATTTGGGCAATACGACCCGGGACTGCGCCGTAAACGCGGTAATGGCCGCCACTTTATTGGTCCAGGGCCCGGTGGGCTGGCTGGCTTGGTAGACGTAATAGACCTGCCCGGGAACGGTCTGGAAATAAAAAGCCACCTGGCTGGACCCAATGGGCTGGCGATCCTCATATTTCAGATCGGCCGGCCGGGGAACGCCCTCAAAGGCCAGCGCAGAATTGCGTTCTATGGGATTGGTGCCGGCATACATTTCCTGAACATTAGTAAGTCCATCCAGGTCCGCATCATCATTCTCCCCGGCCGCCGCAGGGTAAAGCCCGGCTAGATTATAAGAATCCGCCCACAGGTTATAATAATCACTCCACACCGCAGTGGGCCGCCCGCCGTAAGTAGCACCCCAACGGCTGCGTCCGGGAAGATAATAGGCGATGGCATTGGTGCTTTTATCAAACAAGCCAACACCTCCAAAACCTGGCGCATTGCCCAAAAAATAAGCCCCGGTCAGGGTGGGACATCGGGAAAAAGCCTGGCCGCCAATCCACGTCACGCTGGCAGGGACCACCAAGGAGGCCAGATTCGAACACCCCGCAAAGGCGGCCGGGCCCAAGGTGACCAAGTTGGAACTTAAAGTTACGCTGGCCAAAGCAGTGCAATCAGCAAAAGCCGTATCACCCACATCGGTAATACTCCCGGGCAGGGTCACTTGCGTCAGCCCGGCACACCCTTCAAACGCGCCCACCTCCAACTCCCGCACGCTCGGCGGCACGGTGTAACTTCCCGCGCGGGTCGGTGGATAACGCAATAAAACACTGCGGTCGATACTAAACAAAATCCCGTCATCGCTCACGAACGTCGGATGATTATCCGCCACCTCAATGCGCGCCAAGGCGGGGCATTGGGCGAAGGCGTTGGTATCGATCGCATAAACAGATCTCGCCAAGCTAACAGATTCCAGCCGAGTGCAACCGCGGAAAGTGTCATGGCCAATGATTTGCACACCTTCTGTGATATCCAAATGCTTGAGGCTCGTGCAGCCACTGAAGCTGAAATCGCCCAAATTGGCCAGCTGATGCCCAAAATTAATGGACTCCAATCCGGTGCAATTGGTGAAAGCCAGATTGCCAATAATCGGGTTCACGCGAGTAAAATCCAATGATTTTAACCCCGTGCAGCCCGCAAACGCGGAAGTGCGTATCTGCTTCAACCCGGCGTTAAACACCACATTAGTCAACGCGGTGCAATTCATAAAAGCTTCAAAGCCGATGTACTCGACAGTGGAAGGAAAGGTGATGCGGCACAAACTGGGAGATCCCGTGAATATTTTTTCCGGTATAGCTATTAATCCACTTGGCAATAGAATTTCCCGCAAGTTATTACAACCAGAAAACACACTAATACCCAGATTGGTCACAGTGTCAGGAATGGCCAGAGACTTCATACTGGCACAATTCTCAAAGCAGTGGTTTCCAATATTTCGGAGCGAAGGAGGAAGCGTTACGGAGGTTAAATTCGTGCACGAAGAAAAGGCATATTCTCCCAGACCAGCCAACACCGGACTGGCACAGGAAAATTTAGCCAGGGCGGTGCAATCCATAAAGGCATGCGAACCAATGGATTCCATTGCAAGGCTCAGCACCATATTGGTCAGACATTTGCAACTCGAGAAACCCCTCGTTCCGATTTGGGTGACACTTTCCATCTGCGAAACCGCACTCAGCGCCGAACAATAAGCAAACGCGGAATCCCCAATTCTCGTTACTTGATTACGCAAATCGATTTGTTGAAGGCCGGGACATCCGTTAAAGGCCCAGGCCCCTAGTTCTTTAACACTTTTACCCAGCACAACATTGGTCAGCCGCCAACAGCCCGAAAAGGCGCTAGCCCCTATGACCTCCACCGAATCGGGCATCGTAAAGATGTTGCCTCTCCCCGCAGGAAAACGGACTAATGTTTTCAGGGAACGATCATACACCACTCCATCCTGGCTGGTTAACACAGGGTTGGCGCTAGACACGTCAAGGGCCATTACCGAGCTGCCATACGAAGTAATAACATTATCATAATTAGTAATTCCCGCTCCAAATACTACATTTGTCAGACTATTACAGTGGTCGAAAGCGCGACTTCCCAGATTTGTCAAGCTGTCCGAAAACACAACGCGCGTCAAACGAGAACAAAAGCCAAAAGCGTTCCCCCCAAGTGTGGCTATATTCTTTCCAAAATTCAGCTCAATCAAACCACTGCAACTAGCAAACGCATTGGGGCCTATATTAATAATACTATCGGGCAACTGAAGACGGGTTATTTCATAGCAATAAAAAAAGGCGCTATCGCCAATATTCGTGAGGCCTTCGGAAAAATTCACCGCGGTGAGGCCAACGCAACGAGAGAATGCCGCGTCTCCGATCGACCTGAGGCTGGGGCCAAATGTTACTTCAGTAAGCAGCGCCGCATTTTCAAAAGCATTGTTTTCAATGCGCCCGATATTATCCGGCAACGAATAATCCCCTGAACGCCCCACAGGATAAAGCAAAAGGATATTACGATCATGGTTAAGCACGACCCCATTCTCGCTGGCGAGACTGGGATTCCCTTCCGCTATGTTGACCCATTCTAGCTGGGGGCACTGGTTAATTCCAATATTGCTAATATTTGTGGCCGTCTGCGGCAGAGAGAGTGTTTTCAAAGCGCCACAGCCAGCCAAAGCATTGTAAGCCAAGGTGGCGACTGAATTCCCAATTGATAATTGTTCCAAATAGGCTGCCCCCTTAAAAGCATTGGCTGCGATGTTGGTCACGCTTTCGGGCACTGAAAAAGCTCCACTGCGCCCACAGGGATAGCGGAGGAGGGTTGATTTAGCGTAGTTGCACAGCACACCATCCAGATCGTTATAGTTGGTATTGCCAGCCTCCACCGAGATGCGCTCCAAATAATTACAGGTATCAAACGCGTAGTCCGAAAGGCTGGTTACGAAGTTTGGAAGCAGGCAAGTTCCATGCCTTCCGCACGGGAATTGCAGCAAAGTGTTGCCACTAGGATTATACAAAACCCCGTCTATATCTTTGAAATTGGTGTTCTCTTTGGCGACCGAGATATTTGTGAGGCTCGTGCAGCCAGCAATCATTGCCTGGCCGATATAAGAGACTCTGGCAGGTATAATCAGCTCCGAAAGGCCGGTGCAATTCTGAAAGGCCAGACTGCCCAAGAATGTTAGCCTCTGTGGCAGGGAAATATTCGTCAGTGCGACGCAGCCAGAAAAGGCCCGATCCTGAATGCTTAACCCTTTACTGGCATTAACGCCCTCGGCAAATTCAACTTGGACTAAATTAGAACATCCGACGAAAGCTTCAAAATTTATCTGGCTAAGATTTGGCGGCAATTTTGCCGTTGCCAATCGTGCGCACCGGTAGAAAGCATCCCCGCCAATGCTAAGCATTATATTGGTGTATTTGTCAGACGGTTCATAATCGATACTGACCAACGAAACGCAACTCTCAAAGGCCCATCCCTCAACTGTTTGCAGCCGGGCTGGAAAAATCACATTCGTTAGCGCACTACATCCCGAAAACGCCATTCCACTAATTTTATACAATCCGCTGGGAAATCCGACGCTAACCAAGTTCGTATTATCGTAAAATGCGCTAGATTCAATGGATACCACCATTTTCCCCTCAATCATTTCGGGTATTTGAACCACTGAATTGCTTCCGTTATATCGAGTGATTAGAATATTAGTGTTGGCGACTGAGTAAGTAAAATCCCCATATTGTTCCGCGCGCAATGGCAAGGCTGATAGCAGGCAAAACGCTATGCCGATGGGGATTTTGCGCAAAGCACAACCGATTTTGCTTTGGCCGTTTTGCAAAATGGAAAAGAGATTAAACCGGAAGCCACCCAACCATCGGCGTAACGCTAGAAAAGCATCCATAAATGAATGCCTTGTTTTATAGCATTAATAATGCCAATTGGATAGCTCAATGATGGCGGAATGGCGGCGCGAAGAAAACGCGAACAGCAGCCATTCCCTTGCAATTCTTCTTATTTGAGCGCAAAGAGTTGCGTCGCCGGGGCATTTCCCCTGCTGGGCACAACTGGAAGCGCCAGCGCAAACGGGCAGCTTAAGGCTGCGCGCGTTCCACGCCTTCGAAGGTGATTTTCACGGGCTTGATCAGGCCTTGGGCGTCGAATTCCATGCGGTCGATGCACGTCACGCGGTGGTTGCCATCGGTCTCGCTGAGCGGGCGGCGATGGTAGACGATGTAGTACACGTCTTTGCCCGGCAATTGGATGACCGAATGGTGGCCGGCGCCGGTGGCCACGGCGGGGTCTTGCTGGAGGATTTTGCCAATGCGCTTGAACGGCCCGAACGGCGAATCGGCGATCGCGTAGGCCACGCAATAATCCGGGCCCGTCCAGCCGCCCTCGCTCCACATAAAGTAGTATTTGCCGTTGCGAATGAACATGAACGGCCCTTCGACGTAGCCTTCGGGCGTGATTTCCTTGAACTGCGAGCCGTCGGCAAACTTGCCCAAACCTTTAAAATCGTCCTGCAACGGGACAATATTGCAATGCCGCCAACCGCCGTAGATCAAATAGTATTTGCCGTCGCGGTCGTGAAATACGAATTGATCGATCGGCTGCGCGCCGTTGTGGAAACGGTCAACCAGCGGCTGCCCGATGTGATCTTTATACGGCCCTTCGGGGCGGTCCGCCACGGCCACGCCGATGCCGCCCCTTTGCTGGTTGTTTTGAATGTCGTTCGCCCCGAAGAAAAAGTAGTATTTGCCGCCTTTTTCGATCACGGACGGCGCCCACATGGCCCGCCGCGCCCAGGTTATTTCGTTGGTGCCAAAGAGGCGGCTGTGCTTGGTCCAAGTGACCAAGTCGGGCGACGAAAAGGCGTCGAAAAAGGTCTGTTGATTGTACGGCGCGGAGTACGTGGGAAACACCCAGAAAGTTTTATTGAACACCGCGCCTTCGGGATCGGCATACCAGCCTTGGACGATGGGATTGCCGGCCCGATCCTTCGCGGCCGCCTGCGCCCCAACATCCTGAGCCAGGCCTGCTAGCAATAAACTAGCCGTGGAAACTAAAAGTGTCCGCCCCCAATTACGCGCGTGTGTCAGCATATGGTAAAAATGTTGCCTGACCCTAGCCCGCCCACCCGCCAGGCGTCAAGCTTCGGCCAATCGCTGGGTCCTATGAATTACGCTGGGGTTTACTCGCGAATTTTCGGTGCTTCCGCCAGAGCAGCGGACGCGGCAGCCGTAGCGGGCGCGGCGGCGGAACCCGGTGGCGTTAGCCCTTCCGGCAAGTCCGGCAGCCGGATGCCGCCCGTCAGGCGCATTTGGCGGTAACGGTCCTCCACTTCCAGCCGGCTCAATTTGCGCTGAGCGGAGAATGCCTGGGGCGATTTGGGAAATTCCTTAACCAGCCGGCGCAATGTCTTTTCGCCCGTCGCACGATCATTCAGGCCCTCCAATTGCCAAGCCGCTTGCAGCAACAGCCAGGCGGCCTTTTGGGAATCCGCCGGGGTGGGCAAAGCGAGCAAAAGATCCAATTGTTCCACGCCCACGGCGGGTTGGCCCAAATTTTCAGCCATCAACCGGGCGAACGCCTCGCGGGTGGGCACGTCGTTGGGATTGGCCGTGAGCCGTTGCGAATATTGATTCGCCAACTCGGCCGCTTCGTCCGCGCTCAAATCGGGCCGGTGCGGTTGGGCGGCCTGGGTGTAGATCGCTTGCGAGGACGGCACAGCGATTTTCTTGGCTTGCTGTTGTTCGAGCAAAGCTTCGCGGGTGGCGGGCAATTGCTGGCGGCGTTGCTCCGCCATGAAGGCCAGATGCGTGCCCGGATATTTGCGCGAAATTTCGCCCAAGACAATCCGCGCCGCTCCGGGATCCTGCGCCAGCTGCAATTGCCAGTCCGCCAACCGGTGCAACGCCATGGCCGCTTGCGTGGGGGACGTGCCTGGTTGTTCGCAGAGATCGGAGATCGTCTGCACGGCGGCGGGGATATCGTTGAATTTCGTGGCGTAAAGCTCGGCCAGCATCATCCAGCCGGTGTAATCATCCTCGCACTTCTCCAATTCCTGGATCACCGCCCATTCGGCGTCCGCGTACTTGCCGCGCTTCATCATGGCGACGGCTTTGGAATACATGGGAATAATGGTCCGCGGCGGAATGCAATTGGCCAGCTGCATGATTTGCGGCACCAACCATATGCCAAGTGCGGCCCCTGCCCCCGCCCAACGGTAACCATAGAGAATCAGGGCGGTGAACGGAGAGGTCAGCAAGAGCCATAGCCCCGCGTAGATGAGCAATTCGCGCCCATCCGGCAATCGCCAAACCAGCCGCAGGTAGTATTCGATGAAAGTTACCGCCAGCCAGAAGGTGCTGAGCGCGAGCAAACCCGGGCCGGCGAGCGCAAGCTGGCTGGCGAAATTCTGCCACCAGCTGGCGCCGAAGGCCGCCATATTGGGGAAGGGAATGGCGGGCAACACGCCCAAAACGTTGAGAATCCAGGCCACCGCCGGCAGCACCAGGCCTTTGAGCGTCCAAGACAAAAACCAGCGGTGAAACCTTTTGCCTTCCTCGTCGACTTCCAAATGGTCCCAGAAAGCGTAGGCCCCCCAAGGAATAATGCTGGCCAATAAAAAATCCATCGCGCGCTCACGTTTAATATGCCATTTTGCCCGGTGGACGGCAATTGCGATTCATAGCTTTGGCCGCGTGACATCCACGAGCGCGTTGCCCGGCTGCATGAGCTTCAGTTTGACAATCGCCGTGCTATTTCGTCACCGGATTTTTGGCCGGAGTCTCACAATCGACCCACACCGCGTCGTTCATATACGCTTGGGCATAGGCGTAGGACATATAGCCGTCGCGCCCCAATTTGGCGCTATTCCGAAACAGAAAAACGCCGCCCCCTGGCTGGCTAGCGTCATCGCGATACCCCACCAGCAGCACGCTATGGCCGTCGCGCACCGCCTCTGGCGGGCAGAGTTGCAGCACTTCATCGACCCATTGCTCTTTTTTGGGCCAGCGGAAACCACCGCACACGGGCCAGCCTTGGCTCAGCGTGCGTTTGATGGCCGCGCAGTGTTCGCTGGTGAGGCCCGTATTCACATCCCATTCCTTGATCCAATGGAGGCGCAGGCCGAGATTCTTGCGCTTTTGCGCCTCCGCCTCATTCTCCGCCGATGGTTTGCTGGCAGGATCGAAGTTCTCCTGGTATGACCAAGCTTGCGCGGAGCAAATGCCGTGCGCCTCGTAGCCTTTCCAGGCATCCGAGAAATAACTGCCGTCGTCGGTATCATTGGCCGCCTGGTTGGAGGCCCAGTTGAGATACTCGACGCTCAGCCGCGGGCATCCGCCTTGCTTGACGGCAATGGCGTATTCCAAGGCTCCCGCCATGGTGAAAACCGAGCAGGTGTTGCGCGCGCCCTGCAACCGCGGTCCCAGGCCGTATTTTTCCATGCGCATCCGCAAATCGACGCTCGAGGGCAACACCGAAACCCCGCGCGATGCTCCCTCGGATGCGCCGGGTTCTGCCGCCGAACCGATTGGCGCCATCCATAAAACCATAGCGCCCAGCAAGACTACCAATACATTGGCGTAAGCTTGAAAAGGGTAAGCGCGAAAAAGAACATGGAGGGAACGCCCCGCGGAAGCATGAGCGGCGTCAGTGGAATTCGGGCGAGTCACTTCGAGCGAGAGCGAATTACTCGACTTATAGCAATGGTTCTTCATAACTCGGCATTATCCGATGGCAATCATAATAAAGCAATCCTTCAAAGCACTTTTTTGTTTAAACATTCCCGCGAATCGGCCTGCATAAATCGATTTTAACTGGCCATCCCCCACCCTCCCGCCGTAATCTTTAGCCACATGAACACCTCCCGGCGCGATTTTATAAAAACCGCTTTGGCGGGCACCAGCGGCCTTTGCCTGGGCGGTTGCGTGACCGATTCCCCGCCT
>MTLE01000124.1_pt1 | contig 13220 bp, 4 predicted proteins | sample 1982461 | NCBI WGS metagenome assembly MTLE01 (sample SAMN05712605, study PRJNA340218) | biofilm metagenome | isolation source: sample SPL anode biofilm adapted to -200 mV | place: USA | collected 2012-02-03
CCCGTCGTAGCGCAAGCGGAATTGCCGTTAGCCAGCGCTCCCGCCGAAGTCGCAACGGTGGCCGAAACGCCCGCTCCGGCGGCACCCGTTGAAACTCCAGTGGTCGAAAGTGCGCCGGTAGTTGCGATCGAAGTTCCCTCACCGGAAACCACTTCTCAGGCTCCTAACCCGGCGGAAGTTTTACCTCCCGCGAGCGACGAGTTGCCGCCGACCGAGCCGTCCACGGGCGGCAAATCGACCGTCATGCCGGCGCTGATGCCGATTGACGAACCGATGCCCGTCAAGAGCGAAGCCGTTTCCGCCTTGAGCGTGGTGGAGGGCGACGCGGCGGTCCTGCCGTTGTTGGAACGGTTGCTGGGCCGCACCTTGATCGTGCCCTCCATGGCCCAAGCGGTCATCGTCTGGCGCGAGAATCAGGGCGAGTACGATGTCGCCACGTTGGAAGGCGAATTGCTCAGCCGCCACGGCGTGATGACCGGCGGCTCGGGTAGTGGCTCCGAAAAATCGGCGGCGTCGATCCTGGGACGCAAGAACCAGATCATCGAGTTGCAGGGCCAGTTGGCGCAATTGCAGGAGCAGGTCAACGAAGCCAGCCGTTTGAAGGGCGCGCTGCAAGGCGAACAAAGCACCCTGCAAGCGAGCTTGCAAGAGGAGCAGACCGAGCTGCGCACGCAGGAAGTGGCCGTCGCCACGCATCAGGGCGAATTTAAAGCGTTGGAAAACTCCTTGCGCCTGCTCCACCAAAAAGTCGACACCGTCGTTTACGAAATCCAGAACCTGTCCGAGCGAGAGCAAGCCAGCCAGACGCGTTTGCAGGCGCTGGCCGCGCAGGCGGGAGAATTGGAGTTGCAGGAAACCGGGTTGCAGGAACGCCTGGCCGAGGGCAACGCCGAGATGGAAGATTTGCGCCAGCAACGCGACGCCGCCAACAATAGTCTCACCGAAAACAAGGTCGCCCTGGCTACCGAAGAGCAGCTGGCCAATTCGCTCGAGCACCAGCAGCGCAACCACGAGCAGCGGTTGGAGGAATTGACCGCGATGGTCGAGGCTCGCCGGGGTGAAATCGCTTCTTTGCTCGATCGGCGCGCGCAGTTTGAATCGCAAATCCAGGAGTCGCAACTGGCCATCGAATCGTTGCAGCACGAACGCGAATTAGTCAACCAGCGCGCCACCGAATTGCTCGCGGGCAAACAAGAGATCGAGAAAGACATCGCCGGGCGCGATGAAAACCTGCGCGAACGCCGCCGCCGCATGACGGATTTGCAGCAGCAACGCGGCGCCCTCGACGTCGAGCTAGCCCAGAAACAAATGGCCGTGCAGAACCTGCGCGAGAAGATTCAGCAGAAATACCAGCTGAACATCGAGGAAATCCGCAGCGAGTGCATCACCATCACGTTCGCCGACGAAGGTCCGGCCAAAGTCGAGACTCTCACTCCGGAAGAAATGGCCGCCCAAGGCGTGGCCACGGATTGGAACCGCGTCGCCGAGCAAGTGGCCACGTTGCAACAAAAGCTCGACGAAATGGGGCCTGTCAACTTGGTGGCCATTGAGGAATACGAGGAGACCGAGCAACGCTACCAATTCCTCAATTCGCAATGTGATGACTTGGTGAAGGCCAAGGAACAGCTGCTGGAAGTGATCAACCGGATCAACACGCAGACGAAGGAAATGTTCACGGAGACGTTTAACAAGATCCGCGAGAACTTCGCCGCGCTCTTCACCGAAGTGTTCGGCGGCGGCAAAGCCGACTTGCTGCTGGTGAACGAAGGCGACGTGCTGGAAAGCGGCATCGACATCATGGCCAAGCCGCCCGGCAAGCAGTTGAAGAGCATCAGCCTGCTCTCCGGCGGCGAGCAAACGATGACCGCCGTGGCCTTGCTGTTCGCGATTTACCAGGTCAAGCCCAGCCCGTTCTGCGTGCTGGACGAATTGGACGCGCCGCTCGATGAGTCGAACATCAACCGCTTCATCGGCGTGTTGAAGCGCTTCCTCGAGCGCTCACAGTTCATCATCATCACGCACAACAAGCGCACCATCGCCATGGCGGACGTGATCTACGGCGTCACCATGCAAGAGCACGGCGTGAGCAAGATGCTGAGCATGAAGTTCCACAAAGCGACCGGCTCGCTCAGCGAGCAACCGATGGCCGCGTCCAACGTCGCCGCCGGCCACCTGCCGCCGCCCCCGAGCGGCAGCCCCGCGCCCCTCTCGATCGCTGACGCCGTGCGCCTGGCCGCCAACCCCGCGGCCGCGGTGTCCACATTGATTGAGCCGCCTAAAGTGGACGCGGTGCCCAATGCAGTCTCCACCGCGAAATAACCGCCCCTGGACAGGAGCTTTGGGAGCCGTGATGCGGAAAAGGCTGTGGTTCGTTGAGGCTGTATTAGGGTGGAAACTACCGGTGTCTATGGAAGAACGCTGTGCGCTCTGAAGGAGCGCAATGCACTGAGGCCGGGCTTGCCGAGCCCAAAGTGAAAGTGTGGCGGATGGGCTTTACGCACCCCACAGGGGTGCGCTGCATTCAGGCCGGGGTTGCCGAGCCAACGGCGAGGCTACCCTGGCAAACCACCCCCAATTTTCTTTCCCCCAACCCTGCAAGGGTTGGAGCGGTCAATCCCACAAATACCGTTCGTCGGCGGCTATTTCATACCGTCGCAACAAACCCAGAAACTCATCCTTGAACGATACTTTTTGATGATGCTCGGCCTGGCGGGCCACATACTTCATCGCGGGCGCTATTTGGGAAAAACCGAGGGAAAACACGCCGTAGCCACTTTGCCAATTGAAGCCGGCCAAATCGGGAGCTTTGGCCTTTAACCATAAGGTCGACCCACGTTTGAGTTCTTTCACGGCATCGGCGGCCGAACAGGTTCGTGATAGGGCGGTGAGAACGTGCACATGGTCGGCGGTGCCCCCCGCTGCCAAAGGTTGCGAACCGTTGTGGCGCAAGATGCCCCCCAGATAATCGTGCAATTGAGCGCGAAGGTTATCATCCCTCAAAAATGGCCGCCGATCTTTCGTGGAGAAAACAAAATGCACCACCAGTTTGGCCAAGGATTGGGACATGTGTGCTTTATTTCACATATCGTTCAATTATTCAACACTTACAGTGTTGATAAAAAAGAATGGATGGATGGCGAATCCAGGGTAGGCGCTAACGCGCCAACCCCGGCCTGAGTGCATCGCGCCCCGCCGGGGCGCGCGAAAAACACCCCCCCGTTGAATGCCCGCCGGCGGGGCGCGCGGAAAATTTCTTAATGACGATCCTACGCCGCCTCACGGATTGGGCATTTTCACGACCCGATAAAACCGGTGGGTTGCGATTGCGTTCGTATCCACTTGGGTGGCGGTGGCGCCTGGGGCGGTGGCCGTTTCGCCGAGGTTTGACCATTCGGGCGACTCCAGATTATCCGCACATTGCAATTGGTAACGCGCTCCGGAAACGGTGGCCCAGGTGAGCGTGACACCTTCCGCGTCCGTGCGCTGGATTTGCTCGAAACGCAAGACCGGCGGCGGCGGAACCACCACCACGGTGAACAGCCCGGTGTCACTGAGCTTCGGTGTGGCATTGTCGTAGACCGTAATGGCGAACACGTTGGTGGACGCGCTAGCCACCACGGGTGCGGTCCAATTCAGCACGCCAGTATCCGGGTCAAACTGCGCCCCCTCCAGCGCGTTCGTTTCCAGCGCGAACGTCAGCACGTTGTCCGGCCAATCCATATCCAACGCGGTGTTCGTGAGGACCAAGGATTGGCCGGATTCGATCGTGAAGAAGCGCGGCTCGGTGGTGAGTTGGGGCGCGTGATTCACCTCGCGCACGGCAATCGTGAAGCTCTGCACCACGCTGGCGTTGGGATTATTCGTGTCCGTTAATCTTACCTGCACCACATAATTGCTCGGTCCTTGATTGGCGGCGGGCGTCCACGTCATGCGCCCGGTGAGTTCGTCCAGCGTCAACCCTTCCGGCGCGGAGACCAAGCTGTACCGCAGCGCGTTGGTGTCGGCGATATTCCCCGACGCCCGGAACGTGAGGCTCAACGTGGAAAGTTCATCCATCGATTGCGCCTGGGACAGGCTGAGCTCCAAGTTTTTCGCGGGCGCATTCGTGCTCGCCAAGGGGCCATCGCCTTCGATGGCATAAAGAGCGCCACCGCTGTCAGCGGTATAAATAGTTCCATCGGATCCTACAGTGATATGGGGAAAACCATAAAGCAACTGAGAGGAAAAACTAGAAAACAACTGAGCGCAATTCCACTTGGACACGCCGGTGTTGGCATCCAGCGCGTGCAAATGATTATCCGCCGCGCCAAACACTACCGTCGAACCCCCACCACCCACTAGATCGGTGGTGATGTTGGTGTAGAAAGTATAATCCCAATTTATCGATCCGGATTTGATATCCCGCGATTGAATCCGTTTTTGCCCCTGGCACACGACACTATCTCCGATTAGAACCATGGACCTCACATCAAAGCCCAGTGATTCTCGCCATAGCAGCGAACCATCCGCTGGACTGAGGGCAATCAGTTTTTGACTGACGGAAGTGGAGGGCGGGATAGAGCCGTCTTCGTTGATGATGACAGCGCTCTCGCTGGCTAGCATCGGGCCGTAGATTCCGCCCTTTGTCTGATAAGCCCAATTAAGAATCCCATTCGTGGCGTTTAGCGAATACAAATCCCTCCAAGAGGCACTCAACAATAAGGTTCCATGCGTGATCGCCCGCAAATGGCCGGGAAGCGTATTATACGACAAATCCCTGACACCTAATGCTCCGTCCACCACGCTGACGACTCCCGTGGAACCGGTGGAACCACTGACATTCACCAAAGAAAAAACCTTCCCATCCGATTCCAAAGTGGAGACATCAGACAACGGCGGAGTCCACCCTAAGGGAGTTACCCACCATTCCGTGCCGCCGGTGGCGCTGGCTAGAGCCGAATAGGTTCCCATGGACCCCAGATGATAGATAGAACTGGCAGCACCCGTTATTAAATTATTCCCCGCGAACGTCTCGATCCTGGAGTTTTGGACCCACTTTTTGGCGCCAGTTTTTCCATCCACCGCGTAAAGATACGCAATACGCAACGCTGAGATATCGATATAAACCACCCCCGACGAATCGACCTGCAGACCGTTCACATTTACCATGTCATACAACCCACTTAGAAAACTCCATTTGACCTGGCCGGGCAAATATCCAAAAGTGGCCCGCAATCGCCGGGATTCGCTGGCCGTTAAGCGAACCGCCGGATTGGTCGCTTGCAGATCGCCATTCCAGCCCACAAAACGGCGGCTGTCATCCGGTTTAGCGGTGAGTTCCACCTCGGTTCCCAGGGCCACCAGCGTGCCGTTTGGAGTGCGTTCGACTTTTCCCGGGCCTTCGATTTCCACCGCGATCTCCACGGCGGGCGTGAGTGTGATTTCACCGCTATCGGCGGAACCGAGCGCATTGCTGACTTGCACGCGGTAAACGCCCGCGTTTGTCGCGTCAAAAGCTGCAAACGACAGCAACGAGTTAGTCGCCCCCGCAAGGGGCGCGCCATTATAAAACCAAGTGTAACTCAAGGGTGGCTGGCCATCCGCCATGGCCTCCAGCGCGTAGGGAAAGCCGACCCCCACCAGTTGGTTGGTGAGGAAGGGCATGACGACGGGCTCGCCCGCGTGCAGCATGGAACCCGAATTGCGCGCATCAACCCGATATTTGGAACAAACGCCCGGCAGCAAACCCGCCGAGCCTTTCAGCGCGTAAAGCTTGCCGTCTTGCGAGCCCACGTAGACCGTGCCGTCCACGCCGATGGTGGGAGCGCCGACGCGACCGCCCGTGCGCATCCCCCACTGGCGCACGCCGCTGGCGGCGTCGAGCGCAAAGAAATTGCCGGCATCATCGCCCGCATAAAGGGTCCCATCCGCGCTTATCGCTGGGGTGGAACGCGTCCAATACGCGGTTTGATATTTCCACTTTTGCTGGCCAGTCTTGGTGTCGAAAGCAAAAACGCCACCATAGATATAACTTAAGTAAGGGTAGCCACAGCCAACGTACAGAGTGCCTTTATCATCCAAGACGGGAGCGGCATTACAATGCATGATTGGCCATCGCAAGAGCTCTTTGCCAGTTGTGCCATCGAAGGCATGAATGGCTTGAGCGCCACAATAATAAACCTCGCCCTCCTTGCCGATGGTTAAGGAAAGGTTTTCATTCTCTCCAGAATACCCTGTCCTATCTTCGATATCAAAACCCCATATTACCTCACCCGTGCTAGCGTTTCGTGCAGTGACCCGCCTGCAGGGAATCCAGTTAGCAAGGGTGTAGGGTTTGGCCGTAACGATGTAAACCATGCCATTCGGGCCAACGATGGGCGTGCTGCGGTATATGTTGGAATTCGTCGGCGTCGACCACTTGATTGCGCCATTGGCACCATCCAGGGCGTACAACACACCCGTCGCGCCGCCCACATAGACCGTGCCGTCAGGGCCAATGGCGGGCGTTGCCACGCTATATTGGAGATTGGTATTTAGGCAATTTAAAGCCCATTTTTTCGCGCCCGTGTAGCCATCCAAGGCGTAGAAGTAACCGTCGGCGGAACCGATGTAAACCGTGCCATCGAGACCGATAGCCGGATCGCCATCCACCGCGCCGCCGGTGGCGAATTCCCATTGCTTTTCGCCCGTGCGCCCGTCGACGGCGTAGACCTTCTTATCCGTGGAACCAAAGATGACCCAGCCGCCCGGCCCGATCGCCGGAGCGGAATTGATCGCCCCGCCCGTAGAGAACACCCATTTCGTATCGCCCTCGCGCTGGACCAACGGAGCGGGCATGATGGTCGGAGCCGGTGTGACCACCACCGTAAATTGCGCGGTGTCGCTCAGCGAAGGAGTGCCGTTGTCGGAAACGGTAATGGTGAACACGTTGGTCTGCGCCTTGCGGACCTCGGGGGCGGTCCAACTCAGCACGCCGGTGGCGGCGTCCCACTGCGCGCCGTCCAGCGCATTCGCACCCAGGGAAAACGTCAGCGTATTGGCGGGCAAATCTGGGTCCGTAGCGGTGTTGGTGAACACCAAGGATTGGCCGGATTCGACCGTAAAGACGCGCGGCTCGGTGGTGAGCTGGGGCGCGTGATTCACCTCGCGCACGGTGATAATGAAGCTTTGCACCACGCTGGCGCTGGGATTATTCGTATCGGTTAATTTCACCACCACCACGTAATTGCTCGGGCCTTGGCTGGCAGCGGGCGTCCACGTCATTTGCCCGGTGAGCGCGTCCAGTGTCATGCCTTCCGGCGCGGAGACCAAGCTGTAGCGCAGCGCGTTGGTGTCGGTGATATTGCCGGTGGCGCTGAAGCTTAGGATCAACGGGGACAGCTCATCGATGGCCTGAGCCGGGGGCAAAAGGAGTTGCAAGTTGTCCGCTGGCGCATTGGTGTCGCTGGCGGCGATCGGCCCGTCGCCTTCGATGGCGTAGACCTTGCTAACAGTGAACATGCCATAGCTGGTGTTGGCGGTAAACAGGGTGCCATCTGGCCCCACTACTATCGCGACGGGTGACAGCGGCAGCGTGACGGAGTCCCACTTGGGCGCCCCGGTGGCTCCTTCCAAAGCGTGCAACCGGCTATCCGCACCACCAAAATAAATCGAGTTGGCCGCCCCCAACACTAGGCCGGTATTAATAGCCGTGGGCGAGGTGTACTCCCACACTTGCGCCCCCGTCAAACGATTGCGGGACTGAATGGCATTTGCGCTGCGGCATACGATGAATTCACCCATTTGGAGCAAAGACCCGGCCGTGGATCCCTGGGGCACATTCCACAGTGTTGAGCCGTCCGCCGCGTTGAGCGCCACCAGTTGGTTATCGGTTAAACTGAGAAACAGCTCGCCGTTGGTGGCGTATATGCCGCTATAAATATTGGTGGGGCAACGGTAAACCCAATTCGTGCTCCCATCGACGGGATTCAGGCAGTAAAGATTGTCCCCCGTAGAATTGCCGGAATTGATAAAGAGCTTGCCACCGCCCAGGGCCAAAATATGCCCTCGCGGCGAGGCAAAAGAATGCTTCAAGGTCCCTAAGACTCCGTCTACCGATTGGACGGTGCCGGTAGGAATATTCGGATTATCCGCAGTAAGACCTGAAAAAATGGTGCCATCAGAGTCAAAGCCGAACGAGGTTCCAATCATGCTCCATCCAAAATTATAGGTCCATTGAGTCTGGCCAGTCGCGCGAGCCAAGGAAGCCACGTTGCCTTCAGACCCCATGGCATAAAGCCCATCGTCGGGCCCCAACATTAAGGAGTAGCCATCGTAAACTGCCAGGTTCGGTTGGGTGGCCCATTTCTGCACCCCGGTTCCACCATCAAGTGCGTAAACAAACGCAAAACGCACTGACGAGAAGGAGGCGTATACCGCGCCGGCGGAATCGACCTGCAAGCCGTGAATATTAACGGAATTCATATACGAATCACCCACCGGGCTAAAGCTCCACTTTATTTGCCCCGGCAAGCCTCCGAATTTGGCCCGCAAATGCAGGGATTGGTTAACCGTCAAGTGAACCACCGGATTGGTTCCTTGCAGATCGCCACTCCAACCCACAAAACGGCGGCCGGCATCGGGTTTAGCGGTTAGTTGGATCTCGGTCCCCAGGGGGACCAGTGTGCCTCCGGGAGTGCGCTCCACTTGGCCCGGGCCATCGATTTCCATGGCGATCTGCACGCCAGGCATTAGCGTGATTTCGCCGCTGTCGGCGGAACCGAGCGTATTGGTGACTTGCACCCGGTAAACGCCCGAGTTCGTCGAGCCAAAAGCCGCGAACGGGAGCACGGCATTAGTGGCCCCCGCAATGGGCGCGCCATTATGGAACCAAGTGTAGCTTAACGGCGCTTGCCCTTCCGCCACGGCCTCCAGCCAATAAGCAAAACCAACTCCCACTATTTGATTGGTTTGGAATTTCATGACGGCCGGCGAGCCCGCGTGCAGCATGGAACCCGAATTGCGCGCATCGCCCCGGTACTTGGAGCAAACGCCGGCCAGCAACCCCGCCGTGCCTTCCAGCGCGTAGAGCTTGCCGTCTTGCGAAGTCACGTAGACCGTGCCGTCCACGCCGATGGTGGGCGCGCCGATGGGACCCCCAGCACGCATTCCCCATTTGCGCACGCCCGTGGCGGCGTCGAGCGCGAAGAAATTGCCCTGATCCTCGCCGATATATACCGTGCCATCCGCGCTCACCGCCGGGGTGGAACGGGTCCAATATTTAGTTTCATGCTGCCACTTTTGTTGGCCGGTCTTGGCGTCCAAGGCATAAATGCCGCCCCCGAAACGCCCTAACAATCCCCAGCCATTGCCCACGTATAAAGTGCCCTTGTCGTCCAATGCGGGGCTGGCGAAAAAAGAGGGCGCCAGAGCATACTCGAGTGAACTCGAAAACTGTTTTCCCGTGGTGCCATCCACGGCAATCACCGCGCCGGCGGCGCAAAAAAAGACCGTTCCATCCGCGCCAATGACTGGCGAATGAGCCAGTCTGTTCATCGAATCGATAACATCCCCGTAAATATCGAGAACCCACTTTTGAGCCCCGGTGGTGGCGTCCAACGCCGTGATTCCCCGGGCATACATCGGCTGCCCATTGGTCAACTTAAACTTGGAGGTTGCGAGGTAGAGTATCCCGTTCGCGCCCAAGGCGGGAGTGCAGCGCACGATCTCCGAATTCGTCGGCGTCATCCACTTCTGCGTGCCCGTGGCGCCATCCAGCGCATAGACCTCACCCGATCCGCCACCCAAATACACCGTGCCATCTGGCCCAACCGCGGGCGCCGCCAAGCTGTAAGGGACAAAAGGATTCAGGCAACTGAAACTCCACTTTTTCGCGCCCGTATATCCGTCCAAAGCATAGAAGGCCCCGTCGGCGGAACCGATGTAAACCGTGCCATCTAGGCCGATGGCCGGATCGGCATCCACCGCGCCGCCGGTGGCGAATTCCCAATGTTTTTCACCCGTGCGCCCATCGACCGCGTAGACCTTCTTGTCGGCCGAGCCAAAGATCACCCACCCGCCCGGCCCAATCGCCGGCGCCGAGTTAATCGCCCCGCCCGCCGGGAACACCCATTTCGTGTCGCCCGGCGCGGCTTGGATTCGGATCGCCAGCAGCATTAACCAGGCGATGACTAAAATAATTGAGTATCGACGCACCCTGCCCCCTAGCGGCTTGGCCGCATTTAGTTCGTTTGGCATAATCCCACATTAAATTATATCAGAATAATAAAACAGGATTGGTAGTTAGCACAATTCATGCCAAAGCAGCAAACAACCAAAACACTATTCTTGAATTACAAAAACTATGTGGAATATGCGAATGCCGGCATGGTTCTGATAAATCCTGGCCGAGACGGCTTGCCCCCTATCGGAAGCGTCTCCCCTTCAAGCTATTTGGCAGGCCAGTGGCGCGGCGGTTCTCCGCTTGCTTATTTTTCCGCGTTCGCCTTAGCTAACGGGCGTGAAACCCATTGGGGGGCCATATCGGCAGCTCGAAGCCAAAGAGATCATCGCCACGATGGTGGCGTTGCAGGCGCGTGTGAACGAGCGATTTCCCGGTTCCGGCCTGGGCCGCACAGTGGCCGAGTTGCGCGGCGTGGCGGAAGAGACCATTGCGCGGATCGCCTGGATTCAAAAGCCCAACATCCTCCTGCGTTGCGGCGCGGGATTGCTCCTGGCGGCCATCCTGGGGCTGCTCCTCAAGATGAGCTTGAGCATCCATCAGTTCGATTTTCACGAATACACCAATTTCATCCAGGCGCTGGATAGCAGCATCAGCTCGGTGGTGTTCATCGGCGCCACGGTGCTGTTTTTGGTCAGCTGGGAAGCGCGCATCAAGCGCAACCGCGCCCTCGAAGCCATCCACGAACTGCGCGCCGTGGCCCACATCATCGACATGCACCAGCTCACCAAGGATCCCGAGACTTATTTTCTCCGCGGCCCCGCCACCAACTCTTCCCCCCAACGGTCGCTAACACCCTTCGAGCTAAACCGTTACCTCGATTACTGCAGTGAAGCCTTGGCGCTGGCCAGCAAGATTGCGGCCCTTTACGTCCAGAGTTTGCATGACCCCATCCTGCTCGACGCAGTGGATGACATTGAAGATTTGACCGCCGGGTTCTCGCGCAAAATCTGGCAGAAAATCACCATCCTCGAAACCCTCACCCGCTCCGGCGCCATCCCGTCAGTGAGTGAGGCCCCGGCCTCCAGCCCGGAATAAGGCGGCCGGACTGTTGATGGCGTTGGTATTCATTTTTATTCGCGACTAACATTTGCCTTCACGTTCGTTCTGCGCTAAACCAGCGGGCATGAACCACTCCTTTTCTGCCCTTGCCAAAACGGCTTGTCTGTTGCTGCTCGCCAGCCAATTCACGAGTTGCCGCCACTGTCCCGCCACTGCTTCGGATTCCTCCACCCCCACTTGCCTGGCGTCACCTACCACACTCGGCAGCCTGCCGTGGCTGGATGCCGGGCAATCGCGCTCCATTTCCGCCGAGAACCTAACCGGCGCCAAAGGCCAGGGGGGCATGGCGATCCCCAACCCCGGTGAGCCCAAACCCGCCGCCAGCGCCCGCGCCGCCGATGATCTCGGCCAAGGCTGGAAGGTCAAACCATTCCTGCGCATCAACGCGGGTGAAACGGTAACGCTGATGGACGTCGACGGCCCGGGCATCATCCAGCACATCTGGATGGTCGAAGGCTTGAGCCGCGCGAATATTCTCCGGTTTTATTGGGATAACGAAACCACACCCTCCATCGAAGTGCCCGCGCCGGATTTCTTCGCGGTGGGCCACGAGAAATTCGCGCGCGTCAATTCCCAGGTCGTTGTGGTCAACCCCGCCAACGCGTTGAACTGTTATTGGCCCATGCCCTTTAAGCGGCACGTGAAAGTGACGATTAGCAATGAAGCCGCCAAGGACCTCGAATTGCTGGCGTTCCAGATCAATTACGTCCTGAAACCCGTGCCCGCCAACGCCGGCTACTTGCACGCCCAATGGCGCCGGGCGGACACCGACACCCAGAACCCCTACGTCATTCTCGACGGCGTGCGCGGCCACGGCCGGTACGCGGGCACGTTCCTGGCCTGGACCCAGCGCGAAAAAGGCTGGTTCGGCGAAGGGGAGATCAAATTTTACCTGGATGGCGACCAGCAGTTTCCGACGATCTGCGGCACGGGCACCGAGGATTATTTCTGCGGCAGCTACGGCTTCCCGGAATCCTATACCACGGCCTATGCCGGCACCACGCTGCCCAGCAGTGACGGCCATGAGACGCCCAATTACTGGAGCCTTTACCGCTGGCACATCATGGACCCCATCGGTTTCAACCAAGACCTGAAAGTGACCATCCAAGCCTTGGGCTGGGGCAAGGATGGCAAGTACAAGAAGTTATCCGACAACATCGCCTCGGTGGCCTATTGGTACCAAACCGAACCCCACGCCCCGTTCCCCGCCCTGCCGCCGCTCAGCCAGCGCGGCTTGGCGAAGTAACCCGGCTAGTCCGGCGCAATTCTGGGCCGCCATAGGGAGAGCCGGCCGCGACGCCGTCTCAGATCAAACATGAGGCAACCAACTCCTATCTAGTTGGAGGCCCCAACCCTTGCCTAAATGTCGTTATGGGTAGCCGTGGCCGATTTGGCCAGCACCCGGGAAATGGTTTCGAGCAATTCCTGGAAGGTGAACGGTTTGCCAAGGAATTCCGCGGCCCCTAAACGCAGGACCTCCTCCCGCGCCTCAAGGGTGGTCATGCCGCTCATGGCGATGATTGGCAAGCCCGGCGCTTGTTGGGCCAGGGTGCTGATCAACTGGCGGCCATCGCCGAACGGCATCATCACATCCGTCAGCACCGCCGCCAGGCGGCCACGGTGCCGCTCAAACTGCCGCAACGCCTCCGAAGCGCTGGTAGCCGGCAGCGGCTCGTAACCATTCTGGCGCAACACGCCTTCGGCCAGGCGCAAAACCGAGGCCTCGTCATCGACCACTAAAATCTGCTCCCCACTGCCTTGCGGCAAAGCGCGTGGCGGAGCTGTGGCCTCGCTTTCCTCAGAGGACACGGTGGCCGGCAAAAACACTTGGAACAAGGAGCCTTCACCGACTTTGCTCTCGGCCAAAATGAACCCGCCGTGATTTTCGACAATCCCCAATACGGTCGCCAGTCCAAGCCCCGTTCCCTTGCCTTGTGGCTTGGTGGTGAAAAACGGGTCG
>MTLE01001204.1_pt1 | contig 13205 bp, 10 predicted proteins | sample 1982461 | NCBI WGS metagenome assembly MTLE01 (sample SAMN05712605, study PRJNA340218) | biofilm metagenome | isolation source: sample SPL anode biofilm adapted to -200 mV | place: USA | collected 2012-02-03
GAAGAATGATTGTCATTGACCACTCGCGCCCTTCTGCGGTCGAATGGAGTTGGTTCCCGACAACAGTTCTGATGGGGCCACGAACGATCTCGGAATGGGCGTTCGCGTTGCCACATTATATTTCTGTCTTATTCCCACGGAATATCGAGATCCGCCACAGCATAACCGACGGGGCAATCAAAATAGCGAACCTCTACACTAGACATCTACCATGCAGCGATTTTGTAGTCATTGAGTTTACATTTCGAATATCCGGTAAAGCAGGTCGGCCCTGCAAATGCCTGCGCTAGACCGCCCCCTAAGGAAATATGAACATGTTTGCAGAAATGAAATAGGCGTTCCTTTAGAGGTAATTTGTTCTCCGCTTAAGACTCAGGCAGCGCTTGTTGTGTCAATGTCTTGGTCGGCCTGCCCGACGACTGGCGGTTCATTTACCATGTGCTCGCCATTTCGCAGTCTCTCGTTTGTAACGGCTGGAACCACGACGGGAGTTGAAGAGCAGCTGTGGGGGAATTTGTGCGCGAACGCAACTCCGCAGTTGCCATTCCATCTAAATTGCACTCGGCAATTAGCGACATAGTCGTGGAATTGTCGGTCGAATGGATTGTCTTCAATCAAGGTCCCTACCACCGGCATTCTAGCTTTCAAAAAAGCCTGAAGCTGACCGTTTGCGCATTGTTCCTTTAGGTATTCGGCGAGCAAATCTTGGAGCATATTACTTCCTTTCTAATTGATGTTTTCATTTATGGAGTACAATAGCTTGAAGCGTGCCAGTAGGGGCACGGCGTGAACTCGCGATCCATTTTATCGTGGCAACTATCACGCGTGCAATAAGTTAAAAAATATGATAAGGAAACACTTGCGAACGGTTTGACCGATGACGTAAACGGCCGAAGCTCCTGTTGAACTGACCAAGGGGTTTCATTTCCCTGACGTGTGTAATTGAACACCCAAAGGATGAAGGATGTGAGAACCGGAGCAGTCGATCGGTTGTCGGCAAAGCCACCGCGCGGTTACCTGCGCGACGGCTGCTTTGAGATCGATTCCAATCTCGTAGAAAATGATGTCAGGCCGTCAGCGATCGGAAAAAGACGGTGGCTCTTTACCGGGCATCCCGATGCGGGCTGGCGTAGCGCCGTCATCTACACCATTATCCAAAGCTTCCGCCGTTACGGCATCAATCCTCAGGAATACCTCACCGACGTCCTGCAACGGCTACCCTCGATGACCACGAGCCAAGTTCCCACGCTGCTGCCTCACCGCTGGAAATCCTCGAAGTAATAGTCGTACCTCGTAAGCATCGCTGCCTGGTTACCGCTTACGAACATACCGACTCCGAGTCTTGAGATGAGTCTGTGTAAACACGAGATTGGGTGGCGAGGCTATAGCGGGGAGAGAAATCCCCAGATTGTGGAATGGATTCCGCGATGTTCCATCCCGGCGCGAATCTCATCCGGCAACCAAGTTTTTATTCAGATAGGCACAAACGTTATATCATACTTATCATCAATATATTACGCTCAATCTGCCGATTGTCTGGAGATTCTAGTTCGGGGGTTGGCACGCCATAAGCTTCTCATCCCGCCAGATCAAGAATCGTTAGCTCACTCTATGACGAACACAGTACCAACACATCGCAGGTCTAGGATGTCAGTCAAGCTGTCGTTCTGCCATTGGGACAGAATGACCCGAACTGGAATGCGGCTTGCCTGGAGGGTGATCTTCCTGGGGCGATCCTTGGTGGTATCGTGGCGTGAAATCCACCGGGCGGAATGGGGCCGGCAATTGCAGGAGGGTGACATGGTAAAACGATCTCGGTTCTCATACGAATTGGTCCAACTGCCACGGGCACCGCCCTCAAGTGGGTCCATCGGAGTTAGCCTGCCCAGGTTGTGAACAGGGGCTAACGGCTCGACCTAACGCCCGTTAGCGAGCTGTAATGCCCCAAAAAGAGGGTTCAGTTAAAACGACACAAACGAACATCGACCAGCGTGGAAAGAAAGGAAAACATGATCGGAGGCCAATCCGTACGCACCTCACCATTGGTTCGGTTGGAGGAGTCCCCCCCGTGGGTTGCGTCCGGGCTCATAGTGGGCTGCATTTGCCTGCTTTCCGCTGGCTCTCCGTTCGACCTGCTATTCCAGCTTATCGAAAGTCCGGCGGTTACCTTGGGGTGTACGCCTCGGACCCGTTTGTGGAGTGGGCTGGGAGTTCTACAAAGTCCCATATTTGGCTTGACTCCCGTCTTGATACCCGGTAGTTGGTCATTCCAATTCAAATGAATCAGGCATGAATAGGCCGCATTGTCACGTGCTGTCAACGTTGGGCCTCTGTGCTTGTTTCCCCACCCATCCCCAATGACTAACAACCTCCCCAATACCTCGGCGTCTCTGGCATCGAAACATTTGACCGTCGGTGTAGGACGAATCCAATATGGCACATATACCCCTGCTGCGATTGCGGATGCTCTTGTCAGCGAATGTCTGGTACAGACTGAGGATCGTACGGTCTTCCCACCCAAGCTATTCATTCTATGGGCTACGCCAAACCGCGTCTCCGGAGAAGATGCAAACAAACCGCAAGTGAGGCATGACAATGACCGCATATTCTTCGACGAGTTGTTAACCCACATTTCAGACAAGCTCACCAAACAGAACATATTTCTCGGTCCGATGCCTGAATCGAGCGACGTATCCGGCACTGAAGGTAGTGGTGTCGGCGAAGCGAAGCCCCGGCCCCTTTATGCTCGACTGCTCGGCACTTCGGTGGCCGCGTGCGTGTTTGACGACAAAGTGGTGGAACAAGGCGCGGTGCTCATATGCCTCGCCTCCAGGTATCTGATGGTTAGAGCGCAAATCGCCCCGTTGAACCGTGAAATCGCAAATATGCCCCCCCATGAGGATGTTGCCCGGAGCATTTTGAGCCAGCTCGGCGTCGTCGTTCAAGCGCCTGACGTCGAGTCATCCCCAAACCAACCTCTCGACGCGAATGAAAAACTGGCGATCGCCACGCTGACAGGACTCGAATTCGAAGAGAGCGCAGCGGCAAACCACGTCCGCAAACGGGACATAAACCCTAGCCAGTATGGCCTCCCATACAGTTCCAATTCGACGCTGTGGGCCGGGCTCAAGCCGCCCTCGGGGGGCATCAATCCTTTGAACAACCAGTGGCTACTGCTTCATGTGCCAGCCCATCCTCCCTTGGACTTCAAAGATAAGCATGGCAAAGAGACCCCTTTGGGTTATCTGGCAGCCGATATTACTGAATCCCTGGTGGCTTTGACGGCCGGACGGATTCCCATGTTTGGCGGCGGCTCCAGCGGCGGCTTGGTTCCCACCCCTGGTTTTCAGTTCTTCGACGTAAGAGATAGTCGCTCGCAGTATTGCTATTCCGATCATGTCGTGGCGGCTTTGGTGGAGACCAACTTGGCCTTCGCCATAGGACTCACTCACGGGTTGCGTAGGACGGGAACCCACTTTATGGTCAAGGACTTGAAGGACGATCATCGCACGATCCACAGCTTTGGAGGAACCCATAGCTTAGCCGACATTTTCGACAACGTCCTTCCCCAACCCATTCTGGGTTTGCCCGACATCGGATCCGCCTCCGACCATACGGGAGAGCACTACTTCACCGCCATCATCCCGAAAGCCAACAAAGAGAAGGACAAGCTTTACCTTCTACGCCGCATTCCAGAAAAGGCCAGCCTCCAAAAGATGGTTGCCGACCCTTGCGCCATGGAGTTGGCGGCCGAGAGTCGACGGAAGCTCCTGGTTCAATCTCACGACATCGATTGGGAGGATGTCCGTTGTATTCTAGGTATAGGCTGCGTGGGAAGATACCGTCACCGCGATCGCCTGGCGCTGGCCTCGTCAGTCCTTCACCCGTGGTCAATGAAAACCGCGGTTCGCAACTGGGCCTTAAATGATCTCCCCGCAGGGGGGGCGAAGAAAGTCGCCTGTTTTCTGGATGGCGAGATCGGTCTGGATAATGCCGGCAATGTGCGGTTCAACAATTTTAGCTACAGCGAGTTGATTCTCTCGGCGGCGGTCCCGCCTCCGATGTGCCTCCGACTGGCCGCGCAGTCGATCGCCAGGTACGCCCTGGATGCCGAGAAACCACAATCAACCAACCCAAACGCCCCAGCCACGGTTCTGGATCTGAAGGCCCCTATGGATCACGTCTTCCGGTGCCTTGAGGACGCCGGATTTCGAGGCGGTATGATTTCCCTCAAATGCACGCACAATAACGTCTCCCACATGGTCGGTAAAGACGCCTTCGGTCACTTTTGGAAGGAAATCGTCATGCCTAATACCCAACGGCCTCTGCAAACTCCTGACGGAAAAACCGACATCTTATGCCGAGTAAAGGCTGGATTACCCATATTTGTTCATGATGTGAGCCAGACCGATCTCTACAATTGCGATTCGGCGCTTGCCTCTGAAGCGCACATCAAGAGCTTCTACGTCTACGCCCTGACCGATCCGGACAACAACGTATACGGAACGCTCCAAATCGATCTGGGCGACAAATCCTCTTGGCCCGAATCCGATGAGAAAGGCTCACCCGAGTTCGACAAGTACGAACAAGCTTACAAATTCCCTCCCCGATTCCTGCCTAAAGATTACCGGGACTCCCTCAATGCGCTTGGAGCCATCATTTCTTCTCTCCTTTTCGGCGTACTGCGGAAGCAGCAAATGGAACTATATGACTGGCTTGGCGACCGATTCGCCGAATCCATCTGCAATCCCACGATCGAGGAGGCATTTACGGCATTCTCTAAACACCTTTGCGATTATCTCAAGTCCTATAGCGTCTGTTGCCATCTTCGCTTTTACAATAAGACGTTTAACAGCCTGATGCTTACGGCAGGTTACGGCCCCTATTTCGACAATGCGCAACGGGATCGTTTTCACGTTTCCTTGGACGCCAAGGACAACACAACAACCTACAGGGTATTTACAGACGAACGTTTGGATTCTGTCGTGGAAAACAATGCCGCGAACCAGTCGAATAAAGACACTCTTGCGCTAAAGACAGCATCTCCCCACGTTTTAGAGGGCATCCACGTGGGCTCCTTCGCTACGTTCGCTCTTCGCCATGACTACAAGACCACAAAATGCGGGGTCTTCTGTGTGATGAGTGAAAAGGAATGGCTGTTTGTCGATACCTTCATGGGAGCGTTCAAGCGTATTTGCGGCAGGCTGGCCACCTATTACTCTCTCATGAAACGGTTTCAGTGCCAATACAATGACGCATCCATTAGTATTTTTAAATATCATTACTTTCAATATGTAACCAAAGCGTCTCTGCATACATTAAATAAGCTAAAGCCGGAAGGACTTGAACAGTTTTGCACGAGCCTTGAGAGACACCTCGGTCGAGGAATGACGGGTTCGATTACCATGGAGCCTAATCCCTTGGATGGCCTTTTAGCCCATACTGTCAAGGCCGACAATCTCAGTGCGAGAGTTGCTTGGCCCAAAGAAGATGAACGGCTGACAAAGTGCATTTGGATATGCAATTTTGAAATGGTAACGGAAACACTTAAACAGATATTCCTGAACGCCGTTGAAGCAAGCCCTTCTCTTACCGATGCCAAGCCGCCAGTGGAAGTAACTCTAGATGAGACGAATGCACTCGTCATCAGAAACAAAGTCCAAAATCCAAGACCAGCCGCCGAATTTGCGAAGCGACTTGGGGAGGTATTTGGCGCGATGAAGCGACTGTCGCAAAACGCCCAGGTCGCCACGACTTCCAAGCCGTCCGGTGAGACGGCTAATTCCGGAGATCGGTCTGCCCTTCAAGATCCCCAAGACAATGTAATTCATGGTCCGGTGCCTTTTGAGTCAACCAAAGATGGCCATGCGGCCCTCGGTGGATATCAAATCACGCTTTGCTGCATCTTAAACAACATCGACTTGAGATGCACCTTTGACGATTCAACAAATCAACTGGACGTTATTCTTAGTCAACCTAACCCAATAAAATGATATGAGCAGCGTAAAAGGCGTAAAAGTATTGTTCGTCGAAGACACCAAAGCAAACTATGAGGCACTACAGTACTACTTTGGTGCTCATCTTATTACGGGTTCTGCGACTGACAATAAAAGCCTGAGAAAGCTGCTACAAGTCGAATGGGGCTGGGATTTTGACGCCGAAATCGCCCGGAATAAGAATGAGGCGCTGAAAGCGTTGCAGCAAGAACAATATCAGGTCTGTGTCGTGGATCTTCACATCCCAGAAAGTGCCGAAGGGCAGCCTCATCCACAACACGGTTTGGACGTGATTCGGGAATGCGCACTGAACAAGGAAATGGCGGTGGTTGCCACTACCGGGAAGGACTTCCGATCGAACTTCGGGTATTTGCGCAATGGACTAATTGATGGTTTTGTTTCCAAGCGTTTGGCTTCGACGAACACCGCCACTCCCGGCAGCAATGCTGACGAAGATCAAAGTTACAATGCGACGGAATATTTCAAGGCCATCATTATCGCCTTCTACAAGAGTCTGGTAAAGAAAGAAAAGGCGGACATACACGCGAAGCATCTCAAAGGGGTGGAGGAGCGAGCCGTCGCTGAATTGGCTCATGCGCACAAATTCAGAGAAACGAATATCTTTTTGCGCTCGCTGCTATTCGATACAAACTGCAAGGCGGGTTCGCTGTTGTCTTCGATTGGCGTGAACGTAGAGAGTATCTGTGGGAACGCGCTTTCGCGACAGCAAATCGGTAAGTTGTCGATGGAAATTATAACGCAAGTCACACAGTGTCGCCGGGTGCTGGAAAATATGAGTTCCGAAATGAAGGGACTCACGTGGGAAAATCGGAAGATATCGGGCGACAAGCTGCGATCGAAGTGCGAAGAGATCTGCGATTCACTTAAAATCGCCTTTCAGAGTCGGTCGAAGTCCTTCTCTCTGCGGTGGGACGCAGAACTAATTACTGGCCGGTTCATCGTATTCCAGGACGATTTCGAAGATTTGATGACAACTTTGTTGTGGTTGATTTGCGACAAAGCCGCCGTGGCCGTGACGAATGCGGGCGAACCCACGATCGAATTCCGATACCGGGAGCAGGCTGGAAAAAAGCAGGACGAAAACAACAAGCCAGAGACAAGTGTTGGCTATCTGGAAATGATATGCAGCTTTTTCTGCGACAAGAACGCCAGAATCGAAAATAATGATCTAGCCACTGTGCGGAGGATCCTCTCAGGCATGGGGCAGTCCGCAAAGCCCAATCTCATTACCACGGAGGGCCAGAGTCAAATATGCATTACCCTCTCCTCTCTACTCGAATGAAACCCGGTGTATTACTATTGGAGTCCAATGAGCAATTAAGGACGGTGGTGGCCGATTCCTTGGGAATATCTTTGCCTTCGGAATCCACTGTGCCGGAAAATGTTGGCGTGATCTTGATTGGCCCTGGACTCGACCAACAGGGTAGACTCTATGAACTCATCGTTCGATCCAGGCAGGAGTATCCGCGCGCCCGCGTGATCGTGATCAGCGCCCTCCGACACCCGGAAGTCATGAGCCGCGCCCAAAGCCTGGGTGCCTTTGATTATGTGCTCCTCGATTCCCTGGGAGAGAGATTACCCGAAGCGGTGGAGAAGGCGCTGGGCCGCAAGTTTGACGGTGATCGGGAAGCACTGGTTCCATTTCGGAAAGATTTTGTCGGCGAAAGCAGGGAAAGCCAGGAAATCTTGGAGGCCCTTGAGCGTTATGCAAAGTCCGATTGTGACGTTCTTATTTTGGGTGAAACCGGGACGGGCAAAGATGTTTGCGCGCAACTGATCCACAAGCATAGCTCACGACTACACGAGCCTTTCGTCGCTTTGAACTGCTCAGCCATTCCCGCCCACCTCATTGAATCCCACCTCTTCGGCCACAGAAAAGGGGCCTTCACCGGAGCGACTGGTAATTTCGACGGCGTCTTTGCGAGAACCCAGGAAGGAGTCCTGTTTCTCGATGAGATCGGAGAGCTAGAACCGAGTTTTCAGGTCAAGGTGTTGAGAGTGCTCGAAACGCGCACGTTTACACCCGTTGGCGCCTCAACTGAGCATCGTTTCCAGGGCCGGATTCTCTACGCAACCAATCGCGACCTGCGCCTTTTGGTGGACAAAAATCAATTCCGCGCGGACTTGTATCACCGCATCTGCGCCAATCAACTTTGGATTCCTCCCCTAAGGAAACGACGCCAAGATATCTTACCGCTGACGAGGCTTTTCATCGCGCACAGTCCGCGGAGTGAACATCCGCCGGCGATCAGTGACGAGGTCCAAGACCTGCTGTTAGCGTGTCCATTTGACGGGAATGTCCGGCAACTCAAAGCCGTCATCAGCCACGCAATCCTTCACCTTGATGAATCCGAAACCGAAATCCTGCCCCGTCATTTGCCTCTCGATCAGATGTTTCGTTCGGCGGCCCATGCGCCGGAAGCGGGGAGCGAATCCTTCTCGGGTGTTCTCAAGCCGAAAAACGATCCGGCCACAGGCCACGATGGCTATCCTGGCGATGTCAGAGAGCCTTCCCCACAGGCGGGAAGTCACCCAATGTCCTCCGAGTCCAAAGCCCAGGGGCACCTAAGCGCTGACGCTGTCGATCCGGAGTTGCTCGCCCGGCCCTGGCGCGAGGCGATGGCCGAAGTCGAACAAGCGTTCAACCGCAAGTACTTGGCTCACCAACTAATGAATGCCCACCACAATGTCTCCAAAGCGGCGAGAGCATCGGGCCTAGATCCCAAGACTTTCCGAGTGAAGTGGTGCCGAGCGGATTTGGGACCATTAAAATAGCCATGCTATATGTATCGCCGTGTTGCTTACCTTGTCGACTTGGGCGAGTATGTGCCTACAGTCACGGATACCCTGGCAAAATGCCTCGCTCTTCATTTTCGCTTCGAAACAGTTAGGTATCTTGAAAATGACCTCAGGGAAGAGCCGCAAAAGCTGTTGCGAGTCATCTGTGATGAATTGGCTCAAGACAAACCCCTTGATGCGGTGCTGTTCATGCGGAGTATCGACCGGGCCTCCACAGAGAGCAAACTCCTAAAAAAACGCGTTATTGAGGAGTTGCGGAAAAGGATGGACCACATTTACTACGCCGTCGCTGGAGAAGAGAGTCAGCAAGATAACCCTCTCCTGAGAATCGAGCAAAACGAGGGTGACGCTGAGGTCAAATTACATCTGCTAAACCTGGCGGCCGGAAAACGCTGGACCGCGTGGGAAAGGTACCGTTTGAGGCCCGCCCCAAGTAAAGGCCTCGACCTGTACATGTCCCTCGCGGGCGGCGCTGAGATCTTGAATGAGTTAACTCAGCAGATCTTTCCACACTGTACTGGAGGCGTAATAGATCTCATGTCGCAAGGGGCGTCCCTTTCCCGCGTTTTTAGGCTCGACCTGATTGATTTTCTTGGGGCTGAGGAGTCCTACGTGCTAAAGGTGACTCCTTCCAGCAAAATGAAGCGGATTGAGTTGGAGTGGAAGAGACGTCAAAACGCGCAAAATATACTGGAGGATAAATACTTTCGAAACATCTATGGGCAGTCTTTTCCCAGAATGTATATCAATGCCGTTGGTTGTGACAGCTCGAGCCTACGGAAACCGGGAATTGCAGCGGCAAGAGAATGGGTAGCAGCCGCCTATCAACTCATTGGCCCATCATTCCTATGTTTAGAAGACATTTATAGTAATGAAGAAGCCTTTAATAAAATAACTTCGGCCCTAACGGAGTGTTTGAACACGCTCTTCACAGCTTTGCAGACCACATCGAGTCGTTTCGAAAAAAGGAAATTATGGGTGGACTCACAGGGAAACAACGATGCTGATTCAGAAACTTTTAAGGGGTATCCGCCCTACGATCTCCGTTCACAAAAGAAGCTGGAGATTATGCGCAGCCTAGATTTGCTCAAGCGTTATGCGGAAGGCTTTCTCACAGACACTCAATGTCAAGCGGAATGGAAGAAGGCTTGCGACTCCATTTCTGGCATGGTACATGAGGGGCTGACATGCCAGCGCGAAATCATAGTGTGGCTTTGCCCAACACATGGCGACCTAAATGGGCACAATATACTATTCACTGGCAAACCCACGAAGGTCGTCTTTATCGATTTGGCATGGTTCGCCCTAGAAAGCCATGCCTTGCACGACTACGCCAGGCTTGAGGCGGAATTCAAGTTCGCCCTAATGGATTGCGGTCGAAAGAGGCCCGACGGTGTCGTGTATGATCTAGCGGGAAAGAATGAACTTCTTCTCTGGCTTAAGAGTGAAAGCGACAGCCTCTCATCCCTAGTCGGCGGCAGTATAAACGTGTGGTCGGATTCCAACTGCCGCGAGAGGTGCTATCAATTAATAGACCAGATACGAACTCACGCCGGTCAGAGTCAATCTGAAAAACTCCAAGAACTCGAACCGGCTGTGTTTGTGGATAGTGATGTCAAAAGGGATTTCGTGGTCGCCTACAAAACGGCGCTCCTTCATTGCACACTCAACAGCATCACCTATGAGACCCTGCCTTTTCAAAAACGGATATTCGCAGTACTAAGCGCGGGGAAGTTGATTGACTATTTGAAAGATACTCTCTAGATTCCATCTGACATTGACATCTCACCTCTCGCTCGGCGAGCACGCGGCCTTTGCGACATGAAAAACAACAAGCAAGTCAGGCGCACATCCACCGCATCACTGGCTTTGATTTCCGAGGTGCGGGACGGCGAAATCAAATACCTCTCCCAATGGAACGGCCGATGGCGCAAGTTCAGCTTTGTTGGCGGTCACATTGAGCAAAATGAATCTCCCCGCGACTGCCTCCGGCGGGAGGTGAAAGAGGAACTGACGTTGGTAGAGGGCCGGAACTTCGAACTACTGGTTGAGGAACCCATATGCCTGGAGCATGACGCATGGTCCGAGGGCGCCCGCGAGGATACACACTACACCATGTATGTGTTTCGACTCAACTTGCGAGACCAGGCAAGTCGTGACATCATTGATGCCAAGCCAGAAAACCGCTGGCTCAGCATCACTGAAATCCAGGCCGAGCGCACTTCGGATGGCAAACCTGTAAGCCAGACCATGGCTCGCTTGCTGGACAATGGCATTTTGGGGGCGAGCTTAGTCTGATTCCGTCACCGGGCACAGGAGTACAGCGCCCGATTTTGGGGAATGGGTTCCCCATCCGGCAATTCTCGCGGTGTTGCCGCATTAGTTCCGATGCCAGCGGCACGCACCGTGCATTCTTTTGTGCGACAATGGTTTTGTGAGCGCTGCAGAAGCGGTGCCGACCAGACCAGGATTTGGCGCAAAACGTGCTCTTACCTTGTAGCATTAGCAGGCCGTGATCACGATAAGAAAGAGTCGGTGTCTCAACTGCGATCTCGAACACCGCACCGGGGCGTCGATCCGCCCGAAATCGATAGCTAATGGGTGGTGATCGTCACAGTAAAAGTAGAAAATCATTAACACAATAAAAGCATGAGTGTATTCCCTGAACTAGTGGTGGCGGTGACCGTCATCACTCAAATGGAGTCCAACAGAATCCTGGCCGTGTGGAACCCTCGTTGGAGCGCGTTCACGCTCCCGATGACCAAGCAAATGAGGTGGCAGGACCCAAACGCGCCCGCCGGTGACCGCGTCGAGGCAATTAACAGGACCGCGGTCAGAGCAGCGGCGGAAGTACTGGGAAAAACGCTGGAACCAACCGTTCTGAGACGGTTGATGCCTGAGGAACGCCAATACGGACAGAGCGACTCCGACGGCACGTGGAAACTGTACCGATTGAATATCTATGGGCTTTCGTTGGTCGAGGACATAGGCCTACCCGTCCGGGTCGCGGCCGAGTGGCTGACTCCCGAGCAGTTTGCCGCACGCGAGCCTGTGTCGAACACCGCTCGCTATGTCCTAGCTGAGTTGAATGCTCACGGCATGCTTCCACCGTGGGCGGATCAGCAGGCCTAGATCCGCAGGGAATGGAGGGCCTTGTGACCTTGGGCCGAGCCTGCACTTGACGGGTGGCCCAGCACGTCGCCGTAACGCGAATTCGCCCAAGCTGGAGTTGGAGGAGCATACTCCGGAGCGCAAGCTGTACGTAGTGCAATTGTAGATTCGTCACGAGACCGGGGAACAAGTGCTCATTCGTGTTTTATCCGCATCCAAAAAATGGAAGAACGCAGCCGGTGAACCCATACCTGTGTCACCAAATAGAGGGGATCGGATCAGTCGTTAGTTCCATCTCTTGGGATACGAGTCGCTGTCTTTACCGCACTATTAGAGGATTACTTGACACCCAACTTGACACCCTGAGGCGTCATATTGGGCCGTATTGTGTCATGCTGGGTCGTTTTGGACGAAATTGGCCAAGAGTGTTTTGCCCTGTATTGACAGGCTCTGTCGCGTTTTGTCGTCCTAAGTCGTTAATCCAGAACAAGATTAGAAATCCGCTGCTCTATCCAACTGAGCTACGGGCGCACTGCTTGAGGGCCAATGACTGGCCTCATTTAGGCTGCGCGATAGGTCGGTTTATTTGTGTAAGGCCCGGTTTGTCTCTTGTAAATGAGACCCGGCATATTCCGGCTAACCAGCGCGGAACGCACGTCCAACCATAGGCGCGATGCCTGCCATCGGGAATATACTATGCTCGACTCCGGTCGAATGGCAAGCCCGTCCGGCAAGCGCTCGGCACCGACAATTTCGAGGCCGCCAAGCTCAAATTGGCCGACTATTTACGCCAGGCGCGCACTCCCAAACCCGAGGGAAAATGCCCTTCACACTCCCAAATGTGGCCCGATTTCGAGTTGTCCTAGAAACCGGATTTGGCGGAAAGAACCAAAGCTTATTATCGGGAGATTTATTTTTTTGGGGGGGTATACGCGGGCGTAAATCGAGCTTTAAAGGGGCGGGAGCAAAGCGAGGATCCAATGATGGGGCTCCGGATGTTTGGCCCGAATTCTTCTCCAAGCCCCTCGACAAGTTAACCCGGCAAGACTGCCAGGCATGGTACCGCAATTATTGCCGAGATTTCTCCGTCAGTCGGAGCAACTCCGCTCTGGGTATCTTGAACATCATTTTTAAATAGCGATTGAACTACGAAGGCGCATGGACAACCCCGCCCGGGTGCTCAAGCGGCAATCGCAATACGCCTCCGACGAAGCCCCCGGGGTTCTTTGACCAGTTCCCCCACGGCTGGCGGCAGTTGGAGATCGTTCAATTGGGGGA
>MTLE01004826.1_pt1 | contig 13195 bp, 13 predicted proteins | sample 1982461 | NCBI WGS metagenome assembly MTLE01 (sample SAMN05712605, study PRJNA340218) | biofilm metagenome | isolation source: sample SPL anode biofilm adapted to -200 mV | place: USA | collected 2012-02-03
GGACCTTCGACGAATGAATGACAGAGGAATTCGTTGTTGAATCCCACTCTGCATTCAAAAGCAGGGTTTCAACCGTGTATGTGACGTTTCGATACTCGTGATTCCCGATCCCGATCCAGACAAACTGCTCCGTGCCGGCAAAAAACTTCTCGGGATAGTCATCTGCCATTTTATCCGCCCCTAAGATATAAAACTCGGTAAACTTCTCACCATCTTTTGGAAATGCGATCACATAAACCGTTGTCACAGCGGCCGCAACAATCGCCGCGATAAGAATCCAGGAAAGTACTTTGTCCAGTTTTGAACTGTCCTTTGGGAAGAATTCGGTTTTCAGTGTCGGTTTTACCTGCTCGAAAGGCACAGTAAACCGCTCCTCCTCGGAAACGGAAGCACGCCTGTACACCGTGATGATCATCATCGCAAGAATAAAGATCACAAGGGAGGTAACGATCGGATCGAGTCTAATCCCAAACGGCGTATAATTCAAAACGAGACCGATCAGCGGGACTACTGCAACCGAAAGACCGACCGACAAAGCAAACCGTTCGATTCCGTCGATCGACTTCTTTTCCGGAAACAGTGCAGCGATAAGAACATACCCCGGAATAAAAAGGATCACCGGAACGGCAAATATCACCCGCAGAAACGTCTCGTTCAGGACCGGAACATAGATCATAGCAACCGTAAGCGCGACCCAAATCAGGATCAACGCCAGATCCTTCGGGAAATTTTTTGGGTCTGCCATACTGGCAAGCGTCTCAGCTAGATCTTTTTCCGGCATATATGGATGTATTATTCGTGGTGAGGGATTATGAGACTTGCGGGACGCCTAAATGGGAGATTCGCGGCAGACTCCTATCTTATCGCGTCGTCAGGTATTTCTTATAGCAGCCGCAATATCTACTACAATGTCAGACACTTCGTTGGTCCTGACCGCCAAAGAAAAAACGACTCTTCATGAGTATGATGCAGCCGAAAAACTGTATCGTGCCTATCTTGAGGAGAATAATACTGACTCTGACGTCTGGATACTGCTCGGCGATGTACTCATAGCCCAACAGAAATATTATGAGGCCATCGAAGCATATGGAACTGCCGTCGATAACGATCTGAAAAACCCGCGATATCTTGCAGCACTCGGCTCGGCCTATGCTGAGATACACCAGTATTCCGATGCGAAGGTTCTCTTTGAGAAAGCAGCGACCCTTTCAGGGGATTTCCACTATCAGTATAGGGTCGCAGATATGCTCGGATATATGGGAAGGCACGATGAGGCACTCGTCATATATGCTCTTCTTGCAACAAAATACCCTGAGGAGGCCGGCCTTTACAAACGTATGGCGACAGTCCATACCTATCTGAAACACCCGGCCGAGGCAGCGGAAAGTACGAAAAAAGAACTGCAGCTCAGAATAAAAGCAGTTGAACAGTCGCCGGATGCCTTTACCTGGTTCACCTATGCCGATGCTCTCTCTCGCAGCGGTCAGTGGAGAGAGGCAAAGGAAGCATTTCTCAAAGCCCTGTCCTACGAAGAAAATGCACGGACCTATCTGCGAATCGGAGATACGCTGAAAAAACTCGGCGAAACCCACGCAGCTTTAGAGGCATTCGCAAAAGCAGCCGCATTTGATGAACGTGATTTCGCTTTTCTGATGGAGCTTGCAGATTATCTGACGAAGATCGAACTCTACGAAGAATCGATACGATACTACACGAAGGCACTTGACCTCCGAAGCGTCCATGCCGATGCATGGGTTGGAATCGCGTATGATCTGCTTAAACTTGACCAGAAGGAGGAGGCAAAGGCATTCTTTGAGATGGCCAAGGCAACGGCCGCAATCCGCGAACTTCCCTGGGGAGATAAACTGCACAAAAGTGAGAAAACAAATGCCCTGGATTCGGCATTTGCATAATCTCTCCTGAAAAACAACCTTATTTTTAGCGTTATCGAATTCTTTCTATACTACACCGAACATACGCAGAAATACTATCGTCAGCCAGATAAGCGTAGGTACCGCCAGTCCAATAAGCAAGAATACGCACAGAGTAATTTTGTGCCGGTTTTTTGAATTGAAAATAGTGTCGTAAACCCACGCGGTAAGATATCCTAAAACATACCCTTCAATATGGGGAAGAATGTTTGGAAAGAAAATGATGAAACCGGCAAATAATACCGGAGCAAGAAAGGGAAGAAGCAGCTTGTACCGGTTTTCTTTGATACCCGGTAATTTTTCAGAACAGGACCGATACCAGAAAAAACAGCCGAGACCGATGAGAGCACAGACCGTCCCGGAAAAGCCGCCGACCGGCATATTATCTGAGGTACCAGCCAGCGTAAGATAAAGCGGATAAAAAATCAAGACAGAGAAACATAGCAGAAAAGTCAGCAGAGAAAAATAACAGATTTTCAAACTCTCAGCCCATTTCGTCCTGTTTCTCATCATAAATCCTGTACCTATGATCCCAAATCCAGTCAGGACCATAATCAAAATATTTCCACCGAGATGTCTCAGCAGGTTTGCCTGGTCGTGAACATAATTTGCCAGATAAAAAGAGGATAACGAAGGGTTATCCGGGAACAAATAAAAAATATCTTCCAGATCTGGATTCTGAATTACGAGTATCTGTATACTTATCAGAAGAACTGCAAGAATCAGTATGCTTATGCCGAAAAAACGGGTGTACCGTAATGCATCGGCATATTTCCGCATCCAATAGAGAAAAAACGGCGGAATACCGAGCATCATACTCCTTTAGTGGGATTTATTCAGATATAATAATCTCCGTGGACAGCACACCACCTCCCGATTGATATCCAAATATGTCAGACGAACAGAACTGTCATTGTGAGTATTAATGCAGTAGCACCGATCAGATCGATCGAACTGGTCACCACCGGGACCCCAAAGTTGTCAGGATCATAGCCAAGACGATAGGTGAGTACCGCGGTAAAATACCCCAGCAGGTTCATCACCGTGATCACAATTATTCCGGCACACAGCGACAGGAGAAGCATAGGGACGAGACCCGGAGTTGTGATCCCGCAGAGAACCGCAGCATAATGCGAAAAAAATCCCATCAGCGGCAGAATCAACAGGGCATACATATAATTCTCGGCGAAATGTTTCCATACAAGTCCCTGAGGAAAGACATTCGCATCCACAAGACCCATATGCATCTCGGTACCGATCCGCGAGGTGAGGATCCCGCCGATCGAGCCGCANNCGTTCATAAACGGTGAGATCAGGATCAATACTGCTGCTGCCGCAATCAGTTCCTCAAGTCCGTTGGTGTACAGAACACCGGCCACTATTCCCAACAGACACAGGGGAATCAGAAGCGGAAGACCCTCACGCAGAACATCTTTCATCGTTTTTGTTGCTCCGCGTATGGAGAAGAGAGCCCAGAGGATTAGCCCGAGAACTACGATCCCAAGTATCGCGATCCCGATCACCGGCAGCTGCATGACCAAGATCGCAGTTACGACGAGAAATGGAAGCGTCATGATGTCCCCAAACGTAGTGACGACCGGAGCACCCACCATATCAAGGTTCCAGCTTTTCCGGTAACAAACCATCGAGATAATGACGCCAACGGCAGTCACGATCAGACCCGCAAGGGTCCCTGAGATGACTGATATTATGATCATCTCGACGATTCCAATCACCTCCGTTCCTGTAAGAAGACAGATAAGCTTCCCGAAAACGGCAAGAACTGCTGAGATGATCACCGTGAGGATGATCGAGGAGCGGAGATTATCGCCGAGCTCCGTTTCCCTGCCGAACTTTGCCTCAAACGCTCCAAGATGCATCGAGGAGGAGAGGCGTGAGGTGAGAATTCCAGCGATCGCTCCACGCATATTGATCGACGGAGTGACCAGCACCATAAGACCAGGGATCAGGATAAGGACCTGACTGACTACCCCAAGATAAATACCTGCAATAAACGACAGACTGACACTAAGTAACAGTGTCCACAGACCGATCAAGAACTCGTCGTGCCCATGAAGGAAGTAACCCTTCACCTTCCCGGCTATCGCCAACTTCATCCGGGTTCACCTCTTCCAAGCACATAATACTATACACATTAGTTCTTGCTACGTATGAAGGCTTTGGACCCTACTTCCCAATAGACGGAGTGTCCCTTTCATGGTATGATGAACGGAGCATGACCTTTACCGGAAATATGAATACTCACTCAATGTTTTAACATATCCTAGAGCCAATAATTAATATAATGGCAAAAAAGCTGCGGATGAACATGTTTCTTTTCTGCTGTGCTCTTCTCGGGGCACTGCCCGTTGGTTTGATCCTTCTTGCCTTACTGAATATCACACTCGGACAGCTATCTGATCCGGCGTTTTTATGGCTGATTGCAACCGAGTCCGAGGTCGTGGGCACGATCCTTCTGACCTTTTTTGCCGGTTTGTGTGCCGTCGTCATTCTCATGATCGTCGGGACGCCGCTCGCGTATCTGCTGGCACGATCCACGACGAGAACCGCGAAGCTCATCGGCACAATTATCGATCTCCCGGTAATGCTCCCCCACACAATTGCAGGAATCCTCGTATATCTTCTATTTATGCCAAACGGCTGGATTGGTGCGCCGCTTTCTGCTGTCGGGATAGCATTCCTGGATGCGTTCCCGGGAATCGTCGTTGCAATGCTGTTTGTTGCGACACCATTCTACGTGAATACCGTGCAGGAAGGCTTTTCGATGGTTCCTGTCCATCTGGAAAATGCAGCACGGACGCTTGGAGCCTCACCATTTACCGTTTTCCGTACCGTAACCCTGCCGATGACGCTGAGGCATATCTCCAGCGGCTCGGTCCTTGCCTGGGGACGCAGTATCAGCGAATTCTCCGCGGTAATTATGATAGCATATTATCCGATGGTTATCTCGACACTTATCTACAACCGGTTCATGACCGGCGGTCTAAAAGAAAGCAGCGCCGTTGCGTTCACGATGATCGTGGCCTGCCTGCTGATCTTCGGCATACTGCGTTTCGCTGCCGGACGTATAGGAGGGAAGTATGATAGAGTTTGATGACGTTTCCCTCTCCCTAGGAGATTTTTCCCTGAAGAACTGCTCGCTGAAAATCGAGAGAGGTGAGTTTCTGGCGATCATGGGGCCATCCGGAGCCGGTAAGACGATCATCCTGGAACTGATCGCAGGTCTGCATGAACCGGACAGTGGAGGTATCCGCATCGACGGGGTCGATATGAAAAACATCCCGCCTGAAAAACGAGGTATCGGCATCGTATATCAGGATTATGCCCTCTTTCCCCATATGACGGTGAAGAAAAACATCTGTTACGGAATGCAGAGGCAGCACGTCCCCCGTGATGAACAGATAAGACGATGCAGAGACCTTGCCGACTCTTTTGGGATCGGCCATCTGCTAAACCGGCGGCCGCTGACTCTTTCGGGAGGCGAAGCACAGCGGGCGGCACTCTGCCGGGCCCTTGCAGTGAAGCCGTCCATACTTCTGCTTGATGAGCCGTATGCGGCACTGGATAACGAAACTCGTCAAGGCTGTATTGCAGATATGAAGAAACTGCATAAAAACGGTCTGACAATCATTCAGGTAACACATTCGCTTGAGGAGGCACGGTCTCTTGGAACACGGATTGCGGTGATCAGAGACGGACAGGTAATCCAGACTGGAACTTCAGAGGAGGTTTTCATGCACCCAATAGATGAGGCGACCGCCAGATTCCTCGGATTCGAGAACATCTTTGACGGAAAAACAACCGGTCTTGACGGAAGAGTCTGCGTACGAAGCGAGGATCTAATTCTTCATCCGAAAGAATCTGGATCAGGCCTGTATGGCACGATTCTCTCTACAGAGATAATCGGAGCACTCAGGATCTCACGAATCGATACGGATAACGGGATTTTGACGGCGGCATATGGTAAACATGAGGGCGAATATCCAACCGGCTCACGGGTTTTCGTAGGGATTCCGCCATCTGCGGTTCATCAGCTTGGTGCGAAAAAATAGTAGAAAGGAGGTGGATTTTCAAAGCGGGGCCGGATAGCCGACGCCGCCTTCAGAAAATGCCTCAAGCATAAATGCCAGAAACTTCTCCGCCTCTACACGTTCCGGTGCATCCGAGGGGATCGTCGCTGCATACACAATCGGCATGCCGATACGTTCGTTTCCAATCGTGGCAAATCTCTGGAAACCAAGATACACGGTCGCATCATCGTATACAGACGCATACGACTCCTCGCCCAGATTCACCTCAGGCTGGAGTTCAACATACCGCAGACCCTGGCCAATCGCGACACTTTTGTAATCGAACGCATAATCGATTCCTCCCGATTCAAGAAGACTCAGAAGGAACATGCTCGCATCTCTGATCGAGACTTTACTGTTCTCCTCAGGCTGCAGAAGGATCGGCAGATTGATCGACATCCCGTCAGCGGTTTTATTCACGACCAGGTCCGGATCGAAGCTATCACCGATCACCGTGTTGAACAAACCGGGAACGTTCAGTTGCTCTTCAGCAAGCATCATAACCAGAAATGCCCGATAGCCGGCAGCATCGAGAGTAGGATTCGAGAAGCCGATTCTTACATCATCCCGGGAGAGTATTTCATACCAGTTGTCTGTGGTGATTTCATCCGCATAGGCACTTTCGTTCGTGAACGCAAGAACCATCTCATTGCGGGCAAAAGGCGTATACCAGTCTGTGTAATTCACCCCATCCGGCCCCTCCTGATACATCATATCGGGAATTAAAGACTCATCAGCCACGACGATCAGATCGATCGGCCGGTGAAGATCCGTCACCTGACGAATTGCCTGGATACTCCCGTGCCCCTCGATCTGAATATCGATATCTGGATGAAGAGCTTCATAGTCCTGTTCGATTTCCGCAAGGGGAAGAAGCAGGCTTCCAGCGGGGACCACCTTCACCACGGTTTTTTCGTCAGAGACACAGCCGGAACTGACAACAAACAGAATGATCAGGAACACCAGCATCAGACATGCTTTTTTCATCCATGGACCTCGATCCGATCAACCCATTTTACCCAGAGACTGCCTTCTGTAATTACATCCGGTTCAGCCGTCATTGTCGCCACTCGAAGAGGGCCACCGTCATCATACGGATATGGAGCGCCGTCTGCGGCATACATCAGAATCGGAGTCATGGTTGCCGGCGTTTTCATCTCCTTCAGGTTTGCATCCAGACAAAGAAGATCCTCGCCTAAAAGCTGTTCATACGAAAATACCCAGAGATAACCGTCAGCAGCAGAGACATGGACAGTCTGACCTTCATGAACGCCTCCAACCTGATCCAGCAATTCGATCAGCGGCACACCGGTTATATTGTAGGGTCCATACTTGATACCTACCGTTGAAACAGCATATCCGTGTCCGCTTACCGAGGGAAGGTTAGCAATCTCGGAAACGGACATCACTTTTTCATTACCGTCTGCACCAACAAGAGTCAAATGCCAGTCGATATCATCATACGGATTACTTACGCATCCAGCTGCGCAGATACAGGCAAAGATCGCGAGGATCAGAAGGAGCTGTTTCATATCCGCCTCCAAAGAAGGACGGCCCCGAAAAGACCGGCAATTATTGATCCAAAAAAGATAGGAGATGAGGCAGGAGTGGTCGGAACCGGTGTCTGGGTCGTCATCGACTTTGCCAGAACTCCGGTCTCTCCGGTGTACCCTCCTTCATAGATTCGAATCTCACTCACCCATTTTACCGTCAGACCGCTGGTCGAGGGATAAAGACCTTCGTAGAAATAGACCGATTTTTCCGGCAGAGCCTCACGCATATCATTGTTGCCAAAGACATGAAGGCCTTCTGGATTCACGGAATCGTCGGCAAGGAAGACAAGCCGCATTCCTAAGAAATAGCCGTCTTGTCCAGGATACCCGACACCCTGACGCTCGCCAACCCCCGACACATCTTCTCCGACATACCAGCATACGGTAGCCGGACCCTGACGTGCCGGCGGTTCATAGATCGTTGAGTATCCATACTCGACATGATATCCGTCAACCGCGACAATCATCACATCATCACCCTCGGTCATACCTCCGATGAGGTCGCAGAGATCCTTAACATCCGTGCCTTTCACCGCCCCCCGATCCTTGTAATTGCTGGTCTCATTCACATCCCAGCGACCTTCAAGATCTTCGGTAAAGACCGGGCCCTGATGATAATAATGTGTGATGCCGTCTCCCTGAACTGGAAGGTTCGCTTCCATCCATTGGTAATCAACGGTTTGTTCCTCAAGAACGGTGCCATTCTCTGCGATTCGAAGCAGGTGCAGCTCGGTTGTGGCACCCGACGGACCTGCCGAGGCAACTGATACGAGACAGCAGACAACAAACAGGGTTAGTAGAATAATTCTGATTTTCATGGATTTCTCCGAATAAAATAGACAGCTCCGCATAGGAGACCAAGAAGAGCATAGTTTCCAAAAGGCGAAGATGCCGAAGTACCGGCTCCGAACTGGTCGCCGATCGTCCCACTTGGGTAGAGTTTTGTCAGGACACTGTTGTCATTAGACGCCTCGGCAACCTTGAAAAAGGTCGACGTGAACTCAGATTCCGTTACATCAACACGAACGTATCCAAGCGTGTGGTAAATTGCAGTCACAAGTTCATCTGCCGGCTCCGTAACCGGAGGATAAAGAGGTGCACCGCCGGCACCGTTTGTTACGTACGTGACCCCGTCGGATACATACCGTTCATACGCATGCATATGGGCTGAGTAGACTGCGGAGACTCCCCCTTTCTCAAAGATCTTCTGCCAGATTGGGATCTGAGCAAGGGTCAGCCCGGTACGTTTCCGATCCGTAGTGTAGAAAGGATGGTGGAAAAAAGCTATCTTCACGCCTTTGTCCGCAGCTTCTGCAGAGAACCAGGCCGTCTGATTATCGAATCTGGTCTGGGTCCAGCCATTCGTATTTAATACAAGGAACCGGAGAGATCCGGCTGAAAACGCATACCAGTCAGGCATCCCGAAGATCTCGGTATAGAGGGAGGCGTAATCATGATTTCCCTGGACCGGGATGATTATCGTGTTTGCATACAGATCGCGTCCCGCAGAAAAAAACTGGTCCCACTCCTTGGGATCGTTCGCTTCGCCGGAGAAGTCCCCGAGGTGCACTACAAACAGAGGATTCTCTTTGAGGATCGCGGAGGCTACAACACCGTGACGTTCAATCTGAGTGAACGGCGGCTCGCTTCGGGTATCTCCCGAGACCACAAAAGTGTAGTTCTCAGCACCGAATGTTCGAAACGAATAGGTATCTGACCAGGTGCCGTTCACAAGAATCCTATAGGAATAGGTTGTATCAGGGGTCAGATTTTGGATCTGTATATGATGGAACCCTGCCGAATCCGACGGGAAGAGAGTGGTTCTATTTCCCAGAGTGATTTCGGCAGCGCCAGACGCATTTTCATATAGGCAGTAATGAATCGTTACGGTATCCTCGTCCAGTGAAGTGATGTATGGCCCCCATCTCGGAAGTTCCGCGGCAGAGACCGCAGGAACCAGAAGGAGGAGAATCAGGATGACGATACCAAACCGTTTCATATTATAATTTCCTGATGAGGAGAACCGCTCCTAACATGCCAAAGACACAAATCAGAACACCAAAGGATGGAGACTGGGTCGTAGTAGTCGTCGGCTGAGTCGTTGCCGGCACGGAAGAGATAATAGATATTGTCTCAACATTCTGGACAGACAGGCCCGTTGTAGTTGGATACTTGCCTGAGTAGTAATACCAGTCCTGTTCGTCCATCGTCGCTTTTTCATCGGCAACGCCGAATACATGATAACCCGAGGGGTTCAGACTTGTGTCCCCGGTGAACATCAGACGCATTCCGGTGTAATACTCCGGAACATACCCGTCCTCTTTACTGTACCAGGAAAGAAAGATGGTGCCCATTGCCGGCTCAGGACTGTAGATGTACTTCTGCGGGAAGGTCTTCTTGAGGCCGTCCGAGGCGATAAAGGTAATAGTATCTCCCACAGATGCTCCACCGACCAGATCACAGAGGTCTTTGACCGCCGTTCCTTTGAGAGCACCCATGTCTTTGATATTCACCGACTCTGTAGGATCCCAGATATCTCCCTCAAAGACAGGACCCTGCAGATAATAATTGGTATTGCCATCACCGACAACAGGAAGATTTGCCTCCATCCATTGATAATCGACGGTAGTTGTGTTGATAAGACTGCCGTCTGCAGTGTATTTTTCAATAGTGATTTCTGTCGTTGCTGCACTAACTACGCCGGTAAATATACAGATCACCAAGATCGCGATAAGTATCCTACACATACAATTTAATACATTCATTTAACTAACCTCCAAAACCCAAACCACTGGAGACTGAATACAGAGGATACGAAAATCCATTGACAAACGGCCGATATGAATAGTTTGGATACATATATTTAGTGTATGTTAATTAGTTAAGATTTCCTTTTGGCCGTTGAAAACCCAGGACATATCCGTGATCTGAAGATAAGAAAAGAATTGCATAGTAAGCACATTAGCAGTACATGCTGTGCAAGGAAAAAGAGAGGATCCAATCAGTTTTTGAAACTGTGGATCGGTGCGGGAATCCGTCCGCCGCGGTTGATGAAATCCGCACATGAAAACTTGTTCACAGGCTGGACGGGAGCATAGCCGAGAAGACCGCCGAACTCAACGGTGTCGCCGATATCCTTGCCAATCACGGGAATGAGCCGGACGGCGGTCGTCTTCTGATTGATCATACCGATCGCCGCTTCGTCTGCGATAATTCCGGCAATCGTCGTTGCTGGCGTATTTCCAGGGATAGCGATCATATCAAGACCCACAGAACAGACCGAGGTCATCGCTTCGAGTTTTTCGATTGTTAAGGCACCTCTGTTCACTGCATCGATCATCCCCTGATCCTCGCTTACCGGGATGAACGCGCCGGAAAGGCCGCCCACAAAGGAACTGGCCATCACACCACCTTTTTTGACCTGATCGTTCAGAAGAGCGAGAGCTGCGGTCGTACCCGGGGCACCGACGGATTCAAGACCCATCTCCTCAAGAATCTCGGCAACACTGTCGCCGACCGACGGGGTCGGAGCAAGGGAGAGATCGACGATACCAAACGGAATCCCCAGTCTCTCTGATGCTTCGAGCGCCACGAGCTGACCCATACGGGTGACCTTGAACGCGGTTTTCTTAACGGTCTCGCAGAGAACCTCGAAATTTTTACCGCGAACCGCTTCGAGAGCGTGCTTCACAACGCCGGGGCCGCTGACACCGACATTGATGACTGCGTCTCCTTCGGTTACTCCATGGAAAGCTCCGGCCATGAACGGATTGTCGTCGGGAGCATTGCAGAAGACGACCAGTTTTGCACAGCCAAGGGAGTTTTGATCCTTCGTTGCTTCTGCTGTTGAAAGCACTATTTCGCCCATCAGTTTGACCGCGTCCATATTGATTCCGGTCTTGGTTGATCCGATATTGACCGAACTGCAGATCCTTTCGGTGCAGGCAAGAGCCTGAGGGATGGAAAGAATAAGATTTCGATCAGCTGTGGTCATTCCTTTGGATACTAATGCCGAGTAACCGCCGAGGAAGTTGACGCCAACCTCTTTTGCAGCTCTGTCGAGGGTCTGTGCGATGGTAACAAAATCCGCAGGCGAGCGGCATGCCGGACCTCCAACGAGGGCGATCGGAGTTACAGAGATACGTTTGTTGACGATCGGGATGCCGTATTCCCGCTCGATATCTTCGCCGACGGCGACAAGATTCTTTCCCACACGGATGATCTTTTCATAGATCCGGGCGTTGAGCCGGTCCAGATCAGTGTCACAGCAGTCAAGAAGGCTGATGCCGAGCGTGATCGTTCTGACATCGAGCATCTCCTGCTCGATCATTTTATTGGTCTCGTTTACTTCGAAGATGTTTATCATGAACGCTCCTTAGATGCGGTGCATCTTTTCGAAGATCTCTTCGCGCTGACATCTGATATGGACGCCGATCTCCTGACCGATCTGTTCAAGATCCCGGGCCATGTCGCCGAATGGCACAGAGGCGTTTCCGGTATCGACGATCATCATCATATTGAAGTATCCCTGGACGATAGTCTGTGATATATCTTCGACATTGATATGATTATTCGATAAATAGGTGCAAACTTTTGCGATGATGCCGACCGCATCCTTTCCAACGACGGTGATGATGGTTTTGTTCATACTTTTCTCCTTATGAGTTATTCAAAAAGTTACTTAGTTATTCTCTGTGTATTGACAAATAGCTTTGTTTGTAACAGGGTTTGGGATCAGCACCAGGAGGCAAACGTTGTCTGCCGTGTGCGGCCAAGCGAGAGGTACGGCATTGCCCGTTTCATGATGACGCCGCATTCACGAAGGATGTCGGGATTTCTGATATTTCGACCGTCACGGATTTTGAGAATGGATGCGGCAGATACGGGGCCTATCCCCGGAACACGGAGAAGTTCTGCATACTCTGCGGTTGCCGGATCCACTTCGGGAAGATTTCTCGCGAGAAGTATCTTCGGATCAGTGTTCATGAGCATTCCGTTTTCGTCGAAGACGGGTGAAGTTTCGGCTCTGTTATATCCATAGAGTCGGAGAAGAGCGTCGACCTGATACCATCTGTTTGCCCGCCAGAGAGCGGTGTTTTCATGATTTTCCAGAGGCGTGCCGTTAACCGCGTAGAATGCAGAGTAGTAGACCCTTGCAGGGTTGTACTTTTCATAACTGGTCATGACCGTCTGGAAGAGATCCGCATCGGTTTCTCCGGCGGCCCCGAGCACAAACTGGGTGGAGTGTTTGCCGGGCATGATCTCGGCAAGCCATTTGTGCCGGGTCAGGAGATCTGATGCATAGTTTTTCACCGAGGCTAGTTCGGAGAGATAGGATGAACCGGGTGCTTCGAGATTGATGCTGAGCCGGGTGGCATACTTCGCCATTTCAACTATGTCGGTGCGGCTTGCCCCGGGAAGGACTTTGAGATGCAGATATCCGTTATATCCTGAACTCCGGATGATTTTCGCGGTCTCGGTTAGTTTTTCCATACCGAGATCGACATCCCCGCGGGGAATCCCGGTGCTTAACAGAAGGCCGCCGACTTTTCCCTGACGGTGGAGTTCGAGGAATCCGTGAGCGAGTTCTTCAGGAGTAAAGTGGATGCCGGTCTTTTTA
>MTLE01000494.1_pt1 | contig 13189 bp, 9 predicted proteins | sample 1982461 | NCBI WGS metagenome assembly MTLE01 (sample SAMN05712605, study PRJNA340218) | biofilm metagenome | isolation source: sample SPL anode biofilm adapted to -200 mV | place: USA | collected 2012-02-03
GCTTGTTCCACTCGGGGATGCCGTCGTGGAAGATTTTGACGTTGGTGTAGCCGAGTTTCTCCGCCTCACGGGCGGAGGAGGGGCTGAGCGCTCAGGTGACGCCGGCGCAGAAATAGACCAGGAGTTCTCCCTTGTCCTTGGGGAGCTTGTCGAGGTTCTTCTGGAACGCCGGGAACGGGATGTTTATGGCGGTGGGGATGGACCCTTCCTGGAACTTGACAGGGGGGCGGGCATCCACGAGGGTGTACTTCGTTTTTCCCTTCAGCAGGCGCTCGATTGCATCGACGTTCAACTGCTTCTCGGCCGGCACTTTCATGGGGGGTTTTATGGAGATTTCCGAAATGCGTTTGATGCCGTCGGCCCCCTCCACGTAGGCGACCCGCACTTCGTGCCCTTTCTTGATGCCTCGCAGGGATTTCTCCACGTTGCCCGGTGCCGAGCCGTTGACGACCTTGAGGGTGCCGCTGTCAAACCTGACCACCTCGGCGGCGTTGTCCAGCTTGAGCTGGATGGATTGCGATTTTGTGGACAGGGTGTCGAAAAAGGCCCGCAGCTGGCCATTCTCCGGCGCGTGGCAGACGGCGCAGGATTTGACGTCCTGGGTCTTTGCGGGTGGCGGCTGGTCGGCCGCCAGCGCTGCCGGCGTAACCATCAGCGCTGTGACTGCCAGGCCGGCAAGTGTTTTTCCGGTTGTACGAAGGTTCATGGCAATTCCCTCTATTCACTGTGATTGGCCGAGTCGGGAATGATTCAGATCGGCAGCTGTCCCCCCCGGCTTGCGATTTTATTTCCGCACATTTTTTGCAACAATTATGCCTTTACTGCTGTAGGAAAGTGTTTGAGGGAGGGGCTCATCCCCGCAGGTTGTGCCAGAGATTTACCATGAAATCCTGCACGTTGGTCAGGATGGCCCGTGCCTGGGCCGAGCCGCGGTTGGCCAGCTTGTCGGCGATGAATTCGGACATGTCGACGATGTAGAAGTGGACCGGCCGCACGGTGCCGTCGTCGAGCACCCGGTAGCCAGGTGTCATATTGCCGACAGCAATGGCGTGGAGCTGGGTGGCCAGTGCTATGACGGTGGTGGCGCGGCGGGCTTGGGCCCGCATGGCGTCCTGGGCCCGGCTGGAATCGGTGATGACGCCGGGGAGCGGCCCGTCGTCCCGGATGGAGCCCGCCAGGACCACCGGCACCTGTTGCTCCAGGCAGGCCCGGATGATCCCGTCCCGTATCCCCAGTTCGGCGATGGCCCGCTCCAGGGAGCCGTGGCGCAGCACCTCGTTGATGACGTCCAGATGGTGGTAGTGCCCCCGGGGGAGGAGGGCCTGGGTGTAAATGTCCTGGCCGAGCCCGGTGTGGAACAGGGCTGCCTCCAAGTCGTGGGTGGCCAGGGCGTTGCCGGCCAGGAGGGCATGGCAGTAGCCTGCCCCGATGAGTCTGGCCATGGCGTCGCGGCTGTCCCGGTCGAAAGCCACTGCCGGTCCCAGGACCCAGACGATATGGCCGTGGTCACGGTCATGGCGCAGGATGTCGTACAATTCGTCGTAGGAGCGGGAAAAGGGGGTCTCCCTGGTGCCGCGACTCCGGAAGGCGAACTTGTCGCCCGCCGTTTCCGCCGGGGCATCGAACCCCGTAGTGTGCACGTAGATTCCCTCCTCGCCGTTCTCCGTTCGGCCGACGACAACCAGTTCCCCCTCCCGGACCAGCCGGGGTTCCACCACCCGCAGGGTTTCACCTTCGAGAATCAGAACCGCATCCATCCTGCTTTCGGCTGCCAGAAGCCACTGACCGCCGCCGAGGTGGACATACTCCGGGTGGTTGGACGTGGCGTGGAAGCCGGCAGGGAGCACGCCGTCGCGGGGAGCCGCTTCCGTGCGGGCCGGCGGGGCCGCAGCCAGGTCGGGGCGGTTGAAATCCGGGGGGGTATACGTTGGGAAGGGGGGCATGGGCGTACCTCGCGGCATCTTTTTAAATCTTTAAAAAGCGGTTAACCATGGAGGATGTGCGTGTTTCCCGGGAACGTTCCTGCTTTGGTGTATTTGCCCGGTTGAATCAAATTCAGCTTGATGATGTGCCTGGACCATGCCGGGTGGGGTGATCCCTATTGCCGTGAGACTGTCCCGCTGATGGATTCAATCTGCCAATCGGGCACTGTTGGGCCGAGTGTGAAATAGAATGTTGCCCCTTCCGCCTCTTTCCCCTCAGCCCAGATGTTGCCTCCATGGCGGTGTATGATCCGCTGGACAGTCGCCAGCCCGACTCCCGTTCCTTCGAACTCCTCCTGATGATGCAGGCGCTGGAAGGGGGTGAAAAGTTTTGAAATGTACCTCATGTCAAAGCCTGCGCCGTTGTCCTTGACAAAATAGACACGTTGATCGTTTTCAATGGTGCCGAATTCAATCCGTGCGGTTTCTTTCCGGCGGGTGTACTTCCAGGCATTATCCAGAAGATTCTCGAGGGCTGATCTGATCAGGGGCCTGTCTGCCTCTGCTGCCACACCTTCGGCTATGGTGAATGTCACCTGCCGTTCCGGGTTCCCTTCATGGAGCGCGGAGGTGATCTCACGGGCAATGCTGCTCAGGTCAACCATGTTGGGATGTATCGTGGCAGAACTGGCCTGCGACAATCCCCGCAGGGCGTCGATCAGTTCGTTCATCCTGGTGACGTTCCGCTCGATCCTGCCGATGTATTCAAGTCCCGGTTCTCCTACCGCTTCTCCGCATTCTTCGCGGACAATGGCGGTATAGCCGATAATGCTGCGAAGGGGTGCCTGGAGGTCGTGGGTCACCGCCGAGCTGAACGCCTCCAGTTCCCGGTTCAGCATTTCGAGGGATGCTGTCCGTTTCAGCAGGACGTCATTCAGCAGGGTGATTTCTTCCTTGGCCTGTTGAGACCGTATAACTTCCTCCCGCAACTGTTCGTTGGTTGCGACAATGAGGGCAGTGCGCTCGGCGACCCGTTCTTCAAGGGCATGGTTCAACTGCTGCAACTCTTTTTCCGCATTCTTCCGTTCGCGAATTTCGCGTTCCAATTCGCGGTTGGTCTTTTCCAGATCAACCATCTTCTTTTGCAGTTTGCGGAACAGCGCTTCGCTATATTCGCGAAAGTGTCCGTCCTCTTCCTCCCCCGCTGGCGGCCCTTTGGAGGTCCCGGTCTCAGCTGCTGTGAGCACCTCTCGGACATTCGTCATCAATTCATCCGGTTCAAGCGGCTTGATGAGAAAGAGGTCGGCACCCAGGCTCAGGGCGAGTTTCCGGTCGTCTTCTTCAGTAAATGTTGCGGTGTAAAAGATGAAAGGAATATTTTTCAACCGGTCCGACTTTTTGCATTCGCGGCAGAATGCATACCCGTCCATGACCGGCATGAGGATGTCACTGATGATGAGGTCGGGGGGCGAGTTCTGGGCCATTGACAGCGCCTCGGCCCCATCTGGCGCGGAGAGTACCTGAAAGCCATTGGCGGAAAGTAAAACTTCCAGCATATAGAGGTTCTGCTCGTTGTCGTCGACGATCAGGATTCGTGACATGCGCGGTCTCCGTTAGACGGTCAGGAGGGCAGGTGTTCCCTTACCTGTTGTATGAATGTGTCTGGATTGATGGGTTTCTCCAGATAGCCCGTACAACCGGCCAGCAGCGCCTTTTCACGGTCGCCGGCCATTGCGTATGAGGTGACGGCTACTATGGGGACTTCTGCCAGTTCCGGGTTGGCCCTGAGGTTGCGGGCTACGTCGTATCCGTCCATTTCGGGCAGCTGGATGTCCAGGAGTATGAGGGCCGGCCTGATCCTGCCGGCAGCGGCAATACCTTCGATCCCATCTTTGGCGGCGAAGACTTCATAGCCGTGCTTTTCCAGGATGAATGTCAGCAGGTACAGGTTCTGGTCATTGTCTTCAATAATGAGGATTTTGTTTTCCACGGCACAATCCTTTCGGTTGAACTATGCAGTTCGTGCAAAACGTGAGGTGGAGGCATCATTTGGGATTTTCGTAGGCAATGCCTGCGTGCCACAGATGCACAAGGGGATGATTTTGTGATACGGTAGTACAAGTTTAAAATTTTTCAATCGTTATCTCGTTGGCTTCAGGAGCGCGGGCTGCCGTTCCGACGGCATCGCCTTTCGCCATGTCCGCTTGATGCTGGGCTTGATTGCCGGAGTACATATGACGATCTCAAAATGCAGTACACCGTTTCGAATTCAATTGCCAGCGCTTTTCGTGGTGCTGCTCATCTTGCAATGCATTGCAATTCCCCCTGCGTTGGCCGATACGAAGGTTGTGACCGTCGGTGTTTATGAAAATCCCCCCAAGGTTTTCACTGACGAATCCGGCAAGCCGTCGGGCATCTTCATCGATATTATCGAGCAGATCGCGAAGATGGAAGGATGGAGCCTGCGCTATGTGCACGGCACGTGGGCGGCAGGGCTGGATCGACTGGCCAAACAGGAGATCGATCTGATGCCGGATGTGGCATACACCACTGAACGCGAGAAAATCTACTCCTTCCACAAGATTCCGGTGCTCACCGCCTGGTCCCAGGTGTACGCCCGCAAGGGGAGCGGAATACAATCAATCCTCGACCTGAACGGCAAGCGGGTGGCTGCCCTGGAGCAGACGATTCAACTTGAAACCTTCAGGAGGCTTGCGAAGGGCTTCGAGCTGAATATCACCCTCGTTCCCGTTGCCGATTACAAGACTGAGTTTGCCATGATTGCCAAAGGCGAGGTCGATGCCGGCGTTACCAACCGCTTCTACGGGTTGAGCCATGCAAGGGAAGCCGGGCTTGAAGATACGCCGATTATGTTCGACCCCGCCCCGTTCTTTTTCGCTGCCCCCAGGAACGAGTCCGGAGAACTGTTGAACGCCATCGACCGTTATCTCTCGGACATGAAAAAGGATCCCCGGTCGCCCTATTACGCATCGCTGGAACATTGGACATCCGAAAAGGTCCGTTTTGAACTGCCGGTATGGCTGCAAGTTCTGGGCCTGGTTTTGGTGGTGACGGTGATAGTGATGGCTGCCGGGTTCACCTTGTGGACCCGGACGTTGCGGCGGACCGTCAAGCTGCGTACGTCACAACTGGAGCAGGAGCTGGCCGAGCGTAAGGCTGCCGAAGAGAAGTTGCGGAGATACCGGGAGGGGCTTGAGGATCTTGTCGCTGAACGGACTGCCGAACTCGCCGTGGCAAAGGAGCGGGCCGAGGCGGCCGATCAGCTCAAGTCGGCCTTTCTTGCCACCATGTCCCACGAACTGCGCACCCCCCTCAACTCCATTATAGGTTTTACGGGCATTCTCCTGCAGGGGCTGGGGGGGCCCATTAACGCCGAACAGGCAAAACAGTTGAACATGGTGAGGCGTAGCGCCAATCACCTTCTCAATCTTATCAGCGACATCCTGGATATTTCAAAGATCGAAGCCGGGCAGCTGAAGATCTCCCCTGAGCCCTTCGAGCTGGCGGACTCAATTCAGAAAGTCGTCCAATCGGTAAGCGCTCTGGCGGACAAAAAAGGACTTATGCTGTCCCTGGAGATTGCCGAGGATGTAGGAAACATCGTCAGCGACCAGCGGCGGGTGGAGCAGGTGCTTCTGAATCTGCTCAGCAACGCCGTGAAATTTACCGAGCAGGGGGCGATTATTGTACGTTGCTCCCGTAATTCGGACTGGTACGTTACCAGTGTCACCGACTCCGGCATTGGCATCAGGGCAGACGATATTGACAGCCTGTTCAAACCGTTTCATCAGGTTGACACCGGCTTGAGCCGAAAATACGAAGGAACGGGGCTGGGGCTCTCCATCTGCAAGCGGCTGGTCGAGTTGATGGGGGGGAACATTACGGTTGAAAGCCGTCAGGGGGAGGGGAGCACCTTTTGTTTCATGCTTCCGGCTGTGCCGGGCTAGTCTCATGTGTGCAACTTCCATCATTTCCGTAGTTTAAACTTTTTATCAAGTAAACCCCCCGGACCGGCCTTTGTCAATGGCACCGCCTGCATCGGGCCCATCCTGTGGTACCATTTTCGGCAAGGAGGGACGCCATGAAGCGGAAACGGATCGTCATCATGGGGGCGGCGGGGCGGGACTTCCACAATTTCAACTGCTGCTTCCGGGACAACTCCTCCTATCGGGTGGTGGCCTTCACCGCGGCCCAGATCCCCTATATCAGTAATAGGCGCTACCCGGCGGAGCTGGCTGGCACACTGTATCCCCACGGCATCCCCATTTTCCCCGAAGAGCAGCTGGATGAGCTGATTCGCCGCCTCAGGGCGGAGCAGGTGGTGTTCGCCTACAGCGACGTTGCCCACGAGCGCCTCATGCACACGGCTTCCCGCGTGTTGGCCTGCGGGGCTGATTTTCTCCTCATGGGGCCCGATGCCACCATGCTCAGGAGCCGGCTCCCCGTAGTCTCGGTCTGCGCGGTGCGGACCGGGTGCGGCAAGAGCCAGGTGGTCCGCTACTTCTGTGACATCCTCCGGGAGCGGGGCATCCGCCCCGTGGTGGTCCGCCATCCCATGCCCTACGGCGACCTGGCCGCCCAGGCGGTGGAGCGGCTGGAGCACGGGGCTGACCTGGACCGCTTCCGCTGCACCATCGAGGAGCGGGAGGAGTACGAGCACCTCCTGGACCACGGGGCCATCGTCTACGCCGGGGTAGACTACAAGCGGATTCTGAGGCAAGCCGAGAGGGAAGCGAAGCTGATAATCTGGGATGGCGGGAACAACGATCTCCCCTTCTTCCGGCCCGACCTGGAGATCGTGGTGGCGGACCCCCTGCGGCCGGGGCACGAGACCTCCTGGTACCCTGGGGAGGTGAACCTGCGCCGGGCAGCCGTGGTGGTGGTGAACAAGGTTAATGCCGCAGATCCGGCGGCCGTGGCGGCGGTGGAGGGGGCGGCCCGGAGTGTGAACCCGTCGGCCCGGCTGGTGCGGACGGATTCGGTCATCACGGTGGCGGCGGGGGAGCGGATTAGGGGGAAGCGGGTGCTGGTCATCGAGGATGGCCCCACCATCACCCATGGTTCCATGCCTTCGGGCGCGGGGCTTGCCGCGGCCCTGCAGCACGGCGCCGCCGAGGTGATCGACCCCCGTCCCTGGGCGGCAGGGTCCCTGCGGGAGGTCTACGCCGCCTGGCCCCACATCGGCCCGGTCCTCCCCGCCATGGGGTATAGCGCCTCCCAGGTGGCCGACCTTGCCCGCACCATCGAAGCGGTTCCCTGCGATCTTGTGGTGGCCGCCACCCCCATTGACATCGCCCGCCTCACCGGCACGGGGCGGCCGGTGCTGCGCGCTTTCTACAACGTGGCCGAAGGGGAGGGGGCGCCGCTGCGGCGGGTGTTCGAGGAATTCCTCGAAACCTACATCTCCACCCGCGTTACCACCCCCTGAAGCTTGGCCGCCGGAATCCGGTAGAACTGGACGAAGTTCGGGGTCTGGCGCTTCAGGGTGGCAAAGAGCTTCCAGATCGGGTTGTCGGTGGCGATATCCTCGACGCCGTAGAAGATGACTTTTTCGCTGATGCCGTTTTCCTTAAGCCTTGCCTCTATATCCAGAATCTCCATGTAGCCGGCCTGAATCTCGAAGACGTCGATACCTGTGGCAAGATCGGCCTTGAGCATCATCTCCTGGCCGAATGGTTCGTCGGTGCGGATGATTGAGATGAGAACGTTGCGCTCGTAGATGATGTTGCTGCGGATGATGCAGTGCACCACATAGGGGGGGACGGTGTCCCACTCCTTCACGAAGAAGAGGCCGGTGCCGGGGATGTTTTTCCCCTTGGCGTAGATCTGCTCGTAGGCGAAGCGGAAGGTCTCGAAATCCAGGGGTTTCAGTGCCAGGTACAGGGCCCGCTGGCCCCTGGTCCAGATGAGGATGACGGCAAAGGGGACCGAGGCCAGGACTATGGACCAGTAGCCGCCGTGGGGTATCTTGTTCAGGCAGGAAACGAAGAACAGCAGATCCACCAGGGTGATCCCCACGGCTACGGGAACCTTCCACTTCTTGGTGGTGCGGGAGAAAATCATGATCATCATGATGCCGGTGATGGTCATGGTTCCGGTGACCGCCAAGCCGTAGGCCGCCGCCAGGTTTTCGGATTTTTGGAACAGGAGCATGATGAAGAGCACCGCCAGCATCAGAATCCAGTTGATGGAGCTGATGTAGATCTGGGATTTGAGGTGCGTGGATGTGAAATCCACCTTCAGCAGCGGCATGATGCGGGTGGTGATTCCCTGGTAGACCACGGAAAAGACGCCGCTGATCATGGCTTGGGAGGCGATGATGGTGGCCATGATGGTGAGGATGAGGAACGGGATGTAGAGCTGGGGTGCCTGGTGCTGCACCATGCCGAAGAGGTAGTTCTTCGCTTCGGGATGGGAGAGGAGGAATACCCCCTGGCCGAAGTAGTTAATGATAAGGGCGGTGAAGGCGAAATACCAGGCTCGCAGAATCGGCTTGCGCCCCAGGTGCCCCATGTCGGCGTAGAGGGCCTCGCCGCCGGTGGCGCAGAGAATCACCTCCGAGAGGACGAAGAAGCCGGCCAGCCCGTGGTGGAGCATGAAGTTGATGGCGTAGTGGGGGCTCACCGCCGCCACGATGGAGGGCATGGTCACGATGGAGGCGAGACCCGACAGGGTCAGCGACGTGAACCAGACCACCATGATGGGACCGAAAGCTCCGGCCACCTTGTCGGTCCCCTTGAACTGGACCACGAATAGCCCCACGGCGATTATGGCGGCGATAAGGATGAGGGTCCCCTGCCGGGTAGCCTCCAGGCCGGGGATGAGGACCATCCCCTCCACGGCCGAAAGGATGGAGATGGCCGGGGTGATGACCCCATCCCCCAGCAGGAGGCAGACCCCGATGTAGGAGAGAAAGACCACGAAGCCCAACTGCCGTCCCGATTTGAGCATCCGCACCAGGATTTCCTTCAGGACGATGGTCCCCCCTTCGCCCTTGCGCCCCAGGCTCATGGCGAGCCAGGCGTACTCGGCGGTGACGAGTATGGTCATGGTCCAGAAGACCAGGGAGAGGATGCCGAAGACGTTATCCACGGTGGGTTTGGTGAGGGCGAAGATGACGGTGAGGGTGTAGATGGGGCTCGTGCCGATGTCGCCGAACACCAGACCCATTGATTTGACGATGCCCCCCCAGTAGGAGCTTCCTTCCGAATGATTCATTGTGTGCCTCCAGTGTGTGAAGAGGCAGACAGCCGTGGGACGAAAAAAGCCGCCGGCAATCGCCGGCGGCCCTGTAGCCGCTGTCGTGCCCTTCCAGATGCCTACGAGGTTAGCTGACGGGCTCGAGGCTGAAAGTCCTCTATCCGGCGTCTTTGCCGGAATGCGCCCCAAAGTTGGGTCCCCCGCATCCGTCCTTCCGAACGGATCTCGGCTGCATTTTTCCGCTATTATGCTCCGCTGGAGAATAACGTCAAGTTTTTGTTCATAAAGTCACCGGTAGTAGATGCGTCGGGCCCTGCCGGCGTGTATACTGTTGAACCAAATAATCCGTGCGTTGAGGGGGGATGATTCATGGGCACTGCATTGGAAGCACTTTTGATAGCCAAGGGGGAGAAGGAAGTTGCCCTGCTGCCGAAAATGGCCAACCGCCACGGCCTCGTGGCCGGCGCCACCGGCACCGGAAAGACAGTGTCGCTGCGGGTGCTGGCCGAGCGGTTCAGCTCAATCGGCGTGCCGGTATTCATGGCCGACATGAAGGGGGACCTGTCGGGGCTGGCCCTGCCGGGGGACGAAAATCCCAAGGTGGCCGAGCGGGTGGCGAAGATGGGGTTGGAGGGGTTCGCCTACGGCGGGTTCCCCGTGGTCTTCTGGGATGTCTTCGGGGAGCAGGGACACCCGGTCCGGACCACGGTCTCGGAGATGGGGCCGCTCCTCCTGTCGCGGCTTTTGAACCTTAACGACGTCCAGAGCGGGGTCCTCAACGTCATCTTCAAGGTGGCCGACGACAACGGCCTGCTGCTCCTGGACTTCAAGGATCTCCAGGCCATGGTCCGGCATGTGGGGGACAACGCCGCCCAGTTCCAGACCGCCTATGGCAACATCTCCGCCGCCAGCGTCGGCGCCATCCAGCGGAGCCTCCTGGCCCTGGGGGAGCAGGGGGCAGACCGGTTCTTCGGGGAGCCGGCCCTGAACCTGCAGGATTTTATCCAGACCGACTCCGACGGCCGGGGAGTAATCAATATCCTGGCCGCCGACAAGCTGATGCAGTCGCCGAAGCTCTACGCCACCTTCCTCCTCTGGATGCTCTCGGAACTCTTCGAGCAGCTCCCCGAGGCCGGGGACTTGGAGAAGCCGAAGCTGGTCTTTTTCTTCGATGAGGCCCATCTCCTCTTCGACGATGCCCCCAAGGCCCTGGTGGACAAGATCGAGCAGGTGGTGCGGCTCATCCGCTCCAAGGGGGTGGGGATCTACTTCGTGACCCAGAATCCCGTGGACCTTCCCGACACGGTGCTCGGCCAGTTGGGGAACCGGGTGCAGCATGCCCTGCGGGCTTTCACCCCCAAGGACCAGAAGGGGGTAAAGGCCGCGGCCGAGACCTTCAGGGCCAACCCTGGTCTCGATGTCGAAACGGTTATCACGGAACTGGGGGTGGGGGAGGCGCTGGTTTCTGTCCTGGACGAGAAGGGGACCCCCACCGTGGTGGAGCGGGCCCTGGTCTGCCCACCCCAAAGCCGCTTCGCCCCCCTTTCGGGAGCCGAGCGGACGGCGGTCATTGCCCGCTCTCCCCTTGCAGGGTTCTACGAAAAGACGGTGGACCGGGAGTCAGCCTACGAGACGCTCCAGGCCAAGGCTGAGGCGGCTGCCGCTGCCGCTGCGGCCGAAGCTGCCGCGACACCGGCACCGGAACAGGGTGGCAAGAGCGAAGTCGCCAGCCAGGTGGGGACGGTGCTGGGGGCCTTTGCCAAGAGTGCGGCCCACGCCATCGGCAGCCAGGTGGGACGCCAGATCATCCGGGGGGTGCTGGGGTCGCTCTTCGGTGGGGGACGGCGGTAACGCAGGCAACGACTTGAATCATGCAAAAAGGGCGACCCCGGGAGGGGCCGCCCTTTTTGCTGCCATGGAGGCGGGAATACTACTTCGTGGTCCTCAGTCCCCGTTCGGGACGGCTGAAGGCGTGGCAGAAGGAGCAGTCATACAGCTTGCTTGCCACGTGCTTGCTGTGCACCGAGGTAAAGCCGGGGTTGGATTTGAAACTGTGGCACTGGATGCAGACCACCGATTCGGCCCCTTTGAGGTTGTAACCGAGCTGTTTCAGGTTCATGCGGGCTGTGGAGCCGTGGCAGTCGGTGCAGGTGAGGGCCTTGTCCGTTGTCTTAACTTCGTGGTTAAGCACCTGGTATTCGTCAGTTGTGACCATCTGGTAGGGGGCGCCGGCGGTGAGCCCAAGGTTCACGAGCCCCGAGTTTATGGCATTGTAGAGGTTGCCGGTGGCGAAGTAGACGCTGGTGTCCACCGGGATCAGTTGATTGGTCAGGATTGCCAGGGGCTGGCTGGCGGTCTTGTACTTGAATGGGTAGAGCTTGGCCTTGGGATCGTTGATCCCCCCGAGGGGACGGCTGACCGGGTAGTTGCCGGTGGCCGGGTCGGGAGCAGCGATATCGAAGAGGTCATAGGCCCAGGAGGTGCCGTTCCAGAAGGTATAGACCGGCGTCAGGTCGTTCTGCATCTGCATTAGCGGATGGTAGGTTCCTGTGGTGCCAAGGTGAGGCTGCTGCCAGTCGCGGAATACTTCGGTTGCCTCGGTGGCGGCGGTGTCGAAGGCGTTGCGGGCATAGGTCCCGATATGGCAGGTCTGGCAGGCGACCCGGGCCATGTGCTTGTTTATGTCGGTGGTGGCGTGGCCGCCGGTGCCGGTCTTGGTGGCGTGGCAGGCACTGGTGGCGCAGCTCACCGGCGTGGCGCCTTCGGTTGGACGAAGGTCGCTGCCGCGGCCTGGGATCTGGTGTTCGCTGGTTGCGTGGCACCCCTGGCAGGTGAGGTTCGCTCCGGTGGTGGCCATATGGACGTCATAGGCGCGGTCGGTGGTGCTGCCGTGGGCCAGGGCCAGGTCGCCCCGCTTCACGCCGTCGCCGCCGCCGGCCGTTGCGTGGCACTGGAGACAGTTGACGCGGGTCGGTTTGTGGACAGTCTGCACCGCCTGGTCCATGGTGATGGTCATCTTGGCCGTATCGGGGACCATGACGCCGTTCACTTTTACCCGCTTGTATTTTTCTTGGTGACAGATGAGACAGTCGATGTTCTCCAGTTGGGCCTGGTCGGCGTTGGCGGTGGGCTGTGCGCCGCGTCCCACGTGACAGTTGCTGCAGCTGTTCCAGTTGCCGGTGATGTTGATGCAGTAGGCATTCATGGCCCCTGCGTTTTTGCCACCGCCGGAATTGTGGTTGGTGATGGCCGGAGTGGCTCCCTTCCACTGGTAGTGGACCGAGGCGTGGACTTGCGTTGCCTGGGCGCTGTGGCAGGCAACACATGTACCGGAGCCATTCCAGGTGAGGTTCGCGTGGGGGGTGCCGGTGGGGGGCGGGGTGCCCTTGACTACACTGAATGAAGCCGAGCCCTCGCCGCTGCCGCTTGCTGCTTCAAAGGCTGTCAGCGCCCGCCAGGTTCCGGTTGGCGCACTGGAGGCAAGGGTGTGCTTGTAGGAATAGGAGCCGTTGCCTGTGTTGGTCATGGTTCTTTTCGCGACCGTTACGCCCTGGGGATTGATGATTTTCACTTCGCGTTTTTGGGCCGTAGTTACCGGCTTGCCGTCGGCCGATGTCACAAGGGCGGTGACCAGCACCTCATTGCCCTGAAGGTATGATGTTTTGTCGGTCGTCACTTTAATGATCAGATCTGCCGCGCAGGCCAATGCCGGGACCACCAGGATCGCCAGCGCTGCCATACAAAGGTAAAGATACCGGTAGGTAAAACGTTTTTTCTGCATACGGTTGGCCTCTTCTCATACGGCTCGGTCGCCGCCACGGTGCTTGAGGTTCGTTGTTGAAGGGAACGTTTTTTCGGGGTATCTGACTGCACGGTTGTGGGTGGATCGTTGTCAATCCCGCTGCTTACTGACTTTGTGATACGGTTAGGGTCGGGTTTCACCTCCTTTCGGTTTTGGTCTGAACAAGACGCAAAAAAAGCCGGGGCCTTGGTATCGTTCGGTGAAACGATAGTTCGGCGACCCGGCTGTCTCGGTGAGACCCAAT
>MTLE01003817.1_pt1 | contig 13188 bp, 14 predicted proteins | sample 1982461 | NCBI WGS metagenome assembly MTLE01 (sample SAMN05712605, study PRJNA340218) | biofilm metagenome | isolation source: sample SPL anode biofilm adapted to -200 mV | place: USA | collected 2012-02-03
ATGAACGAAGATTTTATAAACACGCTGTTATTAACCGGAAAATTAGCCGGCTGGACCACAATTATACTTTTTCTGGTTGGATTGCCAATAGCCTACATTTTCGCCTACAAACGGTTTTTTCTGAAACCGGTAGTAGAAGCTTTCATCAGTATGCCATTGGTGCTTCCTCCTACCGTGCTTGGGTTTTATATGCTTGTGGCTTACAGTCCCGAACATTTCTTCGGACGTTTTCTGGAAAAAACATTCGACTGGCGGCTTGCATTTACCTTCGAAGGGATATTGATAGCAAGTGTAATATTCAGCCTTCCGTTCATGGTTCAGCCATTGCAAAACGGTTTGATGGCTATCCCGAAAAGTCTGCGTGAAGCATCGTACACGTTAGGAAAATCAGAATTCACAACATTCACCAGAGTATTGATTCCCAATATGATACCATCAATTGTTACAGCTATGGCCATGACTTTTGCTCACTGTATAGGCGAATTTGGCGTAGTGATAATGGTGGGAGGAAACATGCCGGGCGAAACACGGGTAGCGAGCATTGCCATTTACGACGAAGTACAAATTCTGAACTACGACGTAGCCAACCGTTACTCTCTGGTTTTATTTATTATATCAATGATCATCCTGACTGTGATTTACAGTATAAATGGTAAAAAGAAAATACTTTTTTAAATTATGCTAAAAATAAAGATTGAAAGGGAAATGCTGACTTCGGAAGGAAAAACCCTGCTAAAAGTGGATTCCGAATTTTCAAACAAAGAACTTGTGTGTCTTTTCGGACATTCGGGAGCAGGGAAAACCACGCTTCTACGCATTTTGGCCGGATTAAATAAACCGGACAGAGGCTATATTGAATTTGACGGACATGTATGGTTTGATTCGAAAAAGAAAATCAACCTGAAACCTCAGGAAAGAAATGTTGGCTACATGTTTCAGGATTACGCACTTTTCCCGAATATGTCCGTTGAGAAAAATATATTTTACGGACAAAAAACAAAGAATGCTCAGGAGGTAGAAAAACTAATATCGCTGTTCGAACTTCAATCGCTCAAACAACAAAAGCCGGGTAAACTGTCGGGAGGACAAAAACAAAGGGTGGCATTGGCACGGGCTCTGGCCTCGAAGCCAAATATGCTGCTACTCGACGAACCGTTGTCAGCTTTGGATATAGAAATGAGAATAGCCCTGCAAAACGAAATACGCCTGGCTCATAACCTGTTGAATACTTTCACCTTATTAGTCAGTCATGATATTCACGAAGTATACAATCTGGCTTCAAAAGTAATTTTACTTAAAAATGGCGAAGTTCTGAAAACAGGTAAACCTGCTGATGTTTTAAACAACATACCCATTGTACATCAAATTTAACCCGTAACCATATAAATATTTACAATCAATCAAATAACTAACAAATTTAAAAATCAGAATTATGGAAATCAGTGCCAGAAACAAAATCAAGGGAAGCATCACGGACATTAAACTGGGAACCGTTATGGCAAAAGTAAAAATCAACATCGGTAACGGAAATGTCATCAGTTCTGTGGTAACAATCGACAGTATTACCGATCTGGGATTAAAAGTGGGCGATTCGGTGTATGCTATCATCAAATCAACCGAAGTAATCATCGGCAAATAAATGCTACTAATCAGGAGAATCAGTCCGGTCATCAGCCGACTGATTCTTTACAGAAAAAAAGAAAAAACATGAATGAAATAATCATCAAACCAATTGGTATCATTCGTACACCGCATACAGACATTAAAAACATGCCGATACAACCTATTGCGGCAGAGGGAATTAAAGGTTATATCGAATTACTGCCCGAATATACTGCAGGGCTGAAAGATATCGAAGGATTCTCTCATATCACGTTGATTTATCACTTTCATAAAATTGACGGACACAAATTGGTTGTCGTTCCATTTATGGACACGGAAGAAAGAGGTATTTTCGCGTGCAAAGCCCCGAAACGCCCGAATGGCATCGGTCTGTCCACCGTTAAACTTATTGGTGTGGAAGACAATATTGTGCTTATTGAACAGGTCGACATGCTCGACGGAACACCGCTTATTGACATCAAACCGTTTTACCCCCGTTACGACAACCGTTTCGAAGTTAAAATAGGATGGTTAGAGAAAAACAAAGACATGCCACTGAAAGAATTGCGATCAGATGAGCGTTTCAGGTAGAATGATATCTGGATAAAATGACCAATGAAGAAACAAATCTCTTCTATTTCTCACCCTTCCATTCCTGATAAAATTCGAACAAAAATTTTTCCATAAACTCATGACGATGTTCAGCCATTAATTTGCCGGTTGGAGTATTCATTCGGTCTTTCAGCGAAAGTAGCTTTTCGTAAAAATGATTCAGAGTGGGTGCCGTACTGTTTTTATATTCTTCTTTAGTCATATTCAGGTTAGGTTTAATTTCGGGGTTGTAAATTTCCCTGTTTTTGAATCCACCATAATTAAATGTGCGTGCAATTCCTATGGCGCCTATTGCATCAAGTCTGTCGGCATCCTGAACAATATCCAGTTCCATGGATTTGAAATGCTGTTTTTCTCTCCCTCCCTTAAACGAAATATTAGAAATAATTTGTTCAACATGAATGACAATTTTATCATCAACTCCAGTCGACATTAGAAACCCACGTGCCTTTCGGGGTCCCGCATCTTCATCTCCACCATTAAACTTCGAATCTGCAATGTCGTGAAGTAACGCGCCAAGTTCCACCACCAACAGGTCGCACTTTTCCGTAGCAGCAATATTTTTCGCCAATTGCCAAACCCGATAAATATGCCACCAGTCATGCCCTCCTTCGGCTCCGGCAAGGGTTTTCTTTACAAATTCAATAGTTTGAGCTATTATTAAATGCTGTTCCATTTATACGATTTACCTTATTAAAACAAAGGGAATGAAAAGTATCATTCCCCGTCCGTATATTAAAATTATTTATCAAAAAACAAGTGTAGGTACTTATAAGCTATTGTAATACAATACAATTTTATTCAAATTATCGTTTTTAATATTTCTAATTTTCTCAACTTTAATAAAATTCTCAATTTTCGGTTTTTGATCTTTTAAAGCATCTATAACAGAATTAAGATTTTTAATTCCAAAAGCCTTTGAATCAACAACGAGGTAAACAATGTCCGGTTTCCGTACAAATTGAGCTGGAATATCTTCACCGACAATAGGCTTAGGTCCTTCAGCAGGTTTAAAAACAACAACCATTTTATGCATCAATATACATTTACCCGATTCAACAATTTCGAAAAATCCCCCTTTAAACAAATTTGGATTATAGATAAAAACTGATTGTCCTATCTCTATTTTTTGTACGATCTCAGGATTTCCTACTGAATATATTACATCTTTAATTTTATACTCCATTTTATCCTCATATATATTGTAACGAATGGGTAAAATTATCTTTGAACTATCCTGAAGATAAAAAACTCCATTTATAAAATCATTATACTGATAAGGACTTCCTTTTACATCTTTATAATCATTTGCCGTTTCAGAATGAATCATTTTATGCAAATTATAATTTAACACAAAAGGATCGCTATGCTGTCCATAACCGAGTTGAACAGCTAAAATTAAGCAAGTAATAAAAAGTAATCTCTGAACTTTCATTTTTATATGTTTATTTAAATTATTATAAAATCAGTAAATCATGTAAATCAATTTTATTATCCAGATTTTGTGCCATATACAACTCTAATCATAACTTTAATTTTTATAAAACTAATTTTACAAATATATAAATTCATATTAATAAACCGCTACAATTTTATTGATTATTTTTAATAAATTAATTGCTTAAACAAATTGCTTTATGTAACGAAATCTATTATTTTTTCAAATCATCACTAACATCTTGATAGTATATTCCTACTTTCTAATTCTTGCATACATATCCGTGAAATCATTTCTACCTTTTATGTTTTAAATGGCAATTTTCCTACATAAATGTAAGTTTTCGACTTCCCAAGACAACACCTATTTTAACTATAAAATCAATTTACAGAAAAATTTCAATATTTTTTATCTGCTGTATTACTGCAACTTATAATTATTTTTATGCTTTAAAACATATTTTAGCTTATTAATGGCACAGAAAATGAATAACTAAAAACAACTGATTAAAAAATCAAACTGAAAAAAGAACATTAGTTATTCATTTTAAAGCATAAAAAAGATGAGAAAGATTGCAATTTACGGAAAAGGTGGTATTGGTAAAAGTACAACCACTCAGAACACAGTAGCCGGATTGGCTGAAATGGGCAAAAAAGTAATGGTGGTGGGTTGCGACCCGAAAGCTGACTCAACACGTTTACTCCTGCACGGACTGGCACAGAAAACTGTTTTGGATACTCTCCGCGACGAGGGCGAAGACATCGATCTGGACGATGTAATGAAAACCGGATTTAAAAACACAAGTTGCGTGGAATCAGGCGGTCCTGAACCGGGTGTTGGTTGCGCCGGTCGTGGTATTATTACTTCTATCAACCTGCTCGAACAATTAGGAGCTTACGATGACGACAAACAGCTGGATTATGTTTTTTACGATGTATTGGGCGACGTAGTATGTGGTGGTTTTGCCATGCCAATCCGCGACGGTAAAGCTCAGGAAGTTTACATTGTTTGTTCAGGTGAAATGATGGCTATGTATGCTGCTAACAACATTTGCAAATCAATTGCCAAATTCGGTAAAGTTGGAACAGTTCGTTTGGGAGGACTTATTTGTAATTCACGTAAAGTGGACAACGAAGCCAACATGATTGAAGAGTTTGCAAAAAAACTCGGTACACAAATGATTCATTTTGTACCACGTGACAATATGGTTCAACATGCAGAAATCAACCGTAAAACTGTAATTGATCACGCACCGGAACATGCACAGGCAGATGAATACCGCTCACTGGCAAAAAAAATAAACGACAACCAAATGCACGTAATTCCTACCCCGCTGGCTATGCAGGAACTGGAAGATTTGCTCGTAGGTTTCGGAATTTTGAACTAATGAACCCCAATCCCCTGAAGGGGCTCTAAGGGAAATGCAAACAATTAAATTTATTTACAAACAGAACCTTCTTACTCCCCTTTTGAGGAGTAAGGACAGGTATTAATACTTAAATATATGTATTTATTAAGAGCAATCGTACGTCCGGAAAAATCATCAATGGTAATGAAAGCATTGTTTGATGCAGGATTTCCGGGAATCACCAAACTTTCAGTTTTTGGTCGTGGTAAACAACGTGGTATCAAAGTAGGAAACGTCACTTACGACGAACTTCCGAAAGACCTTTTAATGATTGTTATTCCTGAAAAAGATAAAGATTTCGTTGTTGAAACCATAATGCTGGCCGCACGTTCCGGCGAAAAAGGACAGTTTGGTGATGGAAAAATTTTCGTAACTCCGGTCGAAGAAAGTTATACCATCTCCAGTGGAAAAAAAGACTAATAAAATGTTATTAGCCCTTTAGGACGATATTTGGATATGGTGCTATTAATTGTTTGCAATTATAAAACGCTAAACAAATAACATGACCAAAGGGAGTAAATAACGTGAAACTAATAACAAAAAGGAACAAAAGTATGAAACTAATATTAGCAATGATACGAATCGACAAAATGACTGCTACCAAAGCAGCTCTGTCTGATGCCGGATTACCATCGTTTACCGCAATGCCTGTTTTGGGACGTGGTAAAGGACGTGGCGAAACTCCCGCGGAAGCCGAGCTGATTCTGGAAATGCCCCGCATGAAGTCGAAACGAATGATAACACTTGTCGTCAGCGATGAGAAAAAGGAGTTGGCTATTGATACAATTATTAAAGCCAACCAGACAGGAAAAAGCGGTGATGGAAAAATATTTGTAATTCCTACTGCCGACTCAATCAGAGTAAGAACAGGGGAAACAGGTGATATAACATTAGACTAAAGAGGAAACATAATGGAAGAGGTAAATAAAATTATTGATATGCAAAAATTTACCGAAGAGGTAATCCCCGCATATCCGAAAAAAGTGGCGAAGAAACGTTCGAAAGCCATTGTAATGAACGATCCTGATGCGATTCCTCAGATTCAGGCAAACATTCGTACAATACCCGGTATCATAACCCAGAGAGGTTGTACCTACGCAGGGTGTAAAGGGGTGGTACTCGGTCCAACACGCGATATTGTAAACATTACACACGGTCCTATCGGTTGTGGATTTTACTCGTGGCTTACACGACGCAACCAGACACGGCCAACATCTGAAACCGATTCCAACTTCATACCTTACTGTTTTTCAACCGACATGCAGGATTCAAACATTGTGTTTGGTGGTGAAGAAAAACTGAAACAGGCCATTCGTGAAGCTCACGAATTGTTTCACCCGAAAGGAATCGCCATATTTTCAACCTGTCCGGTAGGGCTTATTGGTGATGACGTACACCGCGTGGCACGCCAAATGAAAGAAGAATTCCCGGAAGTAAACATATTCGGGTTCTCGTGTGAAGGTTACCGCGGGGTATCACAATCGGCCGGACACCATATTGCCAACAACGGTTTATATAAAAACCTGATCGGACGCAACGACGATTACAAACGTAAATACAAATACGCGGTAAACGTACTTGGAGAGTATAATATTGGTGGTGATGCTTTTGTAATTGAAGAATTGTTTGACAAAATTGGTGTTGACCTTGTTGCCACCATGTCAGGTAACTCTACACTCGAACAGTTCGAAAGCGCTCATACAGCAGATTTCAGTTTGGTAATGTGCCACCGCTCTATCAACTACGTGGCCGAAATGCTGGAAACATCATTCGGAATTCCATGGGCAAAAGCAAACTTTATCGGTGCCGAAGCCACAGCCAAAACACTTCGAAAAGTAGGACAATATTTTGGTGACCAGGAACTTATCGACAGAATTGAAAAAGTAATTGAAGAAGAGATGATATCGGTTAAAACTGCTGTTGAAAAAGCCCGCGCGAAAACAGAAGGTAAAACAGCCATGTTATTTGTGGGTGGTTCCAGAGCTCATCATTATCAGGAACTTTTCAATGAACTTGGAATGACAACGCTTTCAGCAGGATACGAATTCGGTCACCGCGACGATTACGAAGGACGCCGTGTAATCCCGACTATACAGATAGATGCCGATAGCCGCAACATCGAAGAAATAACGGTTTACCCTGATCCTACACGTTACAAACCACGTAAGACCGAAGAAGAACTGAAAGAACTGAAAGAAAAATTCGATATTGAATTCAACGAATACAAAGGTTTGATGAACGACATGAAAAAAGGCACATTGGTTATCGACGATTTGAGCCATTTCGAAATGGAAAAACTTATCGAAATTTACAAACCTGATGTGTTCTGCGCAGGTATTAAAGAAAAATATGTAGTTCAGAAAATGGGTATTCCAATGAAACAGCTTCACAACTACGATTCGGGTGGTCCTTATGCAGGTTTTGCTGGTGCAGTCAATTTCTACAAAGATTTAGAAATGATCGCGTGCAGCACAATTTTCAAACAAATGAAAGCTCCATGGGAACGTGAAGAATATGTAGAAGCAGAATACGTTTTCAATTAATGGTCAATTAATTCATAATTAAGAATGTTTAATTCATAATTAAAAAATCTGAATTTACATTCAACAATGAATTTTAAGCCACAAGTTATGCATTTACAATTATGCATTATGAATTATTAATTTTTAATTATATTATTATGTTACTCAGACATACCACAGCAAAAGAAATAGACAGGAAGGCGCTGACAATCAACCCCGCCAAAACCTGTCAACCCATAGGCGCAATGTATGCTGCATTGGGTATCCACGGATGCCTGCCTCACAGCCACGGTTCGCAAGGTTGCTGCTCATATCACCGAAGTGCTCTTTCGCGCCACTTCAAAGAACCGGTTATAGCAGGTACCAGCTCATTCTCCGAAGGTTCTTCGGTGTTTGGCGGACAAGCCAACCTTGTACAGGCTATCGATACTATGTTCACCGTTTACGATCCAGAAGTGATTGCCGTACATACAACCTGTTTGTCAGAAACAATCGGTGATGACATGACAGCAATCATTTCAAAAGCCAACGAGGATGGACATATCCCTGAAGGAAAACATGTAATCTATTGCAACACTCCGAGTTATGTAGGAAGCCACGTTACAGGTTATTCAAACATGGTTGCCTCGATGGTAAAATCGTTTGCGACTGCAACACCTAAAAAACGTAATGTTGTCAACCTTGTTGCAGGTTGGATGGAACCTTCGGATATGCGCGAAATCAAACGACTCGCGTCAGTTATGGAAGCCCGCACATTGATGTTCCCGGACATGTCGGACGTGCTTGATTCTCCTCTTGACGGACACTACAAAATGTATCCGAAAGGTGGAACCACCATCGAACAACTGAAATCGACAGGCGATAGCAAATTCACACTCGGACTCGGACAATACTGCACAGAAGATACCTGTATCAAGCTCGATAACAAATGTAAAGTGAAATTCGAAATGCTCGATATCCCAATCGGATTTAAAGCTACCGACCGTTTCCTAATGTCGTTGAGCCGTCATGCAAACGTACCTATTCCCGAAACCCTGAGCGACGAACGTGGCCGGCTTATCGACCTGATTTCCGACAGCTCCAAATACCTGTACGGAAAGCGTGTAGCACTTTGGGGCGATCCGGACACACTTATTCCGCTGACTGAATTTTTAGTTAGTATGGATATGAAACCTGTTTACATTGTAACGGGAACACCTGGTAAATATTTCGATGACAGAATGAAAGAAATATTGAAAGATATACCCGAAGCCAAATACAAGAGTGGTGAACTGGCCGACATGTTCCGCATGCACCAGTGGATTAAACAGGAAGGTGTCGACCTGTTGATTGGAAACACTTATGGAAAATACATAGCGCGCGACGAAAACACTCCGTTTGTTCGCTTTGGATTTCCGATTGCAGACCGTCCGGGGCACAATTACTTCGAAAAAACCGGATATAACGGAGCTGCAAATCTTCTTAAACAAATTCTGGATGCATTCCTCGATAAAGAGGATCGTACCTGTCCGGAAGAAAAACTGGAATTTCAACTTTAAAAGGTTGACAATTTATAATTGACAATTTTATTGGCGGGTTTATTTTACGGTAAATCCGTCAATAATTAAAAAGGTGTATTTCATAATAAAGGCGTGACTAATCATCACGCCTTCGTTATGTTTATGCATAATCAAACTTCAAAACGTCTTCAGACTTTTGAGCGTTTGATATTTACAAAATCAAACGTTTTAGTGCCGGCGACGACTAAAAGTTTGTATCACCTTTGTCCGCCAACTCACGTAGAACATCTGATGCCAAACCTTACACTACGATCAACTGATAGAATGAGCAAACCACCCATCATTCTCCGATTAATTTTCACTTTCATTACTGATAATCAAATTGATAATTGACTATCGCTACATCTTATACATAACCCCAGTTCTTCGTAGCGTAAAACTTGTGTGACCCAATGTTTGGCGAAGGCTCTGCCTTCGTCATTGCTAAAATAAAAGCTCCTGCTTTTAATGTTAAATTTTGAATATGTAAAGCTGGAGCTTTGCTTTTAGCTTCGACATAGCTACAAGCTATGCCGAACAATCAGCATCATTTTACACGACTGCGAACTTAGCATTTTCAACTAATACACTATTTTTCCTGCTATAAAAAAGGAGATGCAAAATGATGATTTAATTTTATTTCGTTAATTTCATTTGGGAATTGGCCCGATTTGATAATTATTTCATCTTCAATAATTTCCGTGTCAAATATTTCAATTCTTTTTACTTGTGTTTCAATTTCATCGTGTAGCTTGAATTTTGAAAATAAAATTGGTTTACAATATTCCTTTAAAAATAAAAATTGGGGTTTAATTATAAAAATTACTATAAAATTTTCAGAGATACAATAAATAGCAGTTGTTTTTACGAATTTTTGAGCTATTGGTACATCCCATGATTTACTTACAGGTTTCATTTTAAATGATTTATTTTTTATCAAAATTACACCTTCTATTGTATCGACATTGACATAAGTGAGTTTAATTTGATTCACGATTTTCTGAGACTTGGCTATTCTATACAAATTAACAGCATACCATAAAGTTAAATATAGCATTGCAAATAACACAATTACAACAAGTTCGACTATATTTTTATTTATTAAGTACGCTATACAAGCATATAATATGACAATTAACAATAGAATTAAATAAGTAAATTTCTCTGAGTTTCTCATATTAATTATTATTTGATTTGCATTGTTATTTTATTGTGTTGTATTTTTTGTAATAATTAATTCTTTGTTTGGCATAAGCTTCAGTCTATGTCGAGACTAAAATAAAAGCTCCCGCTTTTAATATTAAATTTTGAATATGCAAAGCTGGAGCTTTGCTTTTAGCTTCGACATAGCTACAAGTGGTTGTTACACAACTACTACAAGCTATGCAGAACCATCAGCATCATTTTACACTACGGCGAACTTAGGGCGTGACTAATCATCACGCCTTCGTTATGTTTATGCATAATCAAACCTCAAAACGTTTTCAGACTTTTGAGCGTTTGATGTTTACAAAATCAAACGTTTTAGTGTCTGCGACGACTAAAAGTTTGTATCACCTTTGTCCGTCAACTCATCTGGTTGGTGGAATTTTTGGAATACCACCTTAACTGTATTATAAGGATTTATAATCCTCATTACAAATCACCTCAGACAGCGAAAGGACCCTATTAATAACTATAATGAAATGATTTATATTCTCCGTTTTTCTTAAATATTGTAATCCTGAATTCTCCTTTTACTTTTGAAATGGAGTCGCCCACATCAGCATATTCAAAAGAACCGTGATACAAATCTGCAAGTTCAGTTATTTTCTCACTACCAACTTTAACACTAAAGCAATATGAGTTGTGATTCGGAATGTCCTGATATTTGTTGATTATTATTCCTTCATACTCATACTGCATGATATTCTTTCTATTTATAGCATTACACGAAAACAGAAATAAAGCAATGAAAAAAATCAATTTTAAGTTTTTCATAACAACTATATTGTTTATTCGATTTAAAATGTACCTAGTTCTTCGTAGCGTAAAACTTGTGCAACTACTAGCTGTCGCATGATTGCATCGTGTGGAAAACCTGTTTTCAAAGCCCCATAATTTTTATTTATTTCCAACGCAATAAAATCGAGCGAGAGCAGGGATTTACCATTGAAGCGTATTTAAAATAATTTCAAAAGATCAACAATTGTTATTTCTTAAAATTAAGCAAAGATATGAATTTATTTGAAAAGCATGTTTTTTGCAAATCATTATATTACAGGAAAGTGTGATTGTAAACCATATCTAACCAAAGAGAGTGAGAGTGTGACTTCGGGTCACGTCCTCTCTATGCCATAGTTTACCATGCGGCATTCATTCTACCAGCAATTTCCTACTTTTTATATATTTTTTACTCAATTTCCTACAAAAATGTATGTTTTTTCAGCAATAATATTTTCCCGAAATCCATGAAACAGAAAATTTCACGCAAAATATGCTACTGATTATCTGCACATTACCCATTGATTTATTTAAAAATATGCTATAAAACATATAATGGCATGATAAATGAATAACCCTCTACGATTAAGGTATAAAAAAGGAGGGATTTATGGGACACATATTGGAAGAACGGCAAAATCAGGTTTCGCTTGCGGGTGCCAACGAGCGAACAATCGATTGTAACAAAGCAAGTCTGGCCGGCAGTGTGAGCCAGCGTGCATGCGTATTTTGCGGATCGCGTGTGGTACTTTATCCAATCTCCGATGCACTGCATTTAATCCACGGACCTATTGGTTGTGCCGCTTACACATGGGATATACGGGGTTCGTTGTCGTCAGGCCCGGAACTTCATCGCCTTAGTTTCAGCACAGATTTACAGGAACGGGATGTGATATTCGGAGGCGAACCTAAACTTTACGATTCGGCTTCCGAACTCATCGACAAGCACCTGCCAAAGGCGGCTTTTATTTATTCTACGTGTATTGTAGGGGTTATCGGCGACGACGTGGAAAGGGTTTGCCGTCAGCTTTCAGCCGAAAAAAACATACCGGTTATTCCTGTTCAGGCACCGGGTTTTCAGGGTTCGAAAAAAGATGGATATAAAGTGGCCTGCGAAGCCATTTTTAAATTAGTCGGGACTAAAAACAAACCTTATACTCCTGCTAAAAGCATCAATATTCTTGGTGATTTCAATCTGGCCGGCGAACTCTGGATTCTTTTGGAATACTATAAAAAAATGGGAGTTCATATCAACGCCACTATTACGGGCGATGGCAGGGTTGATGATATTTGCAACGCACATAATGCGGCTCTGAACGTGGTTCAATGTTCTGGCTCAATGAATTATTTAGCCAAATTAATGACTGATGAGTACGGAATACCATCTATGAGGGTTTCTTATTTTGGAATCGAAGATATGAGCGATGCTCTTTATGATGTTGCCCGTTTTTTCAAAGATGATGAAATGATGACAAAAGCCCGTGCTTTGGTAAAAGAAGAAATTTCACGCATGATGCCGGCACTGGCATGGTACAAAGAACAATTAACCGGCAAGAAAGCCGCCATTTACGTAGGCGGTGCTTTCAAAGCCATTTCATTGGTAAAAGCTCTCAGACTTATTGGCGTTCAATCGGTGATTGTTGGATCGCAAACGGGAACTCCCGAAGACTACGAACTGATAAAAAAACTCTGCGACGAAGGTACCATCATCGTTGACGACTCAAATCCGGTGGAACTTTCGCATTTTGTGAAAGAAAAGCAGGCTGATATTTTTATCGGAGGTGTGAAGGAACGACCTATCGCACATAAAATCGGACTCGGATTTTGCGACCACAATCACGAACGCAAAGAACCATTAGCCGGTTACGAAGGGATGATGAATTTCGCTAAAGAAATTTATGCAACAGCCATGAGTCCGATATGGAAATTTACCAAAGAACCCCTAACCCCTAAAGGGGAATAAGAGAACCCCCGACCCCTACAGGGGAGAAAAAGAATAACAACCGAATGCAAAATTGGAATTATGAGTAATAAAATAAACATAACAGACAAAGCTAACTTAGTTCCCCTTCAGGGGTTAGGGGT
>MTLE01000887.1_pt1 | contig 13144 bp, 10 predicted proteins | sample 1982461 | NCBI WGS metagenome assembly MTLE01 (sample SAMN05712605, study PRJNA340218) | biofilm metagenome | isolation source: sample SPL anode biofilm adapted to -200 mV | place: USA | collected 2012-02-03
TCGGACATAGAACTCTCCGGATGATTCTGGTTTATTGAATAAAACTCAAGTCCTCTGGACCGGCAATACTCGACAGCCTCATCCAGCAAATCTCCCTCCCTGACAGTCCAGAGTATTATATGATGCCTCAGCTCGGACTGGATCATCCTGAGTGTCTGTATCGCAAATGGAATCTCTTCTCCTATTTCGGGATATTTGTGTTTAACAATAGTCCCGTCAAAGTCTACGGCAATAAACATCAGCTTATTTTTAAAGTGCAAATATAACAAAATCGGGTTTGAGTTGTTATATAATACAACACTATAAAACCAATCATATATGAAAATCAATACACAAGTAGAAGAGGTACTGAATAAACAGATGAATGCCGAATTCTGGTCGGCTCATCTTTATCTATCAATGTCAGCATATTTTGAGACAAGAGCACTCAAGGGTTTTGCAAACTGGATGAAGATCCAGTATAAAGAGGAGTTGACTCATGCAATCAAGTTTTTTGACTACATAAACAGCAGGGGCGGAACTGTAAAACTAGAGGCCATACCTGAAGTTCCTGTAAGCTGGAATAGTATTCTGGAGGTATTTCAGGAGACATATAGTCAGGAGTGCAAGGTTACTGCGAGCATTCATAACTGCTATGAGGTTGCTCTTGCACAGAGAGACCATGCTGCTGCAAATATGCTTCAATGGTTTATAGATGAGCAGTCCGAGGAGGAGGAGAATGCACTCCAGATAGTTGATCAGTTGAATCTGATAGGACAGGAGAACGGACAGGCAATCTATCATCTTGACAAGGAGCTGGGGACACGGGTGTTTGTCGATAGTACACAGCCCGCCGCATAAACAGGGGCTGATTGTTGAAAGTAAGCCGCAATGTGAGTTTATTTCACATTGCGGCTTTTTGTCTTGTTGAAACTTTATTTCGTATATTTGTAAACCAACTGATTCTTTGATGGATTATTCTATAATACTGGGTCTTGTTCAGAACATCGCTATACTTATCTCTTTCACACTGATATACGATCTGTTGTGGGAGAAGAGCGGACATTTTTCAAAGGTTTTATATAAGATTTTCATTGGCATCGTCATCGGTGCTATTGGAATAGTATTGATGCTTTCTACGTGGGAGATGGTTCCGGGACTCGTTTTTGATACAAGAACAGTTTTACTCGTGAATGCCGGGCTCTTTTTCGGACCGGTTGCCACAATAGTAGCTATATCAATCGATGTGGTATTCAGGATTTTTCAAGGAGGACCGGGGGTGTGGATGGGGATGCTTACAATCATCTCTTCAGGATTGGTAGGTCTGATTTGGAAAAAAATGTTTCCGGAGTGGAGAAAGGGAAGGTACATTTATCATTTGCTCGGGGTCAGTGTAATAGCTCATATCTTTATGCTCCTGAGTACACTTGCTTTGCCAAGAGATCTAATATTGACGACTTTGCAGAATATTGCCTTGCCGGTAATGACTTTTTATCCACTTGGTTCTGTTTTGCTGGGATTGATCCTGGTCAGAAGAATGAGTTATTGGAAAACAAGAAATGAACTTGCATTAAGCGAAGAGAGGAACAGAATGTTCATGGATGCCAACAAGGATTGTATGTTCGTTAAAGACGAGAATCTTCGCTATATATTCTTTAATACTGCAATGCAGAGATTCCTCGGGGCAAAGCCGGAGAGGATTATGAACAGCACGGATTCTGAGTTGATTGAGCCGGGGCATGCTTCAACCTGCTCTTCTACCGATACTCGCGCACGGGAGGAGAAGCAGATGATAATCGATGAAGAGCATGTGGGCAAAAAAATCTATAAAGTAATCAAGTTTCCCCTTAATTTCAGCAATAATAGGATTGGTGTAGGAGGTATAATAAGGGATGTGACGGAAAACAGAAGAAAGGGAAACCTTCAGCAGGCTCTCCTGAATATATCCCGGATTTTCCTTGAAAACATCACTCTCCAGGAGTTTCTGAGACGTTCCCATGATGAGCTCCGTAAGGTAATGATTGCCGACAATATATTTATTGCCATATACCACGAAAAGGAGGATAAGTACTCATTTCCATATTATGTTGATGAATTTGACAAAGTAGACAGTAATGTGCTCACCTCTCTTGATCACACTTTAACTGACTATATCCGTAAAACCGAAAAAGGAAGACTCGTTACCGAGGAGGTCGAGAAGGAGATTGACAAGGAGTTCGGTCTGTCAACATGGGGAACAACCTCTCCTATATGGATGGCTGCACCATTGTTTGACATAAATCACAAAAAGGTTCTCGGGGTTGTTGTGCTGCAGGATTATCATGATAAAGATGCCTATGTTGAGGATGACCTTGTTACCTTGGAAATTTTTGCAGCCTATATCGGGCTATACTATGACAAACTGATGAAGATTGAAGATCTCAGGAATGCAAAGGAGAAGGCAGAGGTCAGTGACAGGTTGAAAACGGCTTTTCTGGCAAATGTCAGTCACGAGATCAGGACACCAATGAATGGTATTATAGGTTTTTCAGACCTGCTGATGAATGAAGTAAAGGAGGATCATCTTAAGAATTACATTTCTATAATAAGCAAGAGTGCCTACAGGTTGCTTGACACTGTCAATGATGTGGTTGATATGGCAAAGCTTGAGGCAGGTCAGGTTGTGCCTCAATGTGAAAAGTATAATCTCGGAGATGTCATAAAGTACATATATGTATTTTTCAGCCATAAGGATCATCCTGCCGAGCTAAAGGTATATCCGTCGGAGGATGTGGATCTTATTGTATATTCAGATAAGGCAAAACTGACACAGATATTTGTCAACCTTGTCAACAACGCACTCAAGTTTACAAAGAGTGGTTATGTGGAGTTTGGATTCTTTTATGATAAAGATCATGAAGGGGATCCGGCGCATATTACATTTTATGTTAAGGATACCGGCTGCGGCATCTCTGAAGGCGAACAGAAGAAGATATTTGAGCGCTTCTATCAGGTTGAGAACACCCTTACGAGAGTCTCGGAGGGAACAGGTCTGGGTCTTGCCATTGTTAAAGAGTATGTCTCAATCCTGGGGGGAAATATCTGGATCGAATCAGAAATTGACAAAGGGACAACTTTCTTCTTTAATATCAAGCTGACAGAAGATTAGAGGCTCCAGTACCTCATCTGCCTTATCTTCCCTTTGTAGATCCCTTTAATATCTACCAAAACAGAATTATCGGCAACAATCGGCAGGAAATAACTTTCATCGAGGTTTCGGTATTGACTGTGGGCAACAGCTATCACAACTGCATCATACCCTCTCTCTTTTCCGTATTTTGTAATCTCTTTCTGATCTGAAAGCCTGATGTTGTATTCATGCATGACCTCCACTGCAGATGCATATGGATCGGCTACGTCAACCTTGCATCCGTAATCCTCTAACTCTTTTACTATATCGACAACCTTGGAATTTCTTATGTCAGAGACATTCTCCTTGAAGGTGATTCCCAGTACCAATATTCTTGCTCCGAGAACGCTTTTTCCTTCAGCGATAATCTGCTTTACGATCTTTTTCCCGATGTATCCGCCCATTGAGTCGTTTATAAAACGACCTGCGTTTATTATCTGTGGATGGTACTTCAGCTCCTTGGCCTTATGAACAAGGTAGTATGGGTCTACCCCTATGCAGTGGCCTCCGACCAGACCGGGGAAGAACTTCTGGAAATTCCATTTAGTGCCTGCAGCCTCGAGTACGTCGAAAGTGTTTATATCCATTCTGCTGAATATGATTGAGAGCTCGTTCATCAGAGCAATATTCACATCCCGCTGAGTGTTCTCAATAATTTTCGCTGCCTCTGCAACCTTTATCTTAGGGGCTCTGTGAACGCCGGGGATAATAATAGACTCATAGACAGCGGCAATGGTTTCAAGAGCCTGATCATCACATCCTGAAACAATCTTGACGGTGTTTGTGAGGGTATGGACCTTGTCGCCGGGATTAATCCTTTCGGGAGAGTAGCCGAATTTAAAATCTACTCCGGCTTTTAATCCCGAGTACTGTTCAAGTACCGGAATGCAGTCATCTTCGGTGCAACCCGGGTAGACTGTCGATTCATAAACCACATAATCTCCCCTCTTCAATGCCTTGCCGACAGAGACTGAGGCATAAATCAGCGGCTTGAGGTCAGGCTGGTTGAACTTATCGATAGGAGTGGGGACAGCAACAATGTAAAATGATGCTTCAGAAAGTTTATCTATTGATGAGGTGAACTCTATATCCTTTCCGATGAAATTTTCCGGTCCATATTCATTAGAAGGGTCAATACCCTTTCTAAGTTTCTCAAGTCTCTCTTCACTTATGTCAAATCCGATTACAGAATACTTTTTTGCAAATTCCAACGCGATGGGAAGTCCGACATATCCAAGTCCTACCAATGCAATTTTGGCACTCTTGTTTCTGATTTTATCTATCATTTTTCTGTAATTAGATTTTTTACAAAAGTATTAAATCTTCTCTAATTATTTATTGATATCTCATCTGCGAATATGTATGCGTCGCCTCCTGCTCCGAGGTGCCACTCAGGTATCTTGCCGAAATTTTTTGCAAAAATCCTGACATATCGGACATTGTGAGCTTCAGCCTCTTTTGAGAGATCTTTTACTGTGGGTTCATAATCTTTTATGTCAATCGGGTTCTGTACCCTGCCAAATTGGGTATACTCACTGCCATCCAAAGAGGTGGAGAACTCCACATATTGAGGCATCCATATCCAAGAGCGGACATCCTGAAGGAAGCCGGCGGAGATCTTTGTTATGGTCTGAGGCTTTCCCAAATCAATTATTGCTTCAAAATCACAATCCTGATATCCCTGCCATCCTCCCAGCCGGAAGTTTTTCTCGCCGCGAAGCCCGTCAATCAGACCTTCATCACCGTTTGCAGTGTATAAAGAGCTGTACTTTGACAATATGGTGATTTTCCACTCCGGATTTACTTTATTGAGTTTGGTAAAGATCGTATAGCTTCTCTTTCCGTTTTTATCTTCAGAGTAGGCACTTATAGAGGTGGTGGAGTCAATTTTAAGAGGTGATGAATATTTCTGGTATCTATCCTCTGAATCTCTCTTGTAAAAAATTGAGTAACCTTTTTCTGCCTTAATCTCAACAGATGTCGAATCGCGGAAGGTGAGCGAAGGGGTCTCAAACCAGGGATTGGTAACGATTGGTTCTGATTCTATTCTTGAGTGCGGACGATCTTCATACTTTAACCCGAACAGAGGGTCAGCGTTGTTATTCATCTCTAATGTCAGCAGTCCCCCTACTGCAATCTCGCCATGCCTGATAAATGATCTCATTTTACTTGCAGGGCTGCTCTTGAGGGTAGCTGAAGTTACATAGATATTCTCCTCACTGTTTAATGGTGCTTCTATTGTAAACTCTTTTCCTTTTCCGGTGAGGATTACAATTTTCCTGAACAGCGGAGATCCTAATGCATATGTGTCATCTCCAGGGCAAACAGAATATATTCCCATTGCACTCATTACATACCATGCGGACATCTGGCCGCAGTCTTCGTTGCCGCACAGTCCGGAAGGGGTAGGTGAATATTGGGTGTTCATTATCTCTCTCACCCTCTTCTGAGAAGAGGAGGGTTTGCCGGCATAGTTGTACAGATAGGCAACATGGTCACTTGGCTCATTGCCGTGTGCATACATCCCGATCAGTCCGGTCACATCTGCAGACTTCCAGCCTCTGGTCTCTGCAGGGGCGTTAAAAAGTGCATCAAGTCTCTGTATGTATGCTGAATCACCTCCTGTGAGTTGTATGTGGGTCTCTATGTCGTGAGGCACAAAAAAGCTGTATTGCCATGAGTTGGCTTCGGTGTAGTGGACATTTATCTCTGTCGGGTAGAATGGTGTAAGCCATCTGCCTTTCAGTTTAGGACGCATGAATCCGGTAGAGCTGTCGAAAATATTCTTGTAGAATTGAGCCCTTTTCATGTACTCCCGGTATAATTCATTTTTTCCCAGACTCTTTGCCATCATGGCTATATTCCAGTCATCATAGGCGTATTCCAAGGTCTTGGAGACCGACTCGTGTTCTATGTCTGCAGGAATAAAACCATAGACCGGCAGAAGATCGATTGCAAACTCTTTTTGCCGCGAACTCTCTATCATAGCTTTAAAGGCAAGCCCAACATCGAATGTGTTCAGACCTTTGACATAAGCATCACATATTACAGGAACAGAGTGATAGCCAATCATACAGTCGGTCTCATTGCCGCTGAGCTCCCATATTGGAAGCTTTCCGGCCTGAATGTAGTTTGCAAGGAGAGATTTAATAAAATCTATGTCCCGCTCTTTCTCAATCATTGTAAATAATGGATGTAGGGCTCGGAATGTATCCCAAAGGGAAAATATGGTATATTGCTCGTAATCTGAGGCAATGTGGACCTTCCTGTCCATGCCCCGGTACTCTCCGTTCACATCAGAGTAGAGCGATGGTGATATTGCGGTGTGGTATAGTGCTGTATAGAATGTTATAAGCTGCTCTTTGCCCTTTTTCTTATCTGTCGGTGTCACCATAATCTTGCTCAAATACTCCTCCCAGGCTGACTCGGTCTTTTTTCTGATTTTGTCAAATCCCCAATTATCTATTTCTGATTCCAGATTTAGACGTGCATTCTCCTCAGAAACAGATGAAATGGCTGTTTTTACAACTATTTTTCCGGATTTGTCAGGAGAAAATGTCAGTAGTGCTTTTTTGTTATCTGCTTTTAGTGAGGTAATTGGTCTGGAAAATTGCATGTAAAAGTAGACGATCTGATCCTTTGCCCATGAGGAAGAACGCCTGAATCCCTTTACTGTATGGTCGTCCACTATCTCCAGCCGGGAATCAAGCAGAGGGTCGCGATGGGTCAAGTCTAATATAATCTGAGGTTTATCCGGAAAATGTGTGTATGTGTACCGGTGCATCCCTGCTCTTCTGCCGGTAGTCAGCTCTGCAATTATATCCCCTTTGTCGAGGTGAACCCTGTAATAGCCCGGTGAGGCATTCTCGTTTTCGTGAGAAAACGGGGATTTGTACAGCTCCCTGTCAATTACTTCACCGGTATATCCGACAACAGGCATAACGAGGATGTCACAATAATCCTCGCAGCCTGTACCGCTCAGATGTGTGTGACTGAATCCATAAATAAGCGAGTCGGAATAGTGATAGCCTGAACAGCCGTCCCAGCCGGATAGTCTTGTGTCCGGGCTCAGCTGCATCATCCCGAAGGGGTAGGTTGCTCCGGGGAATGTATGGCCGTGACCATCCGTTCCTATAGGTGGATTGACATAAGATGTAAGTTTCCCGGGAAGGTTTGTTCCCGGCAATGGTCTTGCCATGCTGCATATTATGGTACACAGCAAAAAGAGTTTAAATGTGATTTTCATCATTTTGTCCCAATATCAGACTTTACCGTACATGCTCTCATAGAGAGCCTTTACACCCTCTATAATAGAGGTCTGAGGCTTATAGCCGAACTCCTTCTCCAATTTTGTCGTATCGGCAAATGTTATATAGACATCGCCGGGCTGCATCTCGGTATACTGGAGGATTGCCTTTTTTTCTGTAACATCTTCGATAGCATGGATGAAATCCATCAGAGCTACAGGTTTACTGTTGCCTATATTGAATATCTTGTACGGGATATTACCTGAAGGGGCAGGGGAATTGATAACAGCTGCAATACCTTTGACAATATCATCAATATATGTGAAGTCCCTGAAGAGGTTTCCATGGTTGAAAACCTTGATCGGACGATCTTCCATGATAGCTTTCATGAACAATACCGGAGCCATGTCCGGCCTTCCCAAAGGTCCGTATACGGTGAAGAAACGGAGTCCTGTGGATGGGATCTTGTACAGGGAGCTGTATACATGTGCCATAAGCTCGTCTGCCTTCTTTGTAGCAGCATAGAGGCTTGCAGGATTATCACACTTGTCATCTTCTGAGAATGGTGTCTTTTCAGTCATACCATAGACACTGCTGGAACTTGCATATACAAGGTGTTTCACCGGATTGTGCCTGCACGCTTCGAGAATGTTAATGAAGCCTACAATATTGGATTGGATGTATGAATAGGGGTTCTCAATAGAGTATCTTACACCTGCCTGTGCCGCAAGATTGCATACAATGTCGAATTTCTCCTCTTTAAAAAGAGTGTCGATAAAATTCTTATCTGTAAGGTCTCCCTTTATGAATCGATAATTGGGAAAAATACTGCTTGTCACCATCTTACCGGACTCCATCGCCTCAGATGAGAAACCTCCCAACTGACCTCTTTTATGCTTCAGGCCTATATCATAATAGTCGTTTATGTTGTCAAGACCGACAACATCCTCTCCTCTTTCTGCATAGTGCAGGGCTGTGTAGTGGCCGATAAAGCCTGCAGCTCCTGTGATAAGTATTTTCATAGTCTAAAGGATAACGTAATAATAGCTTCCTACAGGATGTTTTTCAAACGTCTCCAGGAGCGATGCGGCCTCCATGTCCTTCTCCTTCAGGTGGCTTTGTCTGACAAGAAGTATCAGATGGTCAGGTTTTGGCCTTGATGGATCGGCCTCATTTAAATCTCTTTCGTCAATAATATTCCTGAGTTCATCAAGAGATACCTCTCTGGGCTGTCTCCCGAGATAGACATCAATATTCTCAGCTCTTCTGAGTCTGTAATATACAAAATTGGTGATTCCCTCCCTTTCCGCAGCCACTTTTGCCTCTTTACACACGGCTCCCATCCCTATCGAAGAGTTGTATTGAGGTACGGCAAAGGAGAAGCTGAACAGTGCAGCAAGGAGGGCTGATCCGAGAACTATAATGACTTTGTATATCTGCATCTTCTTGCTGTGTAGGATGTATAGAGCCGTTACACCTGCAGCGGAGGCAATTAGCAGGGCTATCAGGATAGCCAACGATCCCGGCCATGAAACATCGTCCAGAAACGATACTCCGACCAGATATTTTAACACTATGAATGCCGGAGCACCCAGTGCAAATATCACAGCTGGTATCTCAAGGGTGATTTGGACGAATTTTGCAGGCCCGCTGCCTGTTGCACCGAATTTAGGCAGCCACAGCAGAGTGAGGTATATGAAAAACGGGAATGCAGGCAGAAGATATATCTGTAGTTTCGAGCTGATTAATGAAAGTACAATGAATGTCGAGAGAGCGATTGTCAAGAAGAAGCTCTCCAGCAGAGAGCTCTCACCGATCTTTATCTCTCTTCTTTTCGACAATCCGGCGGCCATCATCGAGATTACAAGCAATGACCACGGAAACAACGAGTAGATGATAGAGATGAAATAGTAGTAAAAAGGCTCTTTATGGTGGAATGAGTTGACAGCCCTGTTGACAGTCTGGTTGAAGAGCAGGTTGTTGAGGTACTCATCTCCCCCCTCAGCCCAAACGGATAGGAACCAGATAAAGCAGAGAGCCACTAAGACCAAAAGGGTCTTCTTGCCCCAAAATTTTCCTATTGCCTTATAATCTCTGCGTATCAGGAGAAATATAATAGTTGAGAACAATGGTACCATTATTCCCACAGGCCCTTTTGAGAAAATGGCCATGAATACCAGCAGCGGGAAAAGGTATCCGTCATATTTTTTGCCCTCACCCGTGTAAACTCTGTAGAAAACATACAAAGAGAGTGTTATGAACATACACATAAGCATATCCATCCTCAACACAACTCCTGAACCGATGAAATAGACACTTGAGAGAAGCATCAACTCTCCTGCAATTGCAGCCTGTTGACTTGCGAATCTTTTAATCCAGATACCCATGATATAGACCACTATCAAGGCAGGAATATATGAGAACATAGCAAGGAAAAGCATGCTGTGGTGGCCGAAAAGTGTCTTTCCGAGCATTACTATCCACAGATAGAGTGGGGGCTTGTCAGCATAATTCAACCCATGATTTGTGAAGGTGAAGAGGTGTCCCTCCCTTATTGCCTCGTCGGCGATGCTCATATAACGGAGCTCGTTGTCAGGGGTGAAATCCCTGAACATGAAAAGCGGAATAACGGCAATCAGGTATAGTAGAAAGCGGTATTTTATGATATATTTCATGATGACCTCCCGTGCTTGTGGTATATCGCGATATTTCTGATATAGGCTATAAAGCCTGCAGACTGACCAAGTATCAGGACCGGATCCATTCTCATTATGGCGTATGCAATTATCAGGCTGGAACCTGTAAGGCTGATGACCCAGAATCCGAGCGGCAGAATCGACTCCTTCCTTCTTGCAGAGTATATAATCTGATAGATAAACCTGAATGTGAAGAGTACCTGTCCGATTGAGCCGAAGATGACTAACCAGAGAGGTATATTATCGTTACGCAGGAACGTTGCAATGAACTGTTGTGCATTTTCAGCTGCAAGGATAATAGCAACGACCGGAGTTATGATCAGAAGGATTCTTACAGGAGTGAATACCTTCTGCCAGACCCCTTTGATCTTGAGATTCCAGATGTAGATGTAGTATGATATTATTTGCCCGAATATTATTGCAAAATCTTCACGGAGCCATCCATATATAAAAAAGAGATATGCTCCTAATATGCTGAGTATCCAGTATATTGACGGAGAGAGGACCTTTTTCGCCCTCTCTGATAAAATCCACTGCATTACAGTACGGGCACCGAAGAAGAGCTGCGCTAAAAGCCCTAATACATATATCATTTGTCAAGGTTGTTAGTTGAAACGCCATAATTTATATAGCGTTTCTTCATCCATCTGTATGCAAAACAGTCCATAAACGGCCCCACAAGCCTGTTTGCCAGATTGTATTTTGATTTACCTGCTACTCTGGGGAAGTGTCTTACGGGAACCTGTTTGATCGTTCCATTCTGCAACATTAAAAGGGCAGGAAGGAAGCGGTGCATGCCGGTAAAAAGAGGTATCCGCCTGGCATAGTCAGTCCTGAGTATCTTTAGCGGACAACCTGTATCCTCTATGCCGTCCTTGGTCATGAAACGCCTGAAACTATTTGCTATTTTTGAAGAAATTCCCTTCACAAATGAATCTTTGCGGTTTTGTCTGATTCCCATCACCATTGTGTACTCTCCGACATAAGGTATCAGCAGGCTGAAATCCTCTGGAGCTGTCTGAAGATCTGCATCGATGTATCCTAAATAGGGTGAGTATGTATGGTCAATACCGGCCTTCATGGCAGCACTGAGACCTCCGTTTTTTTCGAGATTGATAAAGAAAAATGAGTTTTGTCTTTTGCACACCTCTTCTATCTTCGTTCTGCTCGTGTCTGTCGAACCATCATTGACAAAAAGAATACAAGCCGGAAAAGCGGCTGAACCTGACACGAATGCTGACAATCTCTCCTCTAATGCCTGGATGTTGTCCTCCTCGTTATACACAGGTACAATAACTGTAAGTTGATAATCAGCAGTTTTGTTCATATATGAGAATAAAAAATCTTCCTTTTCCGCAAATATAGTGCCTATTCTGATATATCAGAGCTTGATGAACTCAACTCTCCTGTTTTTTGCCTTACCTTCCGGAGTATTGTTGTCAGAGATTGGCTTGGTTTCACCCAGTCCGTCGGTCTCAATCCTTGAGCCGTCAATTGAAAACTCCTTTGTCAGATATTCCTTGACATTTGCTGCCCTTCTCTTTGAAAGATCCATATTGAGGGCATCTTGTCCGTCACTGTCAGTGTGTCCGACAATCTTTATCCTTACATCCGGATTCTCCGTGAGAACAGCTGCAATCTCTTTTGCCGAGGCGTATGATTCCGGTTTGACAACGTCTTTTCCGGAGTCAAAGTAAATTCCGTATGAAATAAGCTTTCCCTCTGTCAGAAGCTTGCTGCGCATATCTGGAGAAGCGGTCGTAATCTTCAGGTTGGTGATAAATGGTGCACTGTGTCTGTCCCAACCGGAAAATCTGAGCCGGTCCATTTTTATCTCCTGATATAGATTTGTAGGTGAGTCGAGTACCTTGGCTCCCTGGTGGTATATGCGCACTCTTCTTTTTTGTACCCATATAATTACATGATTTGACTCCTCCGAAATAACCGGATTTACACCGCCCTGTGCTTCCAACCAGGGTTTGTCGGGATTGTCAACATAACCTTTTGTTGCCCAACTCTCTTTTAATACTTCAATGTGAAGACCTCCCAATCCCGGGTAGAGATCGTCGTTGACCTCCAGTGGGTTCTCCGGATTCTCTTGGTATAGTGTCAACTGGATACCGTATTGAAAATCGGCATCAGGAATTATGTCAAACTCAATAATGAAATTGTCGGGTAACTTGACCGGTTTTGTGAAACAGTATACAGCGTCCTGTCCGTTAAGATGAAACCATTTGCCGGGAGCCTTATTGACGCTCTTTACCTCTCCGCTTCCGTTTGATGTCCACAATGCAGGGAAATCACCGATTGCATCCTGCGAGAAATCTTCATAAAACAATATCTGATCACCCGGTATGAAATCATATTTTGTAGTTGAGGTGAGTCTCTCTTTTTGCTGGGTGGATTTTGTGTTCTCCTGATCCTCGCTTTCGGATGTGCTCTTTTCCTCTTTTCCTTTAATTTCTCCCTTCTTCTTTTTAAATACCTCTTCCGTCTTGTCAAGAGTTTTATTTACTGCCTCTTCAGCCTTCTGTTCCACTCTGCTCTCAGTAGCCTGTTTTGCAGTCTCCTTAACTTTCTGTCCCAAACCTTTCACCCAACCTTGGCCATTAACCTGAATGGCCGCAAAAGTCATAATGGTAATCAATAATACTATTTTTTTCATCTCTATATTTTTTAATATTTAGATTCAGATAAATGCAACTCTAAGAATTACGCCTAGAATGATAGATACGCCAATCATGCAGATCAGAGCAACAATAAAATAGAGTCCGTTTGTCTCTTCCGGAGCCTTCATCATAGGCTTGAGTCCCACATATAGTGTATAAAGGCTATACAAGCCGGCAACAAATGCCAGTGTGCCCAGTATGCTAAAAAGATAGAATATTCCGGCAACACATATTGCTGTATAGCAGTATGCAACCAGTTCGAATGCCTTGTTGAAATTTTTGACACCATTGTATCTTGGTGCAAGTTCATTGATGATCCAAGCGGTAAGGTATGCTCCGCCGATTATGGTCACAAAGTGATTAATGGCCATTTTTATTCCGAAG
>MTLE01000279.1_pt2 | contig 13093 bp, 13 predicted proteins | sample 1982461 | NCBI WGS metagenome assembly MTLE01 (sample SAMN05712605, study PRJNA340218) | biofilm metagenome | isolation source: sample SPL anode biofilm adapted to -200 mV | place: USA | collected 2012-02-03
ACACAATTGTTTGTGGAAACTGCACTCAAAGCAACCATTGTTCGGCGCTTTTTCATTTCGTAATTACCTGGATATGTTGACAGTAAACGATAATACAACGGGTTTAATGGGTACAATCGGTAAAGATTTTAATAAAAGAGTCAATATTATCCAAAAACAGATGAAGCAGGTCGGGATCAAAATGATGCCCGGCTTCCCGGGCCATTAAGTCCAGGGTACTGGCCATGGTCCAGGCCGGTTTATAGGGCCGTACCGACAATAGTGCGTCAAAAACATCGCAGATGGCGGTAATGCGGCCCTCCAAGGGAATGGCGTCAGCCGCTAATCCGGCCGGGTAACCGCTGCCATCCCATTTTTCGTGGTGACTCAAGGCAATGACCTCGCCCAGCTGCAGCACCGCCCCGGCGCTGCCAGTTAAAATGTCGGCTCCTTTTTGGGTATGGGTTTTCATGATTGCCATTTCGGTGGCGGTCAAGGGCCCGGGTTTTAACAGAATCCCGTCAGGGATGCCGATTTTGCCGATATCATGCATCATCGCCGCCGGGGTCAGGCGCTGGCAGTGGCTTGCTGAAAGCCCCGCCAACTGGCCCAGCTCAGCGGCGTACTGGCCGATCCGGATGATGTGGTTGCCGGTATCATCGTCCCGGAATTCGGCTGCAATCAGCAGTTTATTGACCAGTTCCAGCTGGATGCTCTCAATTTCTTGGGTTCGTTCGGCAACCCGTTCTTCGAGCAGGCGATTATTTTCCTTGGTGGCATTATGGAGCAGGCGAATCTCCAGCAGGTTGGTGACCCGCATGATCACTTCGGTGTGATCAAAGGGCTTGCCGATAAAATCCCGGGCACCCAGATCCAGCGATTTTAGCCGGTTTTCTTTATCGCTCTGGGCAGTAATCACAATCACCGACAGATAGTCTTCGTTCTCCAGGGCATTTAATTGGGTTAGTATATCAAAGCCGTCAAGGTAGGGCATTTTTAAATCCAAAAGCAGCAGATCCGGCTTGAAGGTCTGATAGGTGGTCAGCACCTCCCGGGAATCCGTCAGGGTGACAATATGGGTATAGCCGCTGATTTTTAATAATTGCTCCAATAAAAAGACATTGGCCGGGGTGTCGTCAACGATCAGGATCCGGGAATTCTGCTTAATGAAGGCCATCGTTTTTGCTAGCATGTTATCACCTCAATTGCATTACTGGGACTTGAAAGAAGAAAATGAATGGTTTATTTTACCACACCGAGAAAACGATTGCAATGATTCTAAACTACTCCGGAGATAAATTAATAAAGAGTGCTGTGATGACAAATAAGTATCTGTAAAAGTTGCTGAAAACGTTTGACAACTTTGATATAATAATTGTATTCAATGCACTTGGCATTGGTGTTTTATAGCGGGAAAGGAGGATAAAGATAGTTTGTGGCAAAAAATACCGATGGCCAGCATTCGACTCGGTACATAATCGTTAAACCATCGGTGAACGGGGAAAGAGGTGGTTATAATCATGCACAGCAACAGAAATGGAAAAAGACAGGATAAGACGGTGACCCAAAATGGCCTGGGAATTACGATGGTCCGGTGTCCGCACCTGAAAACCTGCCGATTTGGTGAGAAGCAGTCAAAAAAGGCCCGGGCCCGCTGTCGGGGGGTTTTTTGTGAGGTCAATCATTGGGAGTCCCGTCTGGTGATTGGTTTTAAATGCCAGTGGTTTCGCAAGTGGATTCTGGTTGAAGTTAACGGTAATGAAATCCGGCATATTCCCCGGAATTCAAGTGACTATCAGGATCTGATGCCCCGGCTTAAGCCGATGTCTTGTGCGGTGTGTCAGCACCCGGCACTGGATTACCATGTCGTGTACGGGGAGGCCATTATCGATCTGAAATGCAGACGTGATGGGCTTTTTAGTTCTCATTTGATCAAATAAAAAAGGAGGAGGGTTTGGCTAAAAGCCAGGCCAACAGAAAAAAAGACAATTAAAGAGTGACGAAGTGAAATGATACTGCGTTAAGATGCGCCTGTTTAAGCAGAGTGACTAAGATACCGGATGTTCACAAATTTTGGGAAGTGGCCCACGAGTTTGTGTACATGCGGTATTTTTTTGCGTGGACCGGCGTGGGCCGACTATGGTGATTGGTCGGCCAGACAATGGTTAATCCATTGTCGTCTGCGGGCTCGGACAGGCTATCGCCTGTTCGCCCCGATGCCAACAACCGGATTAACGATTGTCTGTCCTGCAATTAAGGTTTAATTTCGGCCCCTAGGGTTCGAGCCTTGTAGGGGCGATTATTAATCGCCCGCGACGACTGGTTAATGGCTGGGATGGGGTGTGATACCTCACTGAAATGTCGGCCTCGAAATCAAAGCTAACTTATCGGCCCGGAGCGTGAAAGGGGGACGTTGCGGCGTGTCAGCCATTAGGATGACATCCCGAAATGTCCCCCTGTCATGCGGAGGAAAACTCTCGCCGGTCGCAGGCTCTTCGGGCCACTTCTCTCTAAATAAGAAAGGATAATAATGAAAATAAATTATAAAATGACAACCGATTTGCAGGTGGTGGCGGATTACTTGGGGGATGCGGTGCTGATTGCCTTTGATTTTGAAACGGCGCCGCAAGCGGCGTGGCGGGATGATCCCAAGGCGGCGCTGGACCCCCACCGGGGGGTGATTGTCGGGGTTTCGCTGGCAGTGGCAGCCGGAACCGGGCTGTATCTGCCGCTTAACCACCGGGATTTTGACAATGTCGAGGCCGAGGCTGCCTTTGCTTTTCTTAAGCGCCGGGTTTTTGAGCACCCCGGGGTGGTAAAAATTGCCCATAATCTGGCTTTTGAGGCTAAGTTTCTGCTGGCCCGGGGGATTGCCCTGGTGGCCCCGGTCTATGACACCATGGCCGGGGCGATGCTGATTTATAAAGAAGAAGGCCATTTTCGGCAGCTGGCCGACTGTGGTTTAAAAACCCTGGCCAGGGACTGGTTTTCTCTGAATTTACCCAATTTTTTAGAGGTGGTCGGGCTGGGCAGTTTTGCTGAGCTTGATCCCCGGCAGCCAGCCACCATCAACTATGCCTGTGCCGACGCCGATCTGGCCCGGCGGCTTTACGATTTGGAGGGGGCCTGGTTTCAAAAGAACATCCCGGCCCACGAAGGGCTGGTAAAAGGGATTGAAAGCCCGGTGGCGCTGTTTACCGCCCGGATGGAATACCGGGGCTTTACGCTTGATGAGGCTGGCATTGCGGATGCTGCCGCCGTTTGTCGGGAGCGGCTGGGGATTTACCAGAATGATCTGGAAAGGGGCGGTAGCCGCCCGGTACGGGTGGGCAAAAACGCCGCCACCAATGATCTCAAGGCCTATCTCTTTTCTGATCTGGGCCTGCCGATTAAAAAACGTACCGACACCGGCAAGGCGGCCCTAGACGAGGATGCCATCAAGCAGCTAATTGGTTATAGCCGGGAACGGGGGCTGAGTGCAACTGGCTATCTGGAGCAGATTTTAGCCTATCGGGGGCTGGCCAAGCTCTATAAAACCTATGTGCTGGGGCTTATGGACCAGATTAATCCGGCCACCGGGGCGATCCACACCCAGTTGTTTCCGTTGGGGACAGCCACCGGGCGGTTTGCCTCGGCCCAGCCCAATTGTCAGAACCTGCCAGCGGGGGTGACCCATGGGATCACCGTCCGGGATTTTCTGGTGGCCCGGCCGGGGCATCGCCTGGTGGCGGTGGACTACAGCCAGATCGAGCTTCGTATCGGGGCCTGGTTTACCGGCGACGCCAATATGCTGGCGGTCTACCGGGAGGGCGGCGATATCCACGCCGTTACCACCGCCGCCGTTTACGGGATCTCCCAGGCCGAAGCCGGGGATAAGGGCCATCCCGACTACAAGGCCCGGCGGACGGTGGCCAAGAACATCAACTTTGGCATTTTCTACGGCCTCTATCCCCGAGGGCTGCAGGAGATTCTGCGGGTCAAGGCCGGTCAGCAGCTGAGCCTTTCCGCCTGTGAAGCAATGATTTTTAATCTGAAACGGGCCTATCCGGGCCTGGCCCCCTGGCAGGAAGCCACCCGGCAGGCTGCCTGCTATTGCGAAACCGTCGATACCGCTTTGGGCCGCCGCCGGATCCTGCCGGGGATCAATGCCCCGGAAACGGGGCTGCAGAGTCATTTTGAGCGGGCGGCCCTGAACCATCCGATTCAGGGCACGGCAGCGGATATTTTAAAGCTGGCCATGGTCCGGCTGGAAGCGGGACTGGGGCAGTGGCCGGAGATTCACCCGCTTTTGACGGTTCATGATGAGATCGTTTTTGAGGTGGAGACCCCCCGGCTGGCGGCGGCCATTGCCTGGATCAGCGCCGTGATGACAGCCCCGCCCTTTGCGGGCTTTGACGTGCCGCTGGCGGTGGATGTCACCGTGGGTCAGCGCTATGGTTCGCTGGCGAGCTGGCAGTCGGGGGAGCGGGGCGAGCCCCAAAATGAGTGGCGAGGTGCGGACGAACAAGGTTCGCCCCTACGAACCGATACCAACATAAATGTCAAATAGCAGCCAGGCCTTTTGTTTGTAGGGGCGATCCGTGATCGCCCGGAAAGACGGTGATACCGGCAATGGTGGTTATAAAATCAACAGCGAGGTGCGGGCGAACAAGGTTCGCCCCTACGAACCGATACTAACACAAATGTCAAATAGAGCCTGCCCCTTGTTTGTAGGGGCGGTCCGTGACCGCCCGGAACCGGTTGGGTTACCAAACCGGTTAAATTAATAGATGGAGATAAGCGATGAAAGAGAAACGTGATAATGTGAACAATTCCAGGGCAACAACATGGGAGGAGGTCATCCCCTTGGAAATTAACCCGGCGGTCTTTCTGGCCGCCTTTCATGACGGGCCCTATCGGCTGCGCAGCTTTGCCGATCAGCCCGGGAACAGCCGGGGCCGCAACAAGACGGTGACGGCGGCGGAACTGGTGGAGGGGGCCCTGCTTCAGGCGCTTAAGGCAGAGAATGATGGGGAACGGCGGGGGATCTTTTTTGTGGTCAACCCCGGTGGCCATCAGGATGCCGAGATCAGCGGGGTGGCGGCCCAGTTTGTCGAAGCCGATGACCTGCCGCTTAACAGCCAGTGGGACAACCTGATGGCCTTTCCGCTGCCACCCTCGATTGTGGTGCAGACCCGGAAATCTCTGCACGGCTACTGGCTGATAAGAGCTGACGGCGACACCGAGCGATCACGGATCGCCCCTACAAATCAGGAAGATGAAAGGGAGACGTTACGGGTGTCAGCCCAGAGGATGACATCCCGAAATGTCCCACTGTCATCTGAAGGAGACGTAACCCCCAGCCCGCCGCCTGATCCCGTCGGGGCGGATAGTATCGGTCCGCAAACCACCACCGAAACCGCCAGCCTGGCCCAGTTCCGGGCTCTCCAGAAACAACTGGCGGCCCATTTTGGCGGCGATCCGGTGATTTCCAACCCCAGCCGGGTGATGCGACTGCCGGGCTTTTTTCACCACAAGGCCGAACCGGTGGCGGTAACCTGTCTGCTCTTTGAACCCGGCCGCCGCTATTGCCAGAGCGAACTGGCGGCGGTACTGGAGAGTCTGCATCCCGCTGATCCGCGCTTTGAGATGGGAGTCGCAGCGGCCCCCAAAGCCGGTCATAAAGCCCGGGCGGCGGTGGCCCTTAAGCTGCCCCGGGGGGATTTTGATCTGGAGTTGCTGCTTGATAAGTGCGACTTTATCCGCCATTGTCAGCAAGCCGCCGCCACCCTGCCGGAACCCCTGTGGTATCCGATGATCACCAATCTGGCCGATATCCCCGGCGGCGAGGCGGCCATTCATCGGCTGTCAGCCCCCCATCCCGGTTACAGTGTTGCCGCCACGACGGCCAAAATTGCCCAGTTTCGCCGTTCCGGAACCGGGCCCTTCAGCTGTGAAACGATTGCCGCCTGGGGCTTTAACTGTCCCCGGCGGGGCCAGTGTCCGGCCCAGCGACCCCGGGATCTGGGTCAGGTGCCACCGCCGCCCTGGTATCGGGCCACCCGAACCGGGCTGCGGCTGATCCCCGGCGTTCTGGCCAACGCCCTGGCGGCCCATAAAAAGATCTTTTATTCCCGGCAATGCTATTATCAGTATCTGGGTGGGGTCTATAAAAAGGTCGAGGAGCTGCATGTCAAGCATATCATCCGCAAATACCTGCGCACCGATGACGTCGGGATGTATCAGATCAACGACATACTGGGCCAGTGGACGATGGAAATTCTGCGCAGCCCCGAAAACTTAAATGCCAGCACGGCCCGGATCAATTTAAAAAATGGCCTCTATGAGCGGGCCACCGAAACGCTCAGGCCCCATGATCCCCAGCTGCTCTCAACAATTCAGCTGCCGGTGAATTATGAGCCCCGGGCGACGGCGCCGATTTTTGGGGCTTTTCTAAACGATTGTCTGGATCCCGACAGCCAGCTGCTGGTGCAGGAGTTGTGCGGCTATCTGCTGGTGCCGGAAACCCGGGCCCAGAAGGCCTTTGTGCTGGTGGGGGAAGGGGGCGCCGGGAAATCGACCCTGCTGGCGGTGATTCAGGAGTTGCTGCTGGGGGCGGCCAATGTGTCCAATATTTCCTGGCAGAATCTTGGCGAAACCTTTCTGACGGCTGAGCTGGACGGCCGACTGGCCAATATCTTTGCCGATCTGCCCTCCCGCAGCATTGAAGACAGCTCCCTCTTTAAGAGCATCACCGGTGAGGACTGGCTGACCGCCCAGCGCAAAAACAAAGACCCCTACAGCTTTAAGTCTACCGCCCGGCTGGTCTTTTCCTGCAACGCCATCCCCAAAAATCTGGGTGACCGCAGCGAGGCCTTTTACCGCCGCCTGGTGATTATCCCCTTTGGGCCAGCCAAACCGCCACAGCAGCGGGACCGCCATCTTAAGGATAAGCTTAGCCGGGAAGCTTCGGGGATTCTTAATTGGGCTCTGATAGGCCTGGCGCGCCTCGCCGACAATGGCTATTGCTTTAGCAGCTCGGCCGCCAGCGAGACAGCGCTGGAAGGCTATCGGGTGGCGGGCAGCTCGGTACTGTCCTTTGTGACGGATTGTTGCCAGGTGGTGACCGGGCGCCAGGTTTCAGCGGCCCAGCTTTACCACGCCTACCAGCAGTACAGCGGGGCTTCGGGCTTGCGACCGGTCAGCCAGAAACGCTTTTGGATGGAGTTGAAAGAAAGTTATGGGATGGTCGAAAAAACGAAGGATTCACTGTCAAGAAGAGCGGTTTATCTCGGAATTGATCTGGAAGAATTGGCTGATTTTGGCTGATGGTGAACAGAAAGAGACAAAGAGGCGAAATCGCTATTGCCAAACCCCCCAAAACGAAGGGGTTTCGAAGGCTTTCGAAGGCAAAACGAAAGGGTTAAACGGCGCTAATAAGGGATTCGAAGGGATCGAAGGGGTTTTTTCTCAATTTAGTGCTAGAGAAAAAAAGAAAATAAAATATTCAAACAAGTTTTTTTACCCCCCAACCCCTTCGAACCTTTCGGAAAGAGGCCGGCTGCAAAAAATAACCGCCCCCGTAAAGTTGCGGTTAAAGAATATGAATTGCATTTTGATGTTGGAGCAAATGCTGGGATACAGGCGAACCCGGTTCGCCTGCACAAACCCAATCAAAGCCAGGCATCAGCCCGTAGGGGCGGTCCGTGACCGCCTGCCCCCTTGGTCTCACCGCAAACCCCAGCACCGCAACAGCAACCACCAGAAAGGAGTCACTCATGTCCATCAAAACCATTAAAGCAGATATTACCGAGCTAAAGGCCCGGATCTGGCGCCACCGCCAATACCTGGCCCACACCCACAAACAGCTGGCATCAATTTATCGGGCCACTCCGGCCACGGCTCACCGCAGTCGCAGTCAGCTGCGAACCCTCCGGGGCGCCATTGCCCGGGACAGCCGCCGTCTGGAAGGGCTGAACCAGGCCCTGATCTCCGCCATTGACAGCCAGCCAAGCCCCCAGATCCAGGAAATTCTGACCCGCCGTTACCTGAGCGACCAGCCCTTTGCCGAGATTGCGGATGCCATGGGCTATGATCTGCGCTGGGTCTACCGCCTTCACGCCCGGGGGCTGGGGGATGCGGGGTCACCGCCAGAGCAGCAGGAACATTAAGAATTCGGATAATGCATTGCTTTTGTGCGGACACTTGCGTATAATAAAACTAAGCAGAAATGAGATATGGTCATTGCGAAAAAAAATTACGGTCACCAGGCGCACGTCAGGTTCGCAACGACTACAAAACGATGATTTGAAAGGAGTACGCAAGCGATGGCAAAATCAGCGAATTTATATGCCAGAATCGAGCCGGAAGTGAAGGAAGAAGCCGAGCGCATTTTAACCGTGCTGGGAATTCCCGCATCTAATGCAATCAATATGTTTTACAAACAGATCATTTTACAGAAAGGTCTGCCTTTCGAGGTGAAAATTCCGTCGCCAGGCCGGATCGACCTGTCGGCCTTGAATGAGGAAGAATTGCATCAAGAATTGGAAAAAGGCTATGCCGACAAAGAAGTCGGTCGCACCAAACCGGCGGGTAAAGTCTTTGCCGATATTCGCAAAGATTTCGATTTATGATTTATGAGATCTATATTACTGAACAGGCTGATGCCGATTTGCGCAGTATTTTTAAGTACATTACGGATGAACTTAAGTCACTGCAAAATGCCTGTGGCCAATTAGATCGATTGGAACAAAGTATTATGAAACTTGACCAGCTGCCAGAACGCTTTCGAATCTACGCAAAAGAGCCCTGGCACAGTCGTGGCCTGCGCATCATGCCGGTGGATAATTATGCGGTATTTTATATCGCTGATCCCGATACGGCGATTGTTACTGTGATTCGGGTGATGTATGGGAGTCGCAATTACGATGCGCATTTGTAATGATATCAAAAAGGATAAACACCCAGCTGCCGCCGGGTGTTTATCCTTTTTGCTTATTCCAGGACAATATCTTTAAATAGAAAATCATTGATCTCTTTAATCAGCTCCCGTGGTTCGGGTGGCGGGTTAAGGGCATTTTGCCCGCTGGTTAGGGCAGTTGACGGGCCGCTAAGCACACCTTCAGGGAAGCTTTCATGAAAAGACTGGTAAATCACAAGGCTATTGATTAGGAAGATCAGAAAAATCGTCACAACGCTTAAGCCGATAAACATTCTTTTACGGTGGTGAGGAGGTTTAGGGCTTTTGATCAGGGGCGTCGCATCGACGGCGATTTTGGCCTGTTCCGAATAGTCGTAGTAGAACATCGACACCAGGGCGAAGGTGATTGAGGTCTCGATCAATTGAAAGATGGTAAAGAGCGCCGAGACCAGAAATCCAAAGCCGCCGATAAAAATCGACAAGGCCAGCGGATCGGCCAGCAATAAACCAAGGACAAAGGTGGAGATGAGCTCAAAGCCGCCAAAAATAAGAAACAACAGCAGCAGCACGGCGCCATTCCAAAAGGCGACCCAGAATGCGGTATGCCAAAAATGCCCCTGGAGCAGGGCCCGGCTTTTTCGGGTGGCCGCCGTAAAGTCATGATCTTCCAGGGTGAAATAATGCAGCGAAAAAATCCATTCGATGACCAGGATCAGCAGGCCCAGGCTGACAAGATAGTAGATCAGGGAACGGGTTGGGCTGGCAAAAATGTAGGTCAGCAAAAAGCCGGGCAGCGACAGATGGGTAATAAAACTCGAGGACAGTGAAAAGCTGGTAAAAGGTATGATGATCAGCACAAAGATCAAAAGCGGAAAATTTTGCAGTTTGACAATCCGAACTGCCTGTTCCAGGCCTTTTTGACAGAGCGGGACCAGCGATACGTGGCGTTTGAAGTGGCTTTCATTAAACAGGACAATCAGGGTGGTTAATTCGAACAGGGCAAAAAAACCAAATATCAGGGTCAGGCCCAAAATGATCAGCAGGCAAGCGGGATTACTCAGAACCGCAAAAATATTCGTCACACTGAGATAACCAAAGCCCCACTGGCTGAGCACCAGATTAAGCAGAAAAAAGCTGCCGGGATAAATAATCTGGGTCGCCACCAGGGTGTACAAGGCTTCAAAAACCAGCAGGGTCAGAAAATTGAATTGAACCAGTTTGAATTTTTCCTTACCATGATGGTAAACGTCAACTAAAAATGCCTTCATTGCAGACTCCTTCTTATTACGAACGAATAATAATCGCTTAAGCAAAGTATAACAGAAAGGCGGTGGCAAGACAAAGTAAAAATCGACAGATGGATGAGGCTAAAGTCAATAACACGCCATTTAAAGCCATCCGCCACCCATGCTACACTAAAAACAAATACAGAAGGGAGGTACTTAAAATGGCAGTAACCACTGATTTTCTGGAACAGAAGCTCCAGATCCGCTCAAACCACGGCATGGTTGATGGTAAGGAAAAAATCACCAGCCGCACCTACGGCGATGTCAAAGCCGCCGCCACTGACCAGGACATCTTTGACGTGGCCCTGATCATTACCGGGCTGCAGCAGCCGGTGATGGAAGAAGTCATCAAACAGGAAGTAAGCCTGATCACGCCGGTTTAAAGCTGATGATGAACGACGCATTAACAAACAACGTGAGCTTTGTTGCCGGTTTGCGCGAAACAATTCTTACACTGTACGACGTACAGTCTAACGACTGTTCGTCTACACGTTACAGAATTGTTTGCGAAACCGACACAAAGCGACGACTGTTCGTGCGTTAAATTGGCATCAACTTAAGACAGGCCGTGCCAATCAATTGTCGGCACTGGGGTTCGGCTGGCACAGGTCGAACTTCGCAAATTCTGAATTATAAGAAAGGAGGAACCCTATGGCAGCAAATACCATCTTGCAACTGACCTTTAAACGGTCGGATTTAAAAACCACCACCATGTCGATTACCAATCCCAAACCGGGACTGACGGTGGATGCGGTCAACACCGCCATGGCGGGCATTATTGCCAAAAACATTTTTGCCCCCGACGGCATGGATTTGATCTCCAAGGCCAAGGCCGAACTGGTCGTCACCGACTCCACCAGCTTTTCCATGAGCTAGGCCGTCGCCTTTTGAGGTTTCGGCCGGTAGCCGTACCGACCAATTGTTAATCTGTTGTTCGCCACAAGCTCGGACAGGCGATGCCGTGTCCGCCTTGATGCGAACAACATGATATAACAATTGTCGGTACTGGTTTATTCTCTGAAAATAAAGGGCCGCAGGTTTCGGATCTGAAAACCAGACGTTGATTCTAAACACCAACGTCATGCATTATCCCGTAGGGGCGATTCACAATCGCCCGCAAACGTTTATTTTAAGGCGAACGATTGTCGGTCCTGTAAGTGAGAGTCCGATGCGGCCCGGTGGTTCGGCGACAAACGTGTTGCCCCGGAGGGCGAAAGAGGGACGTTACGGCGTGTCAGCCCTTAGGATGACATCCCGAAATGTCCCCCTTTCATCGGAAACGAAACGCCAAAAATAAAAACCAGAAAGGATATCTATGAACCCATTTATCAAAAAAGTCCAGGAAGCCCTGGCCGCCCGGGGCTATGCTCCCGGGCCGATTGACGGCCGGGACGGGCCTAAAACCCAGAAAGCGATACGGCTTTTTCAGAAAGATTCGGGGCTGGACCCTGACGGCCAGGTGGGCAGCCTCACAAAAAACCGGCTCTTTACCGACCAGCTTAGTGTTATCTCCTTTGACGGCGACGGCTCGACACCGCATTTTGCCCGGGGAGAGTTTGCCTGCGACTGCGGCGGCGCCTATTGCGACGGCTTTCCGGCGGAGATGAATCTGGAGCTGTTGTTAAAGCTCGAAGCCCTGCGCAATGCCTTAAACGTCCCGGTGATTATTACCTCCGGGGTCCGCTGCCAGACGCGTAATGCCGAGGTGGGGGGCGTCGACAACTCCCAGCATCTCTTTGGCCAGGCCGCCGATTGTTACGCCCCGGGGATTGCGATTGACACCGTCGCCGCCATTGCCGAGAGTCTGGGGCTCTTGGCCATCCGTTACGAGGCCGAAGGCTTTGTCCATCTGGCGGTGTAGCTGGGCCCTGGTCGGGGGCCTGATCGGTCAGTTTTTGGGCGGCTGGGATGGCTTTCTTTTGTGCCTGACCGCCTTTGTGGTGATCGACTACCTGACCGGGGTGCTGGCCGCCGCCTGGCATCTGCGCTTGTCCAGCGCCCGGGGCTTTCGGGGCATTCTTAAAAAAATCCTGATTTTTGTGGTGGTCGGTATCGGCCATCTGCTGGACACCGCCCTGCTGGGTGGGGCCGGGGCGCCATTGCGGTCGGCCATGATTTTTTTCTACCTGGCCAACGAGGGCCTGAGTATTTGTGAAAATCTGGCCGCCCTGGGGGTGCCCATCCCGGGGCGCCTTAAACGGGTGATTGCCGAGCTGGGGCAGGAAGAACCGCCCCGCCCTTGACCCGCCGCCATTTTTCAGTGCCCCGTCGATCGGCAATAAGCCCGGTCGGTGGGGCTTTTGTGGGCTCAGCGGTTTTTCTAACAGCCATCCCCAGCGAACATTTATCCCGGTTAGGGTTTGAATTATCGCCAGAATGTCGTATAATAAATCATTAATCAAACGTTGCCTGCCAGCCGTTTTGGGCCGGCGCCGGCTATTATTGTTTTGCCGAGAACCGGTTGTGATAAACGCATGATCGGTTGGTCAGGAAAGGAGCGAGAACATGACAAATCCGAATAGGCATTGGCAGTATCCGGTCACCCGTCATCACCGGGGGATCACCGCGGTGGTGACAGCGGTGACCGGTGCATTGCTGTTCACCTTTTTTCTGCTGGTTGGTTTTGGGGACACTTTCTGGGCCCTGCCGGCCAGTGGCGTCATCAGCCTGATGATGCTCACGCTGGGTTTATATGGGGTCAGTCTGTCCCGATCCGGTCGCGGCGGCGTCACCATCACCGCTGATGCGCTGATCATTGAGCGGGGCCGGCAGCGGGTGGTCCTGCCGTGGTCGGCAATGGAACCCGTCGTCTTTGGGGGTGTTTTCCAGCCCTGTCTCAAACTGCAAGCCGGATCAGCCCGGGGGATCATCTATAAAGCGTTGCCGGGCTATCCCTTATTATGGGGACAGCTGTCACCGGCCCAGGCCT
>MTLE01005164.1_pt1 | contig 13084 bp, 6 predicted proteins | sample 1982461 | NCBI WGS metagenome assembly MTLE01 (sample SAMN05712605, study PRJNA340218) | biofilm metagenome | isolation source: sample SPL anode biofilm adapted to -200 mV | place: USA | collected 2012-02-03
TTAATGATGTCTAGGGGATCGTAGCTCCTTATAAGAACGAATCCTCCATACAGACAGGGTGCAACGTTGTCTGCATGGACAGATCCGCTGGCAAGCTGCTCCCCCTCAATCGCAAAATTGAGCAGCTCCTTTTTTGATAGGTCAAGTTCAAGCAATCTGTCAAGGGCAAAGGCAGCAGCAACGGCACTGGCGGCACTGGATCCGAGTCCGCTGCCCAGTGGCATCTTCTTGTGAATCTCCACCTCAATACCACACGTTATGCCGAGTTTTGCCACCATTGAGAGGAGGGGTTTGCCTGCCGTGTTTAATGCGGCTTCAAGAGGAAGCCTCCCCTGATCTCCTGAGATTTTTGTTATTCTAACTCCCGGTTTTCCGGAAATTCTTATTACGACTTCATCTCCTGGCTCGTCAATGGCAAACCCCATGATGTCAAATCCACATGCGATGTTTGCTACTGTTGCCGGTGCAAATACCCTGACCTCTTTTTTCATTTTCTGATATTATATGTTTTTTAGGTACCCCATCTTGTACATAAGCTCTGCATTGAGTATTGCACCGCCTGCCGCTCCTCTTACAGTGTTGTGTGATGTGATTACAAACTTGTAGTCGAAGATCGGACACTCTCTCAGTCTGCCGACAGAAACAGCCATTGCCTTGTCGATATTTCTGTGGAGTTTGGGCTGCGGATAGTTCTTCTCTTCAAAATAGTGGATAGGATTGGCAGGTGCAGATGGCAATCCGTATTGTTGGGGCAGAGAGGTGAACTCTTTCCATGCAGCCTTGATCTCCTCTTCCGAGGCTCTATTTTTTAATTTAACCTGTACAGCTTCTGTATGACCGTCAATGACAGCCACTCTGTTGCACTGGGCACTAATTTTAATACCCACGTTTTCTATTATGTCACCATCAACTCTTCCGAGAATCTTCAGAGGTTCACTCTCCATCTTCTCCTCTTCGCTCCCTATAAAAGGAATTACATTGTCAATAATGTCAAGAGAGGATACTCCAGGATAACCGGCTCCGGACAATGCCTGCATTGTCACCACATTCACCATCTCGATTCCAAATCTGTCATGAAGAGGCTTGAGCGCCATTACCAGCCCTATTGTGGAGCAGTTTGGGTTAGTTACTATTGCCCCTGAGTATTCCTGGCTCTTTATGAGTTCAAGATGATCCGGATTTATCTCTGGTATAAGTAATGGCACATCTTTGTCAAATCTGTGATTCCGGGAGTTGGATATCACATAATAGCCGTGTTCGGCAAACTCCTGCTCAATCTCTCCTGCAACAGATGCATCGAGTCCTGAAAATACAATCCTGCTCTCCAATCCCGGACGGCACTCTTTTACAGTCAAATTCGCAGCTTTATCCGGAAGAGGTGTTGACTGGACCCAATTGACGGCATCCTTGTATAATTTCCCGGCAGAGCGTTCAGAGGCGGCAACCTCATACAACTCGAACCACGGATGGTTCTGAAGCAGTTCTATAAATTTCTGTCCTACGCTGCCAGTTGCACCGAGCACGGCCACTTTTAACTTTTCTTTTTCCATTTTAACAATTTTATCTTTTTTTAATTTTAAACACATTTAAGAATATCTGCGAACACTCCGCAGGCTGTAACATCCGCACCGGCCCCCGGGCCTTGTATGACTAATGGTCTTGTACTATAATATTTACTTTCTAAAGCAACGATATTGTCATTAGCCTTGAGTGAGAAGAATGGGTGAGCGTTGTCAACTGCCTTCAGAGAAATAGAGGCTTTTCCCTCTTTGAGGCTTGCAATATATCTCAGTACTTTACCCTCTTTCCTTGCTGAGTTAAGCTTCTCTTCAAATAAAGAGTCGTATCCCTTCATCTCTCTGTAGAACTCATCCACATCTCCTTTCAGAGAGACCCCTTCAGGTATAAGGCTCTCAAGCCGGATATCGGCCATTTCCATGTTGTAACCGGACTCTCTTGCAAGAATCAGCAATTTCCGGGCAACATCCATCCCATTAAGATCATCCCGTGGGTCCGGCTCTGTGTAACCCTTTATCTGTGCGTCCCTGACAAGTTCAGAGAAAGGGATACTCCCGTCATAAGTATTAAAAATATAACTAAGGGTTCCGGACAATACTCCTTCAATCGATTCAATCCTGTCCCCGCATGATATAAGATCCTTCAGTGTCCCTACAACCGGCAGACCTGCACCTACATTGGTCTCATACAGGAATTTTGATCCGCCGCTCTTTGAACTCGACCTGGTGTTTCTGTAGAATTCAAGTTGAGCGGAGTTAGCCTTTTTATTAGGTGTCACCACAGAAATACCGGCTGAGAGTATTTCCGGATATTTTTTTATATAGCTCTCTCCGGGAGTGCAATCAACAAACACGGAGCCCTGAAGGCTCAAGGAGAGCATTTTCTCTATCAATGTGTCAGGATCTGCAATCTCTTTTGAATTCGAGAGTGAAGATTCCCATTGACTTAGGTTTATACTTCGGTTGTCGAAGAGCATTTTCCTGCTGTTCGCTATGGCAATCACCTCTATTCTTAGTAAGGAGTTGCTGAACAGCTCTTTTTGCTGTCTCTCGATTTGTCTTAGAAGCTCACTTCCTATAAGGCCGGTGCCGGCAAGAAATATATTTATCGATTTATGACCATTATTGAAGTATGTTGTGTGAATTGCGTTGAGTGCCTTGTTAAGGTCTGCCTTTGCAATGACTGCCGAGATGTCAAGTTCAGAGGAGCCTTGTGCTATGGCTATTATATTCACCTTGCTTCTTCCCAGTGACTGAAAGAATTTGCCGGCATTGCCCGGTGTCTGTCTCATCTGGGTTCCGACAACTGTAACTATGGAGAGGTCATTTGTGATACTGACTTCGTTTACAATTTTTGCCTGGATTTCATATTTGAACTCCTTCTCAATACACCTTTTTGCCCTGACAGCGGAGTCGGGCATGACGGCTATACAAATCGAATGTTCAGAGGATGCCTGGGAGATCAGGATTACATTTATGTTCATGTTTGCAAGTGATCCGAAAACTCTTTTCGAGATGCCGGCAACGCCTATCATTCCGCTTCCCTGTATCAACAATATGGAGATATTGTCAATCGAAGATATGCCTTTGATTGCAAACCTTTCGTTCTCGCTCTTTCTTCCAATCAGAGTCCCCGGAAAAGAGGGGTTGAGTGTATTCATTATTCTTATCGGGACATTCCTGTCCATAGCAGGTTGCATGGTGGGGGGGTAGATCACTTTTGCCCCGAAATGTGACATCTCCATAGCTTCATCATAGGTCAATGTGGATACGGAAAATGCATCCCTGACCTTTCTCGGATCTGCTGTCATAACTCCGTCTACATCTGTCCAGATCTCGATCTCCTCAACTTGCAATGCCGCCCCGAATATCGATGCTGTGTAGTCGGAACCGCCCCGCCCCAGTGTAATTGTCTCTCCACGTTTTGTAGAGGCGATAAAACCGGTAATTACCTGGAGTTTTGAGTGACATTTGAAATAGAGCTCAATGTTTTTGTCTGTGATTTCGAAATTTATCCTCCCTGCTCCGAAGTTGTCATCACAAATCAACAAATCCCTGCTGTCCAGAAACCCGGCATCAATTCCCCTCTCTTTGAGAGCTTCGCTTATAATAAATGCCGACAGTCTCTCCCCGAAACTGAGAATATTATCGAGTGTCTTACCTGTGAGCTCCTTTATAAGAGATACACCGTGAAGAATATCAGAAAGTTCCTTGATATTGAAAAGTATATTTGTAAGTATATGGCTCTGATTTTTTACCGGAATGAGCTCTCTTACAGCTTCAAAATGCCTCTCTTTGAGCTCTTCAAGAGATGTGAGGTATTGTTTGTTGCCGCTACATGCAAGATTTGCCAGATTGACAAGTGTGTCCGTAACTCCCTGAAAAGCAGAAAAGACAACAGCCACCCTTCCATTTTCCTTGTCTGATTTGACAATAATATCAATTACCTCCTTGATGCGAGACGGACTACCTACAGATGAGCCGCCGAACTTTAATACCTTCATAATCTTTCAGTTTTCACTATTTATCACAAAAAAACCGGCTTCTTATTAAGAAGCCGGTTTCAATTTTTATATATGCCAAACATAACCAACTTCAATCATACAACGTTGTTGTTGTGATTGTTGTCATGGATGTAGAACCCATAATAATTGAAGTTGTGTGTTGGATTGCCATTTTTTTCTTTCGAATTATAACGGAACAAAAGTAGTCGAATAAATTAAATATTCAAATAATTTTTACTGATTTTGTTTAGCAGGGATTGAAAAAAAGAATGTGCTGCCATTATCTTCTTGAGAATCAATCCATATTTTACCACCCAAAACCTCTACATAGGCCTTTGAAATTGTAAGCCCAAGTCCATTCCCTCCATATTCCCTGATATCTCCCTTCTCTACTTGAGTGAAGCTGTTGAATATCTCCTCCTGCATGTCTACAGGAATACCGATACCTGTATCTTTCACATAGAATTCAATGTAATCTCCTTTCCTTGAACAGCCTATCTCCACAACGCCTTTCTTGGTAAATTTGACGGCATTATCCATGAGATTTGTGAGAATCTCATTTAATTTATATATATCAGAGCTTATAGTATTGTCCTCATCAGATATATCAATATTGTGTTGTATCTTCAGTGAACTCTTTTTTAAATTCATGCGTATTGTCTCATAAACAGATATTATCAGCTCTTTGATGTTGACAGTGTCATTTATAACAGTAATCCGGCCTGTCTGGATAGAGGATACTTCAATAACCTTGTTTACAATATTCATAAGAATAAGGCTGTTTTCAGATATCATTCTCGTATAGAGGCTTCTTTGCTCTTTGGTTGTATCATCGCTGTCAAGTAGGTCTGAAAATCCTAATATTGAGTTCATCGGAGTCCTGATTTCATGAGAGATGTTGTGAAGGAATGCGGTCTTAAGTCTGTCGCTCTCTTCAGCCTTGTCTTTTGCAAGTATCAACTCCTCCTCAATCTTTTTGAGCTCTGTGATATCAGTCATTATACCATCCCAATAACTGATTCCGTCTGATTGTCTCGGCCTTGAATATATCGATAGCCAAACAGTGTCTCCCTCAGAATTTATTACTCTCGATATTGTATTTAAAGGAATACCCTCGGAAAATGAATGTCTTACTTCAGACCTTAATCGCCCTCTATCCTCCGGGTGAATCTTGTTGAAAATGAGAGAAGCATCAGAATAAGCCTCCTCAATTGTACATCCGAACAAATGATCCGTAGAGTGACTCAAAAATGTGAACCTCTCTTTTCCTTTATCATCTACGATAGTCTGGAAAATCAAGACATTTACAAGTCTTTCCGTAATCAGCTGTATCTGATGCTGTTGCCTTTCAGCTAATTTCTTTAATGTTATATCATGGGCAAACATTGAGACACCTGTAACCACGCCATTCTTTTTCAGTGTACGTGAGTATATTTGCAGATAAATTTTCCCTGTGGCAGATCTGTATTCGCACTCAAAAGCATCATTTTTCAATACATTGTCGTATATATCATGCCAGATTTCCTGCTGCTGCTTGTCATTTGGAAATAGATCCTCGAGATTCATCCCGGTTCTAATAGAAGTATGCATCTCATTCATGAAGAACTTCCCGAATGAGTTATTCCATTTTACAAGTTGAAGATTATTGACATTAATAGACCAAATTAGATCCGGGGTGCTGTCGAGAATTGAACTCAATTCTCGTTGGGATTCTTTGAGATTTGCCTCAACCTTGCTTCTGTATTCGTTTTCCAGCTGTAGCTCATCTAAAAGGGCTCTTGCCTCACTGTTCTTCTTCTCCAGCTCTTTGGTCTTGACCTTAACCCTGTTCCTCAGAAGAAGTGTAAATGATGCAAGCAGGATAAATGAAAATATCAGGCTTGCAATTACCGGCCTGTATTTCTTGAAGAAATTTATCCTCTCATGAACACGAAACCATTTGTTGTAAATATTTTCATACTCCCCGGACTCTTTAATCTTCAGCAAGCCTAAATTGATTAATCCAAGAAGCTCCTCATTCTCTTTCGTAGTTACATAGCAATACTCTCTTGGAAGAACCCCTGATGCACCCATTGTCAGGTTTCTGATATGGTATTTGTTAATGAAATATAATCCCTGCATATCGCCAATCCAAGCGGCATCGTGTTTGCCGGAGGATAGTAGAAGAAGTGCTTCAAGAGGGTCTTTAACATGAATAATCTTATCCGTTATTTTGTGCTCTATAAGAAAATAGTGTATAAAATCCTGATTCTGAACGATTACCTCTTTGCTGCCCAATTGATCAATTGAACGGATTTTCGTACCTTTTCGGGTAAAGATTCCGGATGTAAGTACACTGTGTGCAATACTGTGTTTAACAATTGTCGAGCGGGTGGGTGCAACAACGGCCCCAAGAAGCAAATCTGCCTTTCCACTGGTGAAATCCTTCCAGACATTACCCCATTCACCAAGCTCAATCTGATATCTAATCCCCATCTCTTTGGCAATTAACCGGAATAACTCAACATTGAATCCGTCAGGTTTTCCTTTGTCGTTTATGAATTCGTGTGGGGGGTAGTTGTTGTCTCCTTTTATAATATAGACTTTATCATCAGCATCCTTCTCGCCGTCATAGTATGCAGCGGAAAGAGATGTCGACAACAGGAAAAAAAGAAATATTACCAGGCAATGTCTTGTCATTGTAGGCTAATAAGGGGTGTGTAAATATACAACTTTCTTTATATAAAGTCGTACAAGCTGCCCTACAAATTTACCTTCTTCTTTATAGTCCTACTCCATAAAGCATAGCCATCAGAGTTCATATGAAGCATGTCTTCCAGAAAAAGCCTTTTATCCGGCTGCCCTTTTTTGATCATATATGATGCAATATCGATATATCTGATATATTGCTGGTTGTCAGCATAATCTTTCAGCAGTGAATTTATTGCACATTGCTCTTTGTATATACTGAATCTTAGAGGGGATGGTTTTAATGAAACGACGTAGATGGTTGAGGCTGGAAAATCCTTATGTGCCATTTCACAAAAGATTCTGAAAAATTCCAAAAGAGTCTTTGTCTCAAGTTTGTCTTCAGGTATAACATCGTTTTCGACATAGAGGACAATCTTTTTTGTGTTGTATGGCTTGACCAGAATGTCATAATGATAGATAATGTCTCTGATTGTAGAACCTCCGAAGCCGTTATTGACAACCTTGAGTGGATGCATGTCTTCCTGAAGGGTTTTCCACATTCTTACCGAAGAGCTGCCGACAAAGAGGACATCAATATTGGCTGAGAATCCTGGTTCTACATGTTTTTTTGCAATCAAGGCAAGTTCGTCTGCATATCTCTCATTGAAATTCAAATGGTCTTCATATCGCCTGTCTGCGCCCAAATCCCAGATAACACTCTTTCCGTTATCAACACAAGGGGCATTTATTATCTTTTTGCTGAAACAGTCCAAAGGGAGCATTCTTGCATTGAATATAGAGACATTTGAGCTGTTATGGTATGCATGCCTTACAAAGAGCGGGTATCTGACTGAATCAGATTGAAGGATAATCTCATTATCCAGTATTGTTTGGGATGCCTGAAAGAACTTGGTTCCATCTTCTGAGAGTTCGAACTCAAAAGTTCCCGGTGAGGATATTATCTTGCCGTATGTGTTTCCGAGCCCTATGATAACCCTTCCGCCATCCCTCTTTATATATTGAACATCCGGGTATCTGATATCGGCACTGTTTTGCCCGTAGGTTTTATAGAGAGCTTTTAGTGCAAGTCTTTCGCCTACCTCGGCCTTCCGGGCCGGGTGTATGTTGTCAGAGTCGCCAAGATCCACTGTGAGCACAACATCAGATGCAGGAATGTTCTTATAGGCAGAGGACATTATCTCTCTCATTCTTGCAGCCTCTGTGTTGTCTTTTCCTGAGTATTTATATGGTGCTATCTGAACATAATAGAAAGGCAGCTCCTCTCCCCAGAGCGATCTCCACCCTTTGACCATATCATTCAGCATCCCGGGATATTGTGCAGCGTTATCCAAGTTAGCCTCACCCTGGTACCAAAGGAATCCTTTTACAGAATATTGTCCTAGCGGATGTATCATTCCATTGTAGAGTGATGATAACAGGAATGCATTTGGCAGACCCTCTTTCGGTACTGAATTGACCTTGTATAGATCGAAGGTGCTGAGGTATGACCACTCGCCTGCAAGGGAGATCGTGTCTGATGCGGAGATTATCTTCATCTCTGACGGATCCCCGACAATTCCCCCGTTCCATAACGATGTGAGTACATTTATGGAGATTATATTTTCCCCGGCTCTTGTCAGATTAACCGGAATCTTTACCCTCGGATGTCTGTAGGCTCTTGAAGGTAAGATCTCCTGATAGACCATCTCTCCGTTGAAAAAGATCTGACAATTCCTGTCAACTTGAGGAAGTTCAAGTGTCAGATTGGAAGGAGAGGGGAGTGTTATTCTTTTGTATATAAAGGTGCCTCCTAATGATTCACCTCTCGGGGTGTTGAAAAAGTAGTCTGGAAGTGAGAGCGTGGGGAATTTCGAGAAATCCATTATGGCAAGTTCTTTTCCCGTATAGAGCTGTGACTCTTCTATCCATTTGCTGAATCTTTCAGTTGCAGCATCCTCTCCCAATGCACTCATCCGGATCTCTTCATCGCGTTCTGAACGTTTTGCCAGATAAATCTCAGAGGAGGTCTCTTTTTCCGGTATCCAGCTCTCTATCGGTGTTCCTCCGTAGGATGAGTTTATCAATCCGACCGGCACATTCAGCTTTTCTCTGAGAATCTTGCCGAAGAAATAACCTACGGCCGAAAACCACTCTACATTCTGCCTGTTTTTGAACCGCCATCCGCCATTGGCTACAATGTCACTCTGAGGGTAGAACCTCTCACATCTTGCAACCTTGAATTCCCGGAGATATGGATCATCGGCACCTTCAAGAACGGCTTTTCGCCCTTCAACCTTAAGCGAGCTTAGTTTCTCCTCATGAAAGGTCATCTCCATATTGGATTGGCCGGCTATAAGCCAAACTTCTCCAAACAGAATGTCGTCAAGTTTTATCTCCTTTCCTGATGATGTGATTGTTACAGAGTACCTGGTATAATCTCCGGAGAGAGTTTTTAGCTCAGCACACCACTCGCCCGATTCTCCGGCTTTGATTGTTACCGCTTTAGACCATGATGGCGTTACGGTTACCTCTGAATTGGGGAGAGAGCTGCCCCAGATTTTGACATTTTTGTTCTGTTGTAAGACCGCTCCGTGGGAGAATACGGAGGCAACCTTCAAATCCTGCCCGTTCAGCAATGTTGTCTGAAGGGCTAAAACTAAAATTGCAAGAAATCTGTAAAACATAAATCACTATTTTTCTTCAGCTTCGTCCTGCCACTGATATGTTCTGAAAACACTTACAGGAAGATTCTCATTGCTGCGCAAGTTTGTAATCTTTGTATAACTCCATCCCAATCTTGCAGCCACCGGCACCGGCACTTGCGGGCTGGTAAGCTCCACGGTGCTTCCTGAAATCTTTGCATCTGCACTGTAAAAGACTTTGTCTGAACCGCAAATCTCAAACATTGTCGGGGCCTTGCCGTCTGTTGTCTTCAGACCACTCTCGGCATAGCTGAGGCTGACAGTCAGCTTGTTCCCGGTTATAACCGCATTGTTAAAGGCCGGGCAACGGTAGTTGCTAAATGTGCTTTTGCCGTAATTCTGGCTTAAGGCCAGCGATGCAAGCCTCCCTCCCACATCTTTTTTGTTTCTGGGATGTATGTTTGAGATATCTGCGATATCATCATTTACCTCTATGGCTGTTTTAGAAATCGTTCTGGTAGCCTCAGCCTGGGAAAAGCGCATGGCAGGATTGGAGTAGTTGGTCCTGTAATTCCATTCTCTCTGGTATGGGGCTATCTGACAAATGTATACAGGAAAGTCTTTTCCCCAGATATCTCTCCACCCTTCAATCATCGTTTTGAGGAATTTCGGGTATATGTATGGGCTGCCTTGATTGTTCTCACCTTGATACCATATAGCACCGGCAACAGGTATATCTTGCAGCGGATGAATCATGGCATTGTATGCACTTCCCGGAAGGCTGGGACTTCCATCGGTGTGCCCTGCCGACCTTAGCTGAGCATCATTGTTCAGTTCACTGTCATTTTCAACCCATTTAGAGTCCATCCAGACCTCTATTGCAGTGTTTCCCCAGTTGGCACCTATAAGCCCGATAGGAACGCCAAGCTCCTCAAAAAGAGCTTTGCCGAAAAAGTAGCCAACGGCGCTGAAATCTCCTGCTGTAGATGGCATACAAGGCAGCCATTCTGCGTCGAAACTATCCTGTGGTGTGCCGGCAGTTTTCCTGCTCATATTGAGTAACCGGATTTTGGGAAGTGTGGCTGAGGCAACCTCGGTTGCCCCATTCTCCGCATTTTTAAGATACCACTGCATGTTTGACTGCCCGCTGCAGATCCACACCTCTCCTACAAGTATATTTGTAAACTCCTTTGCATATTTGCCCTCTACCTTTATTGTCACAGGATCCATTGAGGCCTGAGGGGTCGAAACTGTGAGACTCCACTCCGAGTTTGTCCCGACGCTTACTATCTTAGGTTCACCCTGCCATGAACAAGTTATTCTGATCTTCTCTCCTGCACTCCCTTTTCCCCGGATGGTGAATTCACTCTTCTGCTGCAATACCATATTGCTTTTCAGAGAAGAGCTGACCTCTACCGTGGAGTTGCTTGCAAATGTATCTGTGTTCTCTTCTCCGCCACTCTTTGTACAGCTCAGGAATGAGGCAAAAAAGAGAATTAGTATATAAAGAACCCCTTTTTTCACTATAATTCGTTGTTTAACAATTTGTCTACAAGTTCGTTAAAATCTGCGGTGGCAACGCCGACATACTTGTCAGCACCACCGTAATATACGTAAAGAATCCCATCTTTGACAACGTTACCGGTTGGGAATACACACCCTTTGTAGAAACCGTCGATTTCGTAATAATGCTCAGGTTCCATAAGGAAATTCCTTGTCCTGGCAAGGACTTTTGTAGGATCATTGAGGTCAAGCATCATGGCACCAACCCTGTAATAACCCTTGCCTCCCTTCTCAACACCATGATATAGCACGAACCACCCCTTGTCTGTCTTGATAGGAGGAGTGCTGCCACCTACCTTCTCTTCCCAGCTGCCTTCGATCCCCTCTATCAATACCTTACTCGGTTCATCCCAGTTGAGAAGGTCATTTGAAAACCTTATCCAAACGGCAGGATATTTAGGACCGAAACCTTCACCTACCCACTCTTTTGGCCTGTGAAGCATTGCATATTTGCCATTTATCTTCTCAGGAAAGAGTATCACATCCCTATCGTCAAGATGTGACTGAGTTATTCTTCCGAGCCTTCTCCATTTTTTGAAATCCTTTGTAATTGCTAGGGCAGAATTGGCTATGTTCCTTTTAAGAAAATCCGGAGCATTGTCTCCCATGTCACGGGTCAGGACCTCATCATGGGCGAAGCGCCAGTATTGACCCGGTGGAAATGGCCTGAATGCATAGGTTACATAATAGTAGTCATCGAATTTTACAATTCTGGCATCCTCAACACACCCTGAATCAGGACCTTCGATACTTGGTCCGAAACAGGGGGTATCCATAACCCTCTTGAAATTAAATCCATCGTTGCTCGTAGCAAGCCCAAACCTGATAACATGATTCTCGTCATCCCCGGCAGCTCTGTATAACAGGTAGAAAACGCCGTTTTCGTACCATGCTCCTGGGTTGCAAACAATCAAATTCTCCCAACTGTTTCTTTCAAGTGGACTTAGTATTGGGTTCCCACTGTATTTATTTAGTTTCATCTTTATCAATGGTCAGTTTATTTACCAGAAAACAACCAACATTACAATGAATGTGGCAAGTAGAATGTATGAAATGAATCGGTAATTTTTATAGAAAGGTATTCCCTTAAGAGACAATGTGTCTTCTCTGAATACCTGTTTGGTCCAGACAAGCTCCTTTATACTTTCTTCATCCTGAGATGGGAAGATATAAGAACATACAATCATGATGAGCATGCTGAAGGCCAGGTATATAGGGACAGTGTTCAGGAAATGGATATTCCCGAATATTGAATAACCGGTGTTTATCTTGTATATCATGTTAACAAGACCCGGAATTGCGCCCACAATCATTCCGAAGAATGCAGCGTTGGCGTTTATCTTTTTCCAGAATAGCCCGAGCATGAAAGCTGAGACTATCGGTGGTGCAAGCATAGAGAGCATCTCCTGATAATACTTAACAAGAGAGCTGAATCTTTCTCCGATCTGTGGAGCCCATACAACTGCTATACTAAGTGCAACAACAGAAACAATCCTTCCAACTTTCACCTGTTTTTCTGCAGAGGCATCCTTCCTGAATGTCTTGTAGAAATCCATGGTAAACAATGTTGCAACAGAGTTCAGCAGTCCGCTTAGTGATGATGTCAGGGCAGCAATGAGTGCGGCAAGGAGGAACCCAATCACGCCAACCGGCAGAAGGTTTATAATCAGAGAGGGGTAAACCATATCTGACTTTTCCAGTCCGGGGAAAAACTCCCTTGCCATAACTCCGGGGATAATAATTACAAAAAGTGTAAGGAGAGTAAGGAATCCAACCATAAGAACTCCCTTTCTTCCGTCATCAAGACTCTTTGATGTAAGCACGCGTTGTACAAGTTGCTGGTTGTTAGTCCAGAAAAACAGTCCGAGAATAGGTATTCCGAGTATCATCCCAAGCCACGGAACAGAAGGGTCACTCATAGGTCTTACGAGTTTCATCATCATGTCATTGTTGTTCATCATATCAATTATGTATGATGCGCCACCTTTGAGGGAGATTATCACTGTGAGGCATATGGCTCCGACTGTCAGCACAATCCCTTGAATCAGATCGACTCTGATTGCTGAGGATAATCCTCCTGGGATGGTGTATGCAGCTACGATCAATGCAAAAATTACAACGAAGACATCGATTGAGACATCCGGAAATACCAACTTCATCACAAGAGCTGCGGCATATAATGCACCTG
>MTLE01001659.1_pt1 | contig 13077 bp, 9 predicted proteins | sample 1982461 | NCBI WGS metagenome assembly MTLE01 (sample SAMN05712605, study PRJNA340218) | biofilm metagenome | isolation source: sample SPL anode biofilm adapted to -200 mV | place: USA | collected 2012-02-03
TCTGCGCAGACTCTCATCGCTACATCTATTTCATCATCAGTATCATATTTTGATCCTGTGAGTTCACTTATTTTATCAAGAAGTGGCGTGAAAAGATCTGTATCATAATTTGATTTTTTGCCTTGTAATACCGATACAAGTCTTTCAAAACCCATGCCCGTATCTACATGATTTTTTTCAAGCTTTTCAAGTGAACGGTCTTTTTTGCGATTATATTGTATAAAAACAAGGTTCCATATTTCCATAAAACGTCTGCAGTCTCCGTTAACCCTGCAGACATGTCCTGACAGATGTTTTTTGTCACAGTAATCTTCTCCGGAGTCTATATGGATCTCACTGCATGGTCCGCAGGGTCCTGTTTCGCCCATTTCCCAAAAATTGTCTTTTTTGCCAAATGCCATTATGTGATCTTTGGGGATATCTGTTTCACTCTTCCAAAGTTCTTCTGCTTCGGAATCGGCTTGAGTTCCGTCTGATGTATCACCTCCGAAATAAGTTGCATAGAGCTTATTTTTATCAAGACCGCAGACACTTGTCAAAAACTCCCAAGCATAGGAGATAGCCTCTTTTTTAAAATAATCTCCGAATGACCAGTTTCCAAGCATTTCAAAGAAAGTATGATGATATGTATCCCTGCCTACTTCATCAAGGTCATTGTGTTTTCCAGAAACGCGCAGGCATTTCTGAGTGTCGGCAATTCTCGGATCTGTAATTTTTTTTGTGCCGAGAAAAATATCTTTAAATTGATTCATTCCTGCATTTGTAAAAAGCAGTGTCGGATCATCGCCGGGGATAACCGGTGCAGAGGGAACAATAACATGAGCTTTGCTTTTAAAATAATTGAGAAATGAATCTCTTATTTCTTTCTGTGATTTCATTTATTTAGACCTTTCTTCATCGGAGCAGCGTGAATAGATATCGTCAAATCTGACTATATCATCCTCTTCAAGGTAGCTCCCATTTTGTACTTCAATTATTTTTAATGGTATTTTCCCCGGATTTTCAAGCCTGTGTTTTACTGACATAGGTATAAAAAGACTTTCTCCGGTATGGACCATTTTTATTTCATCATTTACGGTTGGTTTGGCAGTTCCTTCGATCACAACCCAGTGTTCGCTTCTGTGATAGTGCATTTGAAGGGAAAGAGCTGCTTCAGGAGTTACTATAATTCTTTTTATTTTATAATCCGGACCTTCACCAAGGATACTGTAACTGCCCCAGGGCCTATGGACGGTGAGATGCTCTTTGGCTTCTTTTCTTCCTTCTTTTTTTAACTTTTCAACTATTTCCTTTACTTTTTGGGAATGCCCTCTTTTTGCGACCATTATAACATCATCAGTTTCAATTACAAGAAGATCTTCAAGATCAATACCTGTGATCATGCGTTCACGCCCAAGAAACAGCGAATTTTTACATCCTTCTGTTACACAGTCGCCGATCACTGCATTGCCGTTTTCATCTTTTTCTGCAAGGTTATATATGGCATCCCAGGAGCCGACATCATTCCAATCGGAAGCAAGCGGTATCAGAGCCATTTTATCTGATTTTTCGGCAACGGCATAATCTATTGAGATACTCGGCATTTTTTCAAAGTTTTTTAGCGTATCGCAATAAGTATTATCGAGAAGTTCTGCTATCTGAGGGGCATGTTTTGCCAATTCAGCCTTCATAGTGCCTGCTGAGAAACAGAACATTCCTGAATTCCAATAGTAATTTCCTGAGGCAAGATATTCCTGTGCTGTTTTCAGATCCGGTTTTTCACGGAATTCTTCTGCAAGAAAACCAGTTCCTATTTTATCCCCGGCCTTAATATACCCAAAACCTGTTTCCGGTTTACAGGGAATGACTCCGAAAGTTGCAATAAAACTTTGATGAGCTAGCTTTTCAGCTTCTATAAAAGATTTCTCAAAGTTCTCCGTATTTTTTATTATATGATCGGCCGGTGAAACAAACATAATCTCATCATCAGAGCAGTTGAGATTATCCTTACAGTAGCTCAGCGCAAGAGCTATTGCAGGGGCTGTATTGCGACCTGTGGGCTCAAGCAGCACATGAGCTTTCTGTGCATTTATTTCCTTTAAGTCTCCTTTAACATAAAATAAATGCTCCGAATTTGTTACAATTATTATATCTTCAGGCGAAACAAGATTCTCAAAACGTTTGATCGTTGCACCAAGAAGTGATGTGTCTGTATTGAGTTTAAGAAATTGTTTTGGAAATGATGTCCGGGAAAGCGGAAAAAGTCTTGTTCCTCCTCCTCCGGCAAGTATTATTATTTTCATAATTTATAAGTGCCTCCTGTAGGTATCAGTCAGTTGAGTTCTTTAGGTATTTTTATCGTAAAAATGCATCCTTTTCCCGATCCAGGACTTTCCACTGTAATTTTGCCTCTATGTGCTTCAACGATCTCTTTTGCAATTGCAAGGCCTAGCCCTACACCATCAGCTTTGTGGTTTCTGCTGCCGCCGCGAAAAAATCTTTCAAAGAGCTGGGAAGCTTCTGTTTCGGAAACTCCGGGACCTGTGTCGGTGACACTAATATCAACTTCTTCCTCGGTGAAATAATATCTGATTTTGACCTTGCATTCTTTTCCTGCAGTGATTGAATATTTGAGCGCATTATCTATAAGATTGATCAACACTTCCTTCATCTTATCGGGATCCATGTATATGTTTTCTTGTTTTTCTGGTTCTTCTACAATAATCCGGCAGCCTGCTTCTTTTGATTTTGGTGTCATTTGAAAGACAACGGAATCTATAAGATCCTTGACGGAATTTTTTGAAAGCTTCAGTGAAAACCGGCCGGTTCGGAGCCTTGAAAGTTCAAGAAGCTCATTAACGAGTCTTGTGAGGCGGTCAGCTTCTTTGTTTATAGTGTTAACATAGTGAATATTCTCTTCAGAAAGTGTGGAATCTCCTTGCATTGTCATTGCAAAACCTTTGATTATAGTAAGCGGAGTTCGAAGTTCATGAGATACATTGGCTAAAAAGGAGTTTCGCGTCTGCTCCAGCATATTGAGACTTTCCGCCATTTTATTGAGATTTTTACTGAGATCGCCTATTTCATCATTTGCAGTATAATTAACTCTAGTTCCAAAATTTCCGCCTGCAATATCCACAGCCATATTCCGGACATTAAGAACAGGCTTCATAAGTGTTTTGATGAAAAGCAGAGCCATTAGAAGAGCTGCAGCAAGAGACAAAATAAAGGTTGTTAAAAAATATCCGCGCAGCACATCAAAAAGTTCTGCAAAATCATCTGTGCCCATCGCAAATTTAGCGCTGCCTATAATTTTATTTTCCAAAAATATAGGGCATGCATAGTAGATTGTTTCATTTTGGCTGTCTCTTTCCACCCAAGAAATGCTTTTTTCGGATTTTAGAACCTGTTTGACTTTTTCATCTTCGTTTATGAGAGCTGGAGAAAAGCCAAGTCTTGCATCTATTGAGCGGGAGTCTGAAATTATCTGTCCTGAGGTGTTTACAACAACAAGCTCATAATCCACACTTTCCCAGTATTGCCTTATGAAAAAACGTGTTGCGGGCATAAGATCTTCCTGATTTTTCATGTTAGGAGCAATAAATTGGAGAAAATAATTGGCTGAAGTCTCAAGATATTCTTTTCTTGTCGAGATGAAATGCGCTTTTGTGAAAAAATAAAAAAGATATCCCATCAAAGATATGTTGAAAATGATGAGGAATATATATGTAAGAAAAAGCCGAACTCTTATATTAGCAAAGATTTTGAAAACTTTCATTTATCTTGAAGCAAAAATCTCCGGATTTGATTTGTATCCGACCCCCCATATGGTAAGTATATAGGAAGGTGAATCAGGAGTGTCTTCTATTTTATCGCGAAGCCTTCTTATATGGACATCAATGCTTCGCTCCTCTATGAATTCATGTCCCCAGACAAGGGTTCTGAGATCGTCGCGAGAAAAACTTTTTCCGGGATTTGAAAAGAACAGAATTAAAAGATCATATTCCCGTGGAGTAAGCTCTATAAGATTACCTCTTTTCCAAGCTTTTCTTCCGAAAGAATCTATTGTTATTTCACCGTATTTGATTTCGGAATTGGTTTTAGCTGTTTCTTTTACTGTGCCTATTCTCCGTAAAATGGCCTGAATTCTTGCAATAAGCTCCCAAGGATTGAAAGGTTTGACCATATAGTCATCTGCCCCGCTCCCAAGTCCTGAGATTTTATCTAAATCATCACCGCGCGCAGTGAGCATTATTATTGGAACAGTGTAATGTTCGCGTATTTTTTTGCATACGTCAAAACCATCAATGTCGGGTAGCATAAGATCCAGTACTACAAGATCCGGCTGGTGTTCTGTGACGGCAAGTATGCCGGCGATTCCATCGGAAGCCGTAACAACTTCAAAGCCAGCCCGTTTTAAATTTATCGAAATAAATTCAGCTATAGCTTCTTCATCATCTATAACGAGAATTTTGAATGCAGACATATAGTTTTCCTCAAATAATTATTTTGGATTGTTTTTTTTATTATAGGGCCAGTTGCCTGGCTTTATGTTAAGAAGCCTTGTTGCGGATAGGTCCGGCTGAACGGGCGCTTGGGTGCCAGGAGGCTGACCGGGTGTTTTTCCCTGTTGATTTGGGTTAATATTCTGGGGCGCAGGATTATTTCGCTGCTGCTGCTGCTGTGCCATAAGCATTTGAATTTGCTGTGCGCTCATTTGGCGGTGCTGGGTCTGTATATTCTGTTGCTGCTGCTGCTGCTGCTGTTGCTGTTGTGCTTGAATGTGCTGATGTGCAGGAATATTCTGAGGATGAGGCTGTATATGCTGACGCTGAGCCTGGAGACTCTGCTGTTGTGCTTGAATATTTTGCTGCTGCTGGGCAACTGGTCTTAAAGCGGGCTGTGCCTGCGGCAAGCCTGTTGGGTCGATTGTGCCTGGTCTATGGGTAAGATTTTGCTGCATTGGCCTTTGAGCTGTGTGTGGACTTAACGGTATATTTCGTGGCTGAAGCGCCTGAGTCTCACCCTGTTTTGACTTTTTGGCTTCTTCGGCTGTCCGCGGCAAAGGAGTCTGAATCTCCGGCTGCACAAAAACCCCGCCCGTTTCTGCAAGAGCACGAGCGTAGTTAACCTGATTTCTTCCGCCTTTTTTAGATTTATAAAGAGCGGCATCAGCTGCCGCAAGAAGATCTTTTTTGTTTTCGGCATCTGTGGGGAAATTAGCAACGCCTATACTTGCCGTAATTTTAACTTTATAGCTTCCGAAGCGGTAATGGAAAGCTTCTCTAATTCTCTCGGCGCTCCGTATAGAATTTTCCTTATCGGAATCTTTGAAAATAACAGTGAACTCATCACCGCCTATTCGGCAGACAAGATCGCTGTCACGGGTATAGCTTTTGATCAGTGCAGCTATTTCCTGAAGCAGTTTGTCGCCTTCAGGATGTCCGAGAGTATCGTTGTAGGTTTTAAAGTTATCAACATCAACCATGACGAGTGAAAAACTCTTTCTTCTTCTTTCATATTCCACACATGCTTCACCGAGACGCTCCTGGAAGTATCTGTGAGTGTATAATCCTGTAAGGCCGTCCGTGATGGCAAGCGAAACCATTTTTTCATAGAGCTCGGCATTTTTTACTGCCATAGCTGTTTGGTAGGTAACGGTGGAGACTAAATTCAGAGCTTCTTCATCATAGTAATTGGCAACAGATGCTCCCACATAAAAAGCTCCTATTGCGTAGTTTTCGACAACCATCGGAACTATTATTGATGATCTCTCGTGAGAAACAACGTTGGGAAGCCTTGAATTGCGGGTGTCTTCAAGCAAAAGAGGTTTTTTCTGAGAAATGACCCACCCTAGAACCCCGTCACTCATCTTATAAACCACATCTTTGAATAAATCCGCATAAGGGCCTACACATCTTTTGGGAATGATCTCAGGTTCAGCCTTCGGATCCTGCATGTCTCTTTTTATTGTGAAAATGATAAAGCTCTGATAATCAACAATATTTTTCATTTTGTTGGCTATAAAATCAAGAGTCTCTTCCATATTGAGACTACTGACAAGGGAGCGGCCGAACTCGTTAAGGGCCGAAAGCTGGCTGACGGTTTTTTCAAGTTTATTGTTGATACTTTTGGTTATAACAAGTGAGTGCTCTTTGTCTTCATAAAGCTGTGCGGATTCGATGGCAATAGCCGCGGAGTTGGCAAGGATAGACAGAATATTAAGCTGCTCGTCATTATAGGTGCCAGGCTTTGTGTTGCCCACATATAAAACACCTATGATTTTCTCTTTTATGATAAGCGGCACACACATGACACACTTTTCGTCCTTGAAAATACGCTGTTCGTTTATTGTCTGCATGTCGGGGATTAAAAGAGGACGGCGGCTTTGAACAACTAAATTAACGATTGTCTCTTCCAGCTGTAATAATGGTGAGAGAGCAAGCGTTTCTTTGTAGGGAGTGCTGTATTTGACCGGAGTAAGAGAACCTTTTTCAAGAAGAAAAATCACGCAGCTTTGATATATGATAAGTTTTCTTACCATTGAAAGAATAATATTGTATGTTTCTTCGAGGTTAATGCTTGCACCTAAGGATTTACTCATCTCAAAGACGATTGAAAGTTCATCTACTTTTTTCTGAAGATCTTCCGTAATCTGCTTGTTTTCGGCACGAAGATCCATTACTTCGCTTCTTGCCGTGTTTAGTGAAAGGGAGAGAGATTCCTGTTCTACCAGGACAACTTCCTGGATAATTGATTTAAGATAATTGTAAATAATAATGAGGACAGGAAGGAAAAGCACTGCAATAAAAGGATTTATTGAGTAACCTATAAAACTGATCACTCCAATTGGGAAAAAGACAAGACTTGTAAAACGAATTTTTTTACGGACATCATTAAAGATTGCCTGATAGGATTCGGGTAAAAAGCCTGCGGTGATCGTCATTATGATCATGTCCGAAATAAAATAGACGATCATGGACGCTAAAATCGCAAGAAGCAACGCTTTGATAAGAAGTGCATTGTCAGGTGTTATTGACAGAAGCATAACACTTGATTTTATGCTGTCCGAGGCACCTGAGAATTTATCAAAAACCACGCAGAATGTAAAAACTGATGAGATGACCGTTATCACAGATGATACAAAATCACCTAGTTTAAACCACAAAGGCTGGCGGTTTATTGCGATGGTTCTGACAAAAAGAGCTATTACGGCCATGATGGCAGCACCGCGCCATCTTCCGCAATAAGGGTACATTGCTGTAAAAAGATAAAGCGGGAATGCCACGCTTGCATAGCTGTAGTAGGGAACTTCAACAGAACCTATTACTTCAATGATAAGGGCCGTTATTATAAGAAATATAAATATAGCTATATTTTCAGTAGGAATACTAAGAGTTGCAACAGCATATACAAAAAAAACCGTGGCAATTAATCCAAGGATTATAGTATATATTTTATTGGATGTACTGGAATGTTCCACTTTTTACTTCCAAGACCGATCTCTGCTAAAAAACGAGACTACAGATTATTCATGTGGTAATTAACCCAAGAGCCTTGAAATTCCTTTAAAAAGTTGAATTTAAAAGATTACAAAAATGTAAGGAAATAAAAGAGGAAAAAGAATAATATTGTGAAAATTTTTTTAAAAACTGAATGGATGGTTTGCGATGAAAAAATACAGGCTTATTGAACATCTTAAAAAATCTATGACCTTAATAGTCAGCTTGACCGAAAATAATTCTCATCTTGCCCTGAAGCTTGAAAACGCGGGAGCACATGCTGTAAAGGTTCATCTGAATTGCATTCACAGAGCTTCAAAAACAGATTTCAGATCATGGAACGAAGAAAGAGAATCCATAGGATCGATCCCCGCAAATCTATCTATTCCTGTAGGAATAGTGCCCGGGGCAGAAACAACTTCAACCTTGGAAGAAATGCGTGAGATAACAGATGCAGGCTTTGATTTTTTAGATATTTTTTCACATCATATGCCACCGGAGTATTATGATATAAAAGAACTTACAAAGGTTACGGCAGTTGATTATAGATTTGACCTTTCCAGAGCTTATATGCTCAAAGAGCTGGGCACGGAAGTATTCGAATCATCAATAATTCCTCCGCAAGAGTATGGCATGCCCCTTACTGCCGATGATATTGTTAAATATAAAACTTTGATTTCAGGCGTCGCTGCGCCGGTATTTATCCCGACACAAAGAAAAGTCAAGCCCGAGCAGGTAAGATATCTTCATGATGCTGGAGCTTCGGGGATTGCGATAGGTGCTGTCGTCACAACCAAAGATTTTGATGAAATCTTAAGAGTTACTGAAATGTTTAGAAAAGAAGTAGATAAAATCTGATGAAGATTCTTTTCATTCCTCTTGATGACAGGCCATGCAATTATCTTTTCCCAGCAGAGCTTGCTCTTATCGCAGGATTTGAGCTTCTGAAGCCGCCGCGAGAATTGCTCGGGAAATTCTTGTCCCCCGGCAATCCGAAAAGATTATTGGAATGGATGCAAAATAACGATTCTGACAGTGATGCTGCTATTATATCATCTGATATGCTTATTTACGGCGGACTCGTGGCTTCCAGAAAAGATCAAACAGAAGATTATGAAGAAAATCTTGCCGAACTTGAAGATTGGCTCAGGCAAACTCCTATACCAAAAATAATTCTTTTTGGTTCCATCATGAGAACTTTGCCTACCTTTTCGGAAACCTCCGTTCTTGAGGCAGCAGGTGAAATAAAAGCTGCCTTTGCACGTATTTATGCGGGAGATCCTGATAAAACGCGGATTGCCGAGAGATTGGCTGATGAATCGGTGAATAATTCAAGTATTGGAAACATGCTGGAAAGCTGCCTTCAGGTAAGACAGAGAAATCATATCGTTAATTTAAAGAGTCTTGATTGGCTCAAAAATGGTATAGTGGATACTTTAATTCTTGGCATGGATGATATTGTTTCCAATGGCCCTAATCTATATGAAAAAAAGATAATAAAAAATATTGCACAAGAAAAGAGCCTGCTCAATTTTTTTATATATCCCGGAATTGATGAAGTGGCTATGATGGCCTTGGCAAAGCTTGCTGTTGAAAATTCTAAAAAAGCTCCTGTATTTAGCGTACATTACTCCAATCCGCAGGGTCTCTCACTTTTGACTCTATATGAAAGCACTACTGTGGATGATATTGTCGAAAATTATCTCAGACTTCTTGGCTGTAAATGCACTGCTTCAGACAAAGCCGATATTGCACTATTCTGCCATATATCCAAAAAAGGTCAAAAAGAAGCGGCCACACAGCACATGTTCAGTTTTAACAATCAAAGAAAGTTTGCTGAACATATAGCATATTTGCAGAGGGCAGGAGCTTTTGTTGCTGTTGCTGATACCGCTTTTGCTAATGGCGGAGACTTTCTTTTTGCAAAGCAGCTTCTCTCAAAGGTTAATCCTGTAAAATTAGGGGCTTTTGCCGCTTGGAATACTTCTGGCAATACTATTGGCACGGTTATTGCTCATGGGGTGCTGCGTTTTTTGTACCTTTTTTCAGGAAATTATAATGAGACAGCTGAAAAAGCTCATCAGAAGTTTATTCTAAATCGTTTGGCGGATGATTGGATCTATCAAAGCATTATAAGAACAAAACTTACCATGCGGGCCCTTCTCTGTAAAATTCCATATCTTTCGATGAGTGAGAGCGAAAGTAATCTTTATTCTTTGCTTGCCGAAAAATATATGAAAAAATTCATTTTAAATATTTTCAGAAAATATTACTCAGGAAAGCATAGGATTACAGATCGATATCCTGTGGTATCAATAGGAAAGAAAATAGATATTTCAGTGTTTCTGCCATGGCGGCGGCTATTTGAAATAGAAATCAGCACTGCTTTTGACTTAAGATTTCTCTGAAACTTCAAGTCCATATAGGCTGTACCGCCTTAGCCTCATCAGCACTTCATCTGTGAATTCTTTGTCTTTCGGTGTTACTTCACGATAATAAAATGTAAAATTATCTTGTAGATCTCCTGAAATGAAGCGCGAGTAAAAGGGAGTTTCAAAAATTGAGCTTATTTTCTGGCGCAAAGCCCCGTCAAAGCATTCTATCTCAGCGAGCCCTTTGTCTATGGTAACACTGGCAAGAAGAGTGCTTGAGGGTACATATCCCAAATGACTTTTTGTAAGAGGATAAATATTTATTTTCATTTGGCGACCCCTTTAGAGAACTCTTTAAAGAGGTAATCAATATATATGAACATTGATCTGTCATAATCGTAGAGTTCAATATTGTCATAAAGGTCGCCGGGAACCGTTTCATTCTCTTTTCGAAGATAAGACTCTACCGCTTGTGCAAAATAAAAAACAGGATCTTCGGCACATAGACCATCACAGAAAAGATGCCCTTTTTCTCTTTGCTTGCAAAGTTGATAGTTGCTCATTACAGCGGCTGATTTGCGTGAAGAGAAGTTTTCTCCTCCCAGTGCATGGTCAAAAGCCATGGCCATAAAATATCTTGACGGGACGAAAGCTTCTTTTCGTGTAAAAATTTTTTCATCAAGAATGCATTTTTTTTGTGAGACTATATAAGCGCAGTATGAATGCTCATGGAAAACGGGGTATTTATCTTTAAGCGTGCCATGCAAAAGTTCAATTTTAATGCCGACATCGCTGCAAAGTTTCATGATTTTGGCACCGAATGCTCCCAACTGATAAAGCATCATTTTGTAGATAAAGTCGGAAGAAGCTTTGGAAATCAGCATGGAAGCTATTATTTCATCACAGCTTGTATTTATTTCGGAAATTTCCGGAATTTCTATGCTTTCAAGGCTGATATTTGGAACTGTCACCCCTTCGTCATATGTATCGGAGTTTGTCGGTTGATTGCCTCGATCTGCAATAAGAAATCCTTCATCAAAGGCGAGCAGTGAGTTCCACTCAGATCTTTCCTTTACAATTTCTTTTTCAGGCTCAGAAGTTTTTTCTTTAGTGAGCTCAGCCTTTTCATGGCTTTGTTTTGTTTTAGCTTTTTTTACTACTGTATCAGCAGCTCCCGCTTGTGATTGATTGTTTTTTTCGGATTTAATATCCCAAGAGGGCGGATTTTTATTGTCTATTCCCGGTTCTATGAATTTAACAGAGGTATCTGTCGTTGTTTCAATCTCATTTTGCGGGATTGTTTCATTTATAGCAGCAATTTCTTCTGTTTTTTCATTTGGTTCAGGGTTTTTGCCGATTGTTTCTTCTTCATTTTTTATATCTGCTCCAGAAAGATTTCTTATAAAGTCCGCCATTTTCTTTTGGGCAAGGCTTTCTTCTTCCTGTTGCTGTCTTTCTTCCAGAAGCTGTTCGCGGAATTCCTCGGATTGTTCAAATGATGTATATTGGTAATCTCCGCCGCTGCCTCTATTGTCTCCAAAATCCATACTGCTTGCCATGTCACCTGTGGAGACATCGGTGCCTGACATATCTGCTTGTTCCATGTGGGCAGTTCGGGATGTTTTGCCGACATGTTTTGATTCTTTGTTTTGGGCACGATGAAGAAGGCTGTTTGTACGTGAGGCATTATCTGTAAACTGTTTGATTGATGGGTTACTGTCAAAAAATACTGATTCCATTAATAACCTCAGTAAGATAAGTGTTTGATATCATTTTTAGTGATAAAAAAAGACTTCAATTCCATTATATCATAAACAATCGGTTCTGAAACTATGGCGTTTTAGTTATTTTAGCAGGTACTCCATAGGCGGTAGCACCGTCGGGAATATCTTTGGTCACAACAGAACCAGCTCCTGTAGTGACATTTTTACCGATCGTGACCGGAGCTATAAGGTTTGTATTGGAGCCTATATGCGTGCCGTCGCCGATAACAGTTTTATGTTTATTTTTACCGTCATAGTTGCAGGTAATTGTTCCAGCTCCTATATTGACTTTTGCACCCAGTGTGGCGTCTCCGACATAAGAGAGGTGCGGCACTTTGGTTCCGTCTCCTATTATTGATTTTTTGAGTTCGGTGAAATCTCCTATTTTTACATTTTCACCGAGGATATTGTCCGGCCTTATATATGAAAACGGCCCGATAGAGGTGTTGTTGCCTATTTTAGAAGATAATACTATTGAATTGAGTATCGTCACTCCATTGCTTATCTCAGCATTTTTTATTTGAACAGAAGGACCTATAGTGCAATTTTCTCCTATGGAGGTGGCACCTTCTATAAAAGTGAAGGGCAATATCACGGTATCCATTCCTATATTGACTTCCTCGTCAATATAGCAGCTTTTCGGATCGGTGATTGTAACGCCTTTAATCATCAAGTCATGATTTTTCTTGTTTCTGACTATTTCGTTAAGCTCTGCAAGATCAACTCTGCTGTTGACTCCTCTTGAAGTGTATGGATCTTCGCATATATAGGCATTTATTTTCATATTTTGTTTTGCCATGAGAGAAATTATATCGGTTAGATAATATTCTTTTTGAGCGTTTTCAGGTTTGATTGAGGGAAGAAACTCTTCAAGCAATTTTTTTTCTATAATATAGAGAGCAAGATTTACTTCTTTAATTTTTCTCTCTTCTTCATTTGCATCTTTATGTTCTTTTATAGCTGTGACATTGCCGGATAAATCACGCATTATTCTTCCGAAATCCGTTTCCCATGGGACGACGGCACTCATAAGCGAAAGGCCTGCTTTGCTTTCAGTATGGCTTTTTACAAAAGCCTCAAGAATTTCTCCTGTAATAAGGGGCATATCTCCGCATATCACCATGACAAGAGTCTCGTCTGTAATCAGAGGCATTGCCTGCATAAGTGCATGGCCTGTCCCAAGAAGTTCTTTCTGCTCGGCATAATTGACATTGTCACCAAGATGATCTATTATCTGTTGCTTTTCGTAGCCTACAACAGTTGTGATTGAATTTGGCTTTATGTATTTAACTGCTTTAAGCACACGATCTATCAGAGGTTTGTTTCCTACTTTATGCAGAACTTTCGGAATTTTAGTGAACATTCTTTTACTTCGTCCTGCGGCTAAAATGACGGCTGCTATTTTTTTCATAAAAATACTCCTGTATTTTTTACTATAATAAAATCAAAAAATCCCGCTCT
>MTLE01001904.1_pt1 | contig 13056 bp, 14 predicted proteins | sample 1982461 | NCBI WGS metagenome assembly MTLE01 (sample SAMN05712605, study PRJNA340218) | biofilm metagenome | isolation source: sample SPL anode biofilm adapted to -200 mV | place: USA | collected 2012-02-03
CCCGGATTAGGGTGCGATGCCACAAGTGCTACCGCTGAAGTTATTGTAACTCCCGAACCGACATTCAGTAATCAACCACAATCAGCTTCGGTTTGTGAAGGAGATATTCCGGCTCCATTAACTGTGACTTATATGAATGGGTCAGGAACGCTAACTTACCAGTGGTACAGTAATATTGTGGATGATACATCAACCGGAACCCCGATTGCAGGAGCAACAACCGCATCTTACACACCTCCGGGTACCACAGTCGGAGTTATGTACTATTATTGTCATTTGACTTTGACGGGAGGAGGTTGCTCGGATATAACCTCTAACACAGCAAAAATAACTGTTAATCAATATCCTGTTATTAACGATGCTGCGGTTTCAATTGGTAGCGGACAAACATTCACCGTTCAACCATCAACCATTGTTGGAAATATTGTTCCGGCAGGAACCACTTATACCTGGTCTACTCCGGTGATTTCTCCGATAAATGCTGTTACCGGAAGTTCAATTCAGAATACACCACAGACTTCAATAAGTCAGACACTGACAAATACCACAACCAATATTGCAACTGTTACGTATACGGTTACTCCGAAAGTGGGCTCGTGTGCCGGCAATACTTTTGAAGTGGTGGTGACAGTTTATCCACCAATTAATCCGAATACCGTTCAGACAAATATTACCTGTTTTGGTGATAATAATGGTTCGTTACAGACAAATATAACAGGTGGTAATCCGTTTACTACGGGCAATCCTTATACTATTTCATGGACAGGACCGAATGGCTTCACGTCTTCTAATACAACCATTTCGGGTTTAATTGCGGGAACTTATACTCTGACAATAACCGATAACGGTAGCACTCCGTTTGTGAAAAATTATACAATTACCGAACCAGCAGTACTTACAGCAACAGCAGTTAAGAAAGATATCAGTTGCTTTGGTTCTTCAAATGGTGAAATATCACTGACTGTAACGGGAGGAACTACACCGTATACTTACTCGTGGTTAAAAGATGGAGTCTATTATTCAGGAAATAAAGATTTGACAAATCTGGGACAGGGTACTTATGCAGTTACTATTACAGATGCTCATAATTGTACGTACAGTCAGTCATTAATTATACTGGAACCGCTTGAACTGCAATTGTCAGCAGTTATTACAAATGCTTATGATTGTAATGATAACAACAGCGGAGCCATTAATCTTTCGGTAACCGGTGGTACATCTCCTTTCAGTTATCTTTGGTCGAATGGTGCTGTAACCGAGGATCTGGTAAATCTTCCTGCCGGAAATTATTCAGTTGTCGTAACCGATGCAAGAGGTTGTACTCAGTCCGAATTATATACTGTAAAACGAAAGATACCGATTGTTATCAATGTTAGCTCAGTTAAGGATTACGATTGTGCAACGAAATATCTGAAAGAAATTAATACAGCATCCGTATCGGGAGGAGTTCCGCCATATCAGTTAACATGGTCCAGTGGTACGGTAAGCGGTGCCAACAACGAGGTAATGGAAACGAATCTTTCAGGAACTTATACCTTGGATGTAACGGATGCCATGAGCTGTACCGCCAGTTATTCATTTGATTTAACGGTAGATCAACCGGGAATAAGTTATCATTTTATTGACTGTGATAATCATTTAATTATGTTTAATGCAGTAATTCCAATCGGATTGCCAAGCGATTATACCTATTTCTGGGATTTTGGAGACGGCACGACATCCACTCTTCAGAATGTTCAGCATACTTATCCCGGAACGGGGAATTATACAGTACGCCTGATAATGGACAACGGAACATGTCAAAGTCAGTTTGTGCAGACGGTTTACGTTGAAGCTCCGCCTGTACTGACGCTTGATAAACAGCCTTTCTTCTGTAAAGATGATTCGATAGTAATGCACGTAAGCGGTGCCAATACATACAGATGGAACAATGGCACAACCGGTGACAGTCTGGTGGTAAAACGTCCGGGCGACTACTCGGTTACAGGTATTTCAAAGGCAGGTTGTACGGCTACACTTAGCTTTACAATGTCGACATTTGATTCATTTAATTACACCATTAGTGCTGACAAAAATGAAGTTTCGAGTGATGATTCGCAGATCAGATTATGGAGCGAAAGTATTCAGTATTCCGATTATTTCTGGGATTTTGGTGATGCTCAGACGGGTGAAGGAAACAATATTGATCATAATTACAACATTACAAACAATGTATATTTCGATGTAAAACTAAAAGTGATAAACCCGAATGGTTGTCTGGAATATGCAACAAAAAGAATATGGGTAACAAGTTCAACTCTATATAATACATTTACTCCAAACGGTGATGGTGTTGATGAACTGTTTATGGAAAACAAACACATTCAGGTTTATAACCGTAACGGTATATTGATATATGATGGTAGTGATGGATGGGATGGGACGTATAAGGGTAAACCTGTGGCAAACGATACCTATTTCTTTATTTTGTACTATGGATCTGCTTCCGGTTTAAAAACAAATACCGGTTTTGTAACGGTTATTCGTTAAAAAATACTTTATGAGGAAAATCCTGATTCTTAACATATTTGTTTTAATGACAGTGTCGCTTTTTGCACAGTCGAATATCCGGTTTAATAATTACTGGGCAAAGACTTACACCATTAATCCTGCTTCAATAAACGATCAATACCTTGTGGAATTAAATATGGCCGTCCGTAAACAATGGGTTGGTTTCAACGGTGCGCCTACCACCTTATTTGCATCAGCAACCACGTACATTGATAAACTGAACACACAGTTTGGGTTAAGGGCAACACAGGATCAGATAGGTTATACATCCACTACTGATGTTGATTTCACATATGCCTATCAAATGGAATTTTACTGGGGTTGGAGAGTGAATCTCGGACTTGCTTTGAGTTATCAAAGTCTTGGATACGATATTACCAAGGTGACTTTTGCATCGGCATACGATCCTATTATTTATTCCAGATTGGTGCAGGATAATAACTTTAATTCCGATCTTGGACTCGAAATTGTCAGTCCACACTGGAAATTCGGGGCAGCCAGCGAAAATGTCTTTTCATTGTTTTTACCCATTAACCGACTGTTTACCAACACCAATTTCCTTTATGGAATGTATCGTCAGCGGATGAATCAGAATATCAGTCTGGGGTGTGGTATTACCGGCATACAGTACAGTAATATCTATCAGGCGGAATTAAACCTGACAACTTACTTCAGGCCCGTGAATGAACAGAATGGTTTTGAGTTAGGTTTATTTTACCGGACATGGAACGAAATGGGAGCATTGCTTGGAATTGATATAAGTGATAATTTCAAATTGTCGTACAGTTACGATTTCAATCTGAGTGGAATCAGTCGCAGTTCAACAGGTTCGCACGAAATACTTTTGACTTATAAAATAAACAGACCTCAGGTTTGTCGCACCTGCGATTATTAAAAACAATTCCGAAATTTGATTTTTAGACTGTACCTTCCTGTTTATTTTAAACGTGTGTGACATCGGGATCATTTGTTTTTAATCTTATTTTGGCAAAGGTATCAGGATAATTCTCATTGATAAAGTCAATAAGTTTTTCACGGATGCTTGTTCTCAAATCCCAGTTTTTGGACGAGTCGGCACTGCTCAGCAGAATCCTTACTTCTTTGTATCGTTCGGTTACATTGGTTACCTGCACATTCTGTACGCGTCCGTCCCAGTTAGTATCGTTTTTTAGCATTTCCGGAAGAATTTTGCGGATACTTTCCACCGGGAAACTATAATCAACATAAATAAAAACGGTTCCTATAATATCGGCGTTGGTACGTGTCCAGTTCTGAAAAGGTTTTTCGAGAAATTGCGTTATCGGTAATACCAACCGTCGTTCGTCCCATATTTTTACCACCACATAAGTAAGGGTTATTTCTTCTATTCGTCCCCATTCTTCTTCTACAATAACCACGTCGTCGAGGCTGATAGGTTGAGTGATGGCAATCTGAATACCTGCCAGTATAAGTCCGATACTTTTCTGAGCGGCAAGTCCGACTATAATACCAACAATACCGGCCGATGTAAGCAGGCTTACCCCTATAGTACGCGCCTGTTCGAATGTGAGCAGACTGATGGAAAGTGAAACGAGAACTATTATTGAGATAGCTATTCCTCTGAATACCTTTATCTGTGTCAGACTTTTTCTTGCCTTCAGGTTATCGGAAGCATTCATATCCAGTTTTTGCTGAAGAAAATATTCACCGGCTTTGATTACCTGAATGAGTATCCAGGTTATGGAAAAAATGATCAGTAAGGTGTTAATATGCTTTATATAAGGGAAAAGATTGAGACCTGAAAGGTAAAAATGAGAAAAGATTTTCAGCAATATCCAGTAAATAAGCCAGAGAGCAGGCACTTTGAACAATTCTACAACAAAATTGTCCAGTTTACTTTTTGAATAATGTATTTTGCGTTTGATAATAGAGAAGAAATACCTGTACACAAAATAAATCAGTAACAATATTGCCAGAAATATGATTGACGCAATAATTAATCTTATAATGTCTTCGTTTATAAAACTTTTCATAAGCAGAAATTTATAATTGTATTACGGAGATTTTCAGAAATTACCCTTTTAAAAATACTCTTTGGTATTAATAAAAAATTTTTCCTGTGGAAATAAATCCACCGGTTAAATGCAGTTTGATTCATATTGATTTAAACTACATTTTGTGTGTTCTAACAAATAAGTGATTTGGTTACTTCACAGTAAATTAATAGCGTTCTGAAGTTTGATCTGTATTTCGGCTGCAATGATTTTTAAATCTGCATTCTCGATATCCGCCATTGATGACAACGGATTTACTGCTGCTACTTCTATCATGTCATCAGCCATTTCCTGTACAATAACATTGCATGGAAGCAGCACCCCGATTTTGTCTTCGAACTGAAGTGCCCTGTAGGCATAAGATGGATTACATGCTCCGAGGATTTTGTATTTTCTGAAATCAATACCCAGTTTGTCTTTTAATTTTTCATGTATATCAATTTCGGATATAATTCCAAAACCTTCTGTTTTAAGGCATTCAGTAATTTTTTGTATTGCAAGTTCAAAACTTACACTTAGCTTTTTGTTGATGTAATAATTCATTTTTAGTTTTAAGTTTATTGGGTTTGAAGTTGATTTATATTCAGGATTTTTTTGTAGGAATAATAAAAATTGGGACGATTGATTTTTTCATGACACTTTCGGCTACGCTTCCCATTATTATGTTTTCGAGCCATTTACGGCTATGAGTTCCCATTACTATTATATCTGCTTTCATGCTTATGGCAGTATCAATAATACCTGTTGAAATGTCACCTTCTTTGATTACGGTCTTGATGGTTTCGTCGTCCAAATGTTTTTTAGCTTTGTTCAAAAATTCCTGAGTGCTCTTTTTTAGGTCGTTTCGTATTTCAACCTGAAATTCACGCATGTAAGGATACGTTGAATAATAAACCGGTTGTTCGTAAATAACGTGTAACAATGATACCTTAGCATTTAGCGATTTTGCCAGTGAATATCCGATTTCAGCCACCTTTTGGGAGGTTTCATCGTAATCCATTGCAATCAGTATCTTTTTTATTTTCATCGTTTTCATATTCGTCGGTTTATAGAGTTGTGATTAATAAAATTTTATGTATATGGTGATAATTGACTGAAAATCAACTAAATTCCCATATTTTCTTCCAAATCCTGATGAGCGTCGCCACCTAAACTGTAATAATTGTTTTCTTCATCCTCATCTCCGGAGTCTTCGGGTGCAATCTCAGGCTCGTCATCCGGAATATCAAGATATTCGCCTGAAAATATTTCATAAAGATCTGTTTCGTCCAGATCATCATTTTTTTCGATGGCTTTTTTCTCAGTTATTTGTTCTGGATCAATTTCTGTTTCCTCAATTCCCTGATAGTAAATGTCTTCATCGGCGGGATAAGTAGGATAACCGGGTAAAATAATTTTCTTTCCGCTACTTTCCTGTCTGACATTAGGATGTTTATTTTCAACTGGTTTTTTCATAATATATGAATTTAAAAAGTTGATTAGCAGTCGGATATTAAATAATAGCAGTAATTGTTACTCCATTTCCTGTCTTTTTGCTTTTTTACCAAAAACCATATCAATAATAAGTTGTCCGTAGGTTTTCACTTCATCGGCATGCTGTGCTATAAAGCTTGTTACACTAAACTGTAGTACCGAACCCAGAATCCTGCGCAACAGGTTTTCCGATTTTCCCACTGCAAATTTTTTTGAGAGATATCCGGTCAGTAAACCTGAAATTGCTCCAAACATATTCTCTGCCTGTGTCGATGGAGAAACTATATCCTGTAGCGAATCCAGAATAAGGTTCATAGGTTTGTGGCTCTCATAGGTTAACTTCGCTTGTTCCCTTAACTCTTTCCATTGCGTTTTAAGAACAATTTTCTTTTCATCAATTGCAGCTTTAAGTTCGGCAGAATTCGTTATTTTTTCCATAAATTGTTATTTTAAAAGTTGTCTTATCATAAAATCATATACTGTCTGCTTTATCCGGTTGCGCATGAAAAAGTATAAAATAAGACTAACAATTGCATAAAACGCACCTACAGCTAAAAAGCCACGGTAAATTTTCCCGAAAATATCACCCAGCCAAAAGGCTATTCCCAGATTTATGAATAAGAGAAAACAACTCACTATGATAATAACTATTGCTATTGGTACGATTGAAGATACACTGTCGGAAGTCTTGTCTACCGCTTGTAATTTGATCAATTCAAGACTTGTTTTTCCATAGTTGGTTGCTTTTTCCAATAACGAATCTATTAATTTCGAGTTGTCTTTCATAATGATGTTTTCAGTTTAAAGTTTTTTTTGACAGGAAATAAGGTTTTTAATTAAGTTACAGGAATAAAATGCGACATTATTTTATACCTGTTATTCAAGTCCGCTCCGGAAATTCTAAGGCAGAACAATTTAGTAGAAATAAATTTTAATCCGGAGCAGACTTTAATTTAAGTTTAGCTTTAAACAATTTAGTTTTGAGAAACCTTTGCTTCTTTTACATTTGAGTTTAAAGTTTCATCCGTAGCTTCTTTAGCATGTTTGAATTTGTCAGAAATATTATCAATAAAATCATTGAATTTATCTTTCAGATCTTCAGCCTGCTTTTCAGTTTTCTGTGCAATCAATCTACGGGTTGCTGCACCTTTTGCCGGAGCGAATAACACTCCCAATATAGCACCGGCTGCTGCACCGGCAACTACTCCTAACACTACTTTTGCTGTGCTCATGATGTTGAATTATTAAAGGGTTTATACTATATTATTTGTACAAATGAATACCATTTGCCGGATAATCTGTTTTTTCGGTCGATAATGATCTCATTTATAGGTGATGAAATAAAATTTTGCATTAAATTAAAATGTTATTTCCCTTTTAAATCAGGTCTTTCAGCAAAACTGATTGTTCATTTTTATAACAATTTTCAACTATCTAAAGTTCGGTGTTGGATTCGTTAAATAGTTTATATTCAATATAATAAGTTTAAATATTTTAGTTAACTTGTTGTGATATAGTTGTTTTGAATGGCTGTTTTTATTTCGGGTTAAACAGAACAAGGCTTCGGTAGGTAGAATAGAGATAATATAAAAGCACAAAGAGGGTGTCCAATAAGTATTTTTTAGAACACAATCCCGAAGAATCGGGACACAAATAGCACAAATTTACGTAAATAACATTTTTATAATCGTCTGTATATAAGTGATTTATATCTTGTGCTAATTTGCGTTTACTTGCGTCCCGATTCTTCGGGATTGCGTTCTATTTTCTTTTTAGACACCCTCTTAGCGGAATGAGAATTGCGGAAAGTCAGGGATAATGAACCCTCATTATAATGCCATATTTTTCAGAACGATAGAAATATGCCTTTAATTCTGTCGCAAAATTGAAGGATTATCTTAATTTGTTTTGTTTCGCCCATTGCATAACATTTGCGGGCGGACGTTGAGCCAATAGTTCCTTTTTCATAAAATCCATGTATGGAGCCACATGATTAAAAAACATTTTCCACCCGGCACAAAGGTAATTTAACCCGGGTTCACCGTCAATGGTTTTGGCAAAGCGATTTTTGGGGCATTCACCATTACAGGCAAACAGAAATTCGCATTCCCTGCATTGGCGGGGCAAAGTGCCGTATTTATCCGTACCGAATTTAAGCTGTTTTTCGGAATACATCATCGACGATAACGAATCAGTATAAATATTCCCGAGTTTATACTCAGGAAAAACGTAATGATCGCAGGAATAAACATCACCATTAAATTCCATTACACCTGCATGGCCACAATGACGTGCCAGAGTACAGACGCCCGGTTTTTCTCCTATCCAGTTAGCCAGAGTGGAATCGAATAATTGTATGTAAAACTTACCCACGTCTTCCTTTATCCATTCGTCGAACAACCCGCAGAGAAATTTACCCCATTGGAGTGGAGATACAGAAAAATCGGCCAGTGGCGCATCTTCATCCGGTGTAGTTAGTTTTAACCCGTTTTCCTGAAGCGAGATTCTTTCCACAATAGGAGCAAACTGGATAAACCTGCAGTCGAGTTCTTTGAAAAAACGATAAAATTCTACCGGATAATCGGCATTGTAATCATTCACCACGGCCATTGCGTTGTATTCAACCCCGTGTTTTTTCAGCAGTTGGATGCCTTTCATAACTTTTACAAAAGTGGGTTGGCCGCCTTTATTCCGACGGTATTCGTCGTGAAACTCCTGTGGTCCGTCGATAGAGATGCCAATCAGAAAATTATTTTCTTTGAAAAATTCGCACCAGGCATCGTTCAGCATTGTTCCGTTGGTTTGAAGCACATTCTCGATATGCCGGCCCCTGCCATATTTCTTTTGATATTCCAGTGCTTTCTTATAAAAACTTATCGGGCGCAGGAGAGCCTCGCCGCCGTGCCAGGTAAACATGATCTCGTTCTGGGTTTGCGAATTGATATATTGTTCGGTAAACCGCTCCAGAAGTGTATCGCTCATCATTTGACTTTTGACCGATGGATATAAATGTTCCTTTTCTAGGTAATAACAGTATTCGCAATTCAGGTTGCAAGCTGAACCGACAGATTTCAGCATCACGTATAATGGTTTTGCAAAAGGGGCAAAAGTATTGTTCATTATTGGATTTATTTTGATAGAAAAATTATTTAATACAAAACAAAAGTAGGAAAAATAGAAATAGATGGCTTAAAATATAAAATTATCCTGTGATTCTTTGAAATATATAAATCCTGTATATTTTTACGGTGACAAAGATTGTGAAGTTTGATAATAAAAAAACACCGTAAAACTCTGATTTTTACGGTGTTTTTAATCTAACTGCTTCGTTAAGTGAATACTATGACGAAACTCGTTTTATTTGTTTTGCGGAAAGTCAGGGATTCGAACCCTGGGTACAGTTACCCGTACAACGGTTTTCGAGACCGTCCCGATCGACCACTCCGGCAACTTTCCTAATGCGTACAAAAATACACATTTTTTTGGTTCACATTATTTTTTCAACAGATTATCTTCGCAGAGGATTATATATTTGTCAAATGCATAAAATTTGTATATTTTAATTGTTTTAAATTATAAATTGAATATTATGTAGCATAAAATTAATGTATTTATAACAGATTAAAAATTAAATATCATTTTTATGAACAATATGAAATTTGATTTGTATATTTATTATGTGAGAGTTCTTTGTAATCTTATAAAATTCAGTACTATGAAAACGAATGAAGTTCTTGAAAATCTGAAATGGCGTTTTCCGAATGAACCGGAATATTATCAGGCCGTCGAAGAAGTGTTATTGTCAATAGAAGATACTTAAAATGCTCATCCTGAATTTGAAAAACAAAACATTATCGAACGTATTTGTATTCCAGACAGGATTTTTTCATTCAGAGTCACGTGGGTCGACGACAAAGGAAATGTCAGGACCAATATGGCTTACCGGGTGCAGCACAACAATGCAATTGGTCCTTACAAAGGCGGGATTCGTTTCCACGAGTCAGTTTGTCCTTCCATTCTTAAATTTCTTGCTTTTGAACAAACATTCAAAAATGCGCTGACAACTCTCCCAATGGGCGGTGCAAAAGGTGGTTCCGATTTTAGTCCTCAGGGTAAATCAGACGCAGAAATAATGCGCTTTTGTCAGGCGTATATACTGGAATTGTGGCGTCATATTGGTCCGGAAACCGATGTTCCTGCCGGCGATATCGGCGTAGGAGGACGTGAAGTGGCTTACATGTACGGTATGTATCGTAAACTGGCTCATGAAAATACCGGAACATTCACCGGAAAAGGACTTGAATTCGGAGGTTCGCTCATTCGTCCAGAAGCAACCGGTTACGGCAACATTTACTTTTTGATGAATATGCTGAAACGCAAAGGCATAAATGATCTGAAAGGGCAGGTTGTGTCCATATCCGGCTCGGGAAATGTGGCGACTTACACTGCCGAGAAAGTGTTGGAACTGGGTGGAAAAGTAATCACCATGTCCGACAGTAATGGCTATATCTATGATCCTGACGGGATTGATAAACAGAAACTGGCTTATATTTTTGATTTGAAAAATATTCAACGTGGAAGAATAAAAGAATATGCACAAAAATATGGTTGCAAATATGTGGAAGGTCAACGCCCGTGGGCTGAAAAATGTACAATTGCTCTACCTTCCGCCACTCAAAACGAAATAAATGGTGAAGAAGCCGAAATGCTTGTGCGAAACGGCTGTATCGCCGTTTCTGAAGGAGCTAATATGCCTTCAACCATCGAAGCTGTTGAGATATTCCTGAAAAATAAAATTCTATATGCACCCGGCAAAGCAGCCAATGCCGGGGGAGTTTCGGTTTCGGGACTCGAAATGTCGCAAAATGCGATGAAATTAAGCTGGCCGAGAGATGAAGTGGATAACCGTTTGCAGCATATTATGGCAAGCATCCACGAAGCTTGCGTAAAATACGGAACCGAGGGGGATGGATTTGTCAATTATGTAAAGGGAGCTAACATAGCCGGATTTATGAAAGTGGCCAAAGCCATGATGGCTCAGGGAGTACTTTAAATAATTGACAATTGATAATTAAAAATGCAAAGTTTGCGGCTATGCAAAAAAATGCCCGGGTTTCTGTCCGGACATTTTTTATTTCTGATATTCAGCAAGAAAGCTAAATAAAAAACAACGTTGCCCCTCCGATACTGACAATGGCCCCGATGACCTGTTGAGGCCTTATTTTTTCTTTAAACATGATGGCTGATGGAACAATAATAAAAATAGGGACGAGTCCCATCAGAGCGGATGCAATTCCGGTTTTTGTTTGTTGTACAGCAAACAGGCCGAGCGCCACGCCGACAAAAGGCCCAAAAATGGCTCCGACAGTTACAGATTTCAGAGCACTGGTCTGTTTAAAAGCCTGTTTCAGTTTATTCCAGCGATGTAAAAAAGTAATCAGAATGCCAAAACTCAATAATCCAAAAATGGCACGTATCTGAGTGGCGGCTACCGGATCATAGTCACCCATTCCTTTTTTACTCAAAATCAGTCCCACGGCCTGTCCGAGTGCACCTCCAAAAGCCAGCAGGAAACCTTTAAATGGAATATTCAGTTTCATTTTCCGGTTTGAAATAGCAATTACTATCCCTAAAACACTGATAAATATTGCAAGTATACTTTTCAACGAAAGTATTTCATCCAGAAAAAACCAGCCAATTACTGCTGTTATCATGGGAGCAAGACTCATGATTAAAGCTCCTGTACGTGAGCCGATGACCATGTAAGACTGAAACAGGAACATATCTCCAAGGAAAAAGCCGATAAACCCTGATAATGCCAGCCAGAACCATTGATACGAAGTGGCATCGGAAGGGAAAAACATTCCGCGTGTAAAATAAGTTGTAATGCCCAGAAATACAATGGCAAGAAATAAGCGAATGAAATTTACCGATAACGATCCTATTTTATGCCCGGCTTTTTCAAAAAACAAAGCACTGATTGTCCAGCAAACCGAAACGCCTAACCCGGCGAATTCACCAATGTGTGAATGAAACATTTTATAAAATTTATTGGAAATAAATTTAAAACTGAAATTTATGAAAAGTGATGCAAAGATACTTCAAGATTTTCATATTGAATTAACTTTTTGCATAATTATGCATACTGTTGATTGATAGCGTCTTATGTAAATAGTTAGTAGATAGAGTGAAGAAATACAATAATTTAGCTACCTTTGTAACCGGAATTTTTTTATGATAATAAAGTATTAACTGTTCATTATTAAATAATTGCGGTGCCAAAAGAAGATTATTTATTAAAGTATCTGGAAAAACTCAGCAGGGTAATTGCTGCCATCTTTGGATTCAGGGATAAAGGTTTTCTGGAAGATGCCATTCGACTGGCTGATGAAACTTTTAAGGAGCTGCTGAATATCAATCTGGAGACAATCACTGTAATGCCTGTTGAAAAATTTATTTCAACAATAAAAGCTGAATCATACAATTCCTCCTACATTGAAGCATTAGCTAAAATTACACACGAAACAGCCGGAAGTTATCTTGATTTGAATATAAAAAATGAAGCAAATGTGTTTTTCTTAAAAGCACTCTATTTGTATCGTTATCTGAATGAAAAAGATAAAACATTTTCATTCGAGAGGGAACAAATTATAGCTGAGTTGGAGCAAATTACAAGTCATTCAATAGAATAAGGTTGTATAATTTCATTTTAGCAGATTTAAATTATTCGAAAACAAACACATATTCAATTATTTAAAAAAATAAATTTTCTCCGCATGGAAAAACGTACCATTGGAATTCACGAAAAACTTCCACTATTACAGAGTCTGCCGCTAAGTTTGCAGCATCTTACAGCAATGTTCGGAGCCACTATTCTGGTTCCGATTTTATTGGGTGTCGATCCGGCCATTGCATTATTAATGAATGGCATTGGAACCATCATTTATACGCTTGTAACCAAAGGAGGAATACCTGCTTATCTGGGCTCGAGTTTTGCATT
>MTLE01000122.1_pt1 | contig 13045 bp, 8 predicted proteins | sample 1982461 | NCBI WGS metagenome assembly MTLE01 (sample SAMN05712605, study PRJNA340218) | biofilm metagenome | isolation source: sample SPL anode biofilm adapted to -200 mV | place: USA | collected 2012-02-03
TCGACCTGAAGCGCCACCAGGAGTACTCAGGCAAGGACCTGCAGTACATCGACCAGGACAACGGCAACGAGCGCTACATCCCGTATATCATCGAGACGAGCGCCGGCCTGACGCGCCAGCTGCTGATGCTCCTGTGCGATGCCTATCAGGAGGAGAAGGTCGCGGACAAGGGCAATGACGACGACTGGCGCACGGTGATGAAGTTCCACCCGGAGCTGGCTCCCATAACCGTCGCGGTATTGCCGCTGATGAAGAAGGACGGCCTGGCCGAGCTGGCCCAGGAGATCCGCCAGGTCCTGAAGCACGATTACGCGACCGACTATGACCAGGCCGGCGCCATCGGACGCCGCTACCGCCGCCAGGATGAGGCCGGCACGCCGTACTGCGTCACGATTGACTATGACACCAAGGAGAACGGCACCGTCACCGTACGCGACCGCGACACGATGGAGCAGGAGCGTGTACACAAGGACGAGCTGTCCGACTACATTCACAGGAAGATACGTAACTATACGAGGAAATAGCGGGGAGCTCGACCCGCAACCAGCGGATCGCCGGTGGCGGTCCGCTGGTTGCGGGTCGAGTCTGCCTGCACTCTGAAGGCTTTCAACTCCTCTTCTGGATGACAGGCTGTTCCTTCGTTTGCCCAGCACATTTCGATACGGAGTCGACAGGTCATGATATTGTCCGTTTCCTTGCTGATCATCCTGGCCATGCTGTCAACAAGATTGAGCGCCAGACTCGGGTTGCCCTTGCTGATTGGCTTCATCCTGATCGGCGTCATTGTCGGAAGCGATGTGCTCAACCTGCTGTATTTCGACGACGCGGTCCTGACCAAGCGGATCGCAGACGTGCTTCTGATATTCATCATATTTGACGGAGGCTTTCGTGTTACGCGAAGCGCGTTCCGAAGCGTTGCCGGACCATCGCTGACGCTTGCGACGTTTGGCGTCGCCCTGACCGCGGGCATTTTGGGGCTGATGATACATTTCATCCTGAAGTTCGATATCATCTATGCGCTTCTCATCGCGTCAATAATCTCTTCGACCGATGCCGCGGCCGTATTCATGATCACCAAGGCAAACCCGATACGATCGAATCTGGCCACCACGCTCAATGTCGAATCGGCCGCGAATGATCCGATGGCGATCCTGCTTACCGTCACGTTCATACGAATTGCCACGCAGGCATTTCACTCTCCCATACTCGCCATGCTGGCCTTGATCTGGCAATTCCTCGGCGGAGCCATGATCGGCTTTGGCTGTTACAGGATATCCTTGTTTGTCTTCAGGCACTTCAACTCCGAAAGCAGAGGAAACTATAACGTTCTCATGCTCGGATGCATCATGTTCGCATACGGCATTTCCGAACTGCTCCGGGCAAACGGAATCATAGCGGTATTCTTCATGGGCTATTGGCTTGGCAATTCCAGTTTTCCCGCCAAGCGAGGCATCAGCAGCTTTCTTGAGAGCCTGTCGACGCTGTTCAATATCAGTCTCTTCATACTGCTGGGCCTGCTGTCGTTTCCCCATCGGTTCGTCTATATCTGGAAGGAAGCGCTGATCATAGTAGCGCTCATGATGCTTGTCGCGCGCCCCGTGGCCGTCTTCGTCTCGACGCTCGCATACAGGTACACGTTCAAAGAGAAGGTGTTTCTGATGTGGGGAGGCATCAAGGGTGCGGTTCCCATCGTGCTTGCCACCTATCCCATGGCCGCCGGCATCGACAGGAGCGGTTTCATCTTTGACAGCATATTCTTCGCTGTATTCCTGTCATGCCTGATTCAGGGGACGACGCTTGGGCCATTATCGAGGCTGCTGCACTTTGCTGAACCGAAGAGACCGGAATCCCCACATTCAGTGGAGCTGCACTCCTTGAAATCGAGCGATATTGATATTGTGGAAATACGTGTCGAGGCGAATTCTCCGTATGTTCACAAGTCACTGGCGGAGATGAACATAGACAAGGAATTGCTGATCAGTTCCATCGTCCGCGATGGGCGTATCATTCTGCCCAAGGGCGGCACCGTTGTCGAAGAGAATGATATCCTGTTCATTCTGGTCAACTCATCAAGAACGGAAGATATCAACGGCATCATAAACGCGGTCCCCATCGTGCCTGATCCGGGAATCTAGCCCGGCAGGCCATCGCCCGGAGCTTCTGGCTTCGAGCGGATAGCGCCTTGGGCTTTCGAGTGCGAGACCAGCCTGTCTGGCGCCTTGTCGCGCACCAGCCTGAGCTGGACGATATCGTACCTTCGCCAGCCGCCACAAGGCCGGCGGTTCCGGTCTCGAGCCGGAATCGGGCTTCGGCAATTCGCGACCTTGCATTGCGGCGGACGGGCATCTACACTGGGTGCCGGAGGTATTCATGAAAAAAGCAGTCATCGCGGCGATCCTCGCCGCTCTGGTTGCGCTCCCCGGAGCGTTTGCCCAATCGAAGGCCCTCGATGCCCTCTGGATCTCTTCCCCCAAGACCTATCCCGCTGCCGGCAAGTTCCAGAAGCCCATGGCCTGGGCGCCGGGCCAGTACGTTGTCGTTGGCCAGCTTGCCAAGGGCAAGCGCGACTCGGTGACGAAGACCCTCGTGGTACGCAAGGATGCTGAGGGCTGGGTCATAGAGAACTCGAGCATCGACAAGGCGGGCAAAGAGAGCGTCATGCAGATGTGCCTCGGGAACTACGACACGGCGATGAAATCGGGTGATGGCTCGATGATCGAGCTGGTCTGGATCAAGACCCTCGAGAAGGACGGCTCGGTTTCGACGACGGAGGGGCCCGCCCTTGCGATGATGAAGACCATGATGAAGTCCACCTACGAGAAGATGGTTGTGAGTCTGTCGGACTATGTCGAGGGTGGTGCCGTCCAGGTGCCAGCCGGAACCTTTGCCGGCACCAATGTTGTCAAGGCCAAGACCAAGGTGATGGGCTTCAGCATCGAGACCGAATCCTGGTTCCACCCGGCTGTTCCCGTCAATGGGATGGTAAAATCCCGGTCAACTGATGACAAGAGCTCCTCCGAACTCATCTCCTTCGGCTTCGACGGCAAGCCGCGGATTCCCTGAAAGCGCGCCGAGGGTCAGGCGACATGAAGTGGCGCCCGGCGCCTCTTCGCTGCGTACCCGCCTGGGGGCGTCATCCGTGACGCTCCGGCGGGTGCCCGTGACGATTTTGGCGTGCCCCTTTACAGCGCTTTTGCCTTCACGCGTTCGAGTGCCCACTGCACATATTTTCTGACGCGCGCATCGGGATCGCCCTCGAGATCGGACAGCATCTCCTGCCCGTCAGGACCGGCAAGACGCTCCAGCGCGCGCGTCACGGCCACACGCACTTCGGTGTCTGGATCCCTGGCCGCGAGCACGATGCCTCGATACGCCGCCCTGCTGCCAACCAGAGACAACGCGGCTGCCGCCGCCCTCCTCATTGCCGGGTCCCGGTGCTTCAGCTCCCGGATCCTCGCTTCCACGTACCCAAGCGACTCCAGGGCATCCACGATGAATGGTTTCAATGATGCGATGTCCTCGCGCAGCAACTGGACCAAGGCTTCTTCGCCTCGCTTGCCCATGGTGCGTATGCTCTGAGCCATACGGGTCTTGAGTTCACCGGTAGCATCCTTGAAACGTTCAAGAATTCGTGCCAGATCCTTGGTGGATGAACGTGATGAGAGTGCTGTACCCAGTTCGGTGGCCCATGCATCGCGCGTACCGAGCTCATCGATGAGCAGTTCGAGGCTGGCCTGGTTGCTCGCCTGGCCGAGGCCACGGATCAGGGACGACTTGACCTCGTCCGTCTCGTTGGCATCGTCAAGCACCGCGGACAGCCGCTTGATGACGGCGGATCCGCCGGCCTCGGCGAGTGCCGCAACCGCAGCTACCCTGACGCGCTCGACGGGATCGCGCAGCAGGTCCATGCCGCCCGCTGCCAGAGCCTTGTCTTCCTGGAACGCCGCCAGTGCCCGCACGGCTGCCGAGCGTACCTCCGGATCGGCATCGCCGAGGCTCTTCTTCACATCGCCCATGAAGGTTCGATCGCCTGTGGCGGGCAGGGCCGCCAATATGGCGGCGCGTGACGGTGCGTCCACTCCATCCAATATGAACCTGGCCTTGCTCTTGAAGGCCTGCGGATCGGCGCCGACGACGATGGGTGCAAGCGCGGCGATCTCTTCGGCATCGAGGGTAGGCAAGGACTCCATGATGCGCTGCAGAGCCCATGACAGGTTCAGTGCACCCGCCAGTATCAGCGCGTCGCGGCGCAGTATCCGCGGCGTATCGGCGCGTTCGGCCCTGAAGAGCGAAAGCGCAAACGGCACGACCAATTCAGGGGCCTGGCCGATTATCGCCGACCGGAGTTCGTCGCGCATGGCAAAGCCTGAATCAAAGAACAGACTGACGAGCGAGTTGAAGATGCGGGCGTGCTGGATGCCCGCGCAGGCGTCAAGCAGAGCCGCAGCCAATTCCGGCTGGCCGCGGCGGATGGCGAGCTCCTCGGCAAGCACCGCATAGGCCTCTTCGTCGCCACGAGCGCGTATGGCCTGGAGCACGGCCCGGTAGACACGGATCCGCTCCTGATGGAAGGGCGGCTCGCCCATCCTCGCGAACCATCGCCGGGCGAGTACCGACACCAATCGGCGGTCGCCTCCTTTCGCGAGCACCAGCGCGGCCGCTTCGAATGCTCCATCGCCGTCCAGCGACTCGACCGCCGACAGGAAACCGCATACCTGGAACGATGCCGCGGTACTGAGCAGCAGAACGCGACGCTCGAACTCGCTGGCATCTCCCGATGCCGCGGTCTCAAGCAGCGGCTTCAGGGACCCGCGGGACTCAAGATGCTCCGCCGCGGCCAGGCGCTGTTCAGGGTCACCCTGTTCGAGAAATCGAAAGGCGATCTCCTCATCCTTGCCGCTCGTCGCATCGAGCAGTTCGATGACATGGAGTGTCTCTTCCGGGCAGAGCTTGCCCATGTCTGGCGCATACAGGTCGGGAAACTCCGCCATGATCCTGGCCTTGGCGGCGCGGCGGACCTCATGGGACGAGTCGCGAGTGAAAAGGCTGTATGCGTCCGCATAGAAAGCCAGCCGGTCTCCCATCAGTGGAGCCTTGAGGACAAGTATCCTGACCAGCGGATGCGGATCGGCGAGTCCGTCTGCCAGACCCTTCTTTGACCGCTCGCTGTCATCATGCGAGAGTATCCGCACCGCCATCGCGCGTGATGCCCACTCCGGATCACCCAACATCTCCCGCACTTCATCCAGCCTGTCACCCAGCAACCGCATCGCCGCGGCTCCATCAAAGTCACGGCCTGGTCCCGACAGCGCTATTCTGCGCAGGGTAAATCCTTCTCCTTGTCCTTTCATCCAGGACAGCAGCTCCGTGGCTATGGCCTTGCTGGAAAGCGCGGCCAGAAAGCAGTCGAACAGCCCGCTGTCCGGCGCGAATCTGAGTATCTTCGCGGCGGCGCTGCGGGAATGACGGGTCTGTACCCGCTCTATCCAGCGATCGTGGTAGCCCAGGTTCTCGAGCAGCATGGGAAAGGGACCCGGCGAGCCGATGAATCCCTTCTCGCTTCGCCTGATGATGTAACGCTCCCTCAAGGACAGCGCCGTGCCGCCGATCCTGGCGCCTGAGGCGTGCGGGTCGGCCTGCAATGCGGCCCGCAAGGCGGCCCGACGAACAGCCCGCCTGAAACGGAGTTCGAGGACCAGGCCGATCAGAACCACCACGAGTGCGGTCGCGGCAGCCACCAGCAACAAGATTGTGTCCCGAGTCAATGATCCGAGCAGATCTTTCATGATGCCATCCCTTCGTTATCGGACGTTCTGTTCAAGAGCCCTATAGATGCGCAGTGGTTCGGTCTTGCCTTTGACAGTAACTGTATCGCGCGCTTCGACCTTGAAGGAGTCGCCGAGCAACGCCCTGGTCGATTCGGTGACGATCACCTCTCCCGCTTTCGCCACGCCTTCGAGGCGGGCGGCTATGTTCACCGTATCGCCTATGACCGAGTAATTCATATGGCGGGACGATCCAAGGTTGCCGGCTATCAGGTAACCCGTATTGACGCCGATGCCGACCCGCAGGTGTTCGGCTGCTCCTCTGAAGAAACTGCGCCCTGGGTTATCTATCAATTTCTGTATGTCGAGGGCGCAGGCCACGGCATTGCGCGCGTCATCCTCCTCGGAGGTCATCGGAACGCCCCAGGCGGCCATGATGCAGTCACCAATGAACTTGTCGATGAAGCCGCGATACTTCAGCACCACCTCGACGGCTTCCGAAAAATAGTCATTCAGTACGCCCAGCACATACTCGGGTGCCTTGCCTTCGGAGAAGGTGGTGTAGCCCCTGATGTCGGCGAAGAACACGGTGGCCCGCTTGCCGTCGCCGCCGAGCTTGATCGAGTCGGGCGCGTCCATCAGGCTCTGCACCACATTGGCGGACAGATAGCGGCTGAACATGTCCTTTATGGCGCGCCGTTCCTCCACGACCACGTCCACCCGTTCCTTCAGCTCGCGTTCCCTGGTCTGGTCGGTAAAGGTAAGTACGAGGCCGTCATGCCGGTCAGAGCGGCGTCCCCTGACCGGCGACAGATTGAGCGAGAAATCGATGTCGCCACGTTCGCCTGAGGCAATGCCTTCGACTCCGAGCAGTGTCGAACCTTCCCGCAGGCTCTTGTCCATTGCGGATATGATCTTGTCATCGAGGTGGTCCTTGAGCAGCAGCGATGCCGGCTTGCCGATGGAGTCGGCTCCAAGCCCGAAGGCATCCGCCGCTTCGTCATTGAAGAAACGCAGTGAGCCATCCCGGGAGGTGGTGACCAACAGGTCGGTCATCGACGAGAAGACACTCTCCTGGTAACGCTCGAGCGCTTCGATTTCTGCGGCCCTTTCCTTGAGTTCCTTGAAGAGTCCGGCGCTCCTGAACATCCCAGCGGCCAGCGCGCAGAACGATACCAGGAAATTGAGTCGATCACGGCCATAGTGCCGGACACTGCGGGCATTCAGCACCAGGAAACCTGCCCGATACCGTGGCAGGAATATGGGGACCGCGATGCCTGCCTGCATCGCCGGGTCGAGGAGTAGCCCCGCCAACACGCAATCGCGGCGTTCGTTGATGACGGCGGCTTCGCCGCACTCCTCGATGAAGCGTATGGTCTCCGATGAGCGGTCGAGGCCGGATGGCACCTGCCATGGACCCCGACGGTATGAGAGCTTGAGGGCGGTGGCAGGTTCAGCGCTATCGCCCCCATAGAGGTACAGCGCCGCCAGGTTTGACTGGCTTATGTCGCAGGCTTGTTCGACCAGAATGGACTGTATCTGCGAAAAATCGCTGCCAACAGACAGCAGGGCAGAGGCACGGGACAGCTCGTCGAATGGGTCCCTTGACCTTGCAGCCTGAAGTGCGGCGGTTGAAACAGGACGGCGAACGGTAAAGATGCTCATGCTTGCGCCTCCGAACCATCTGTCCATCGTGGTCACGATGAAGACTCGCCATGATTGTAGACCAAAATGGCCGCAAGATCGAATTTTGCATGAACCTTCCAACATCGCTTGAAAAGCTGGCACAATGGCGTAGACTACGGTTATTCCCATGTCAAATGCGATTCATGAAGACCGCCCTGTGGCAGCAGGAGTCAAGAAAGAAACCGTGAGCACTCAGGAGGCCAGGATCCTGCTCCTCGTAGAAGACGAGGCGATCATCGCCCTGGCCGAGAAACGGCAACTGGAAGGTGCTGGGTATCGTGTGATCCATTGCCAGTCAGGAGCGAAGGCTCTCGACCTGGTATGCCTGAAACGGGAACCCATAGACTTGATCCTGATGGACATCAACCTCGGGACCGGCCTCGATGGCACCGAGACGGCTCAGCGGATATTGGCGACCATCAATATCCCGATTCTCTTCCTCTCATCCCATACTGAAAAAGAAATTGTGGACAAGACGGAAAGCATTACCAACTACGGGTATGTCGTCAAGAATTCCAGCATCACCGTGCTCGACGCATCGATCAAGATGGCCTTCAAGCTCTTTGAAGCGTCGGAGAATATCAGGAAGCAACAGGCGGCTTTAACCGCGGCGAACGAGCAGATGAAGCTGATAAACGAGAACCTGCAGAAATCGGAAGCCGAACTGACGGCGAGCGAAGCGCGTGTACGCAACAAACTGCGAGCCATCCTGGAGCCCGAGGGCAGCATCGGGGATCTTGAACTATCGGATATCATCGATTCACAGGCAATTCAATCGCTGATGGAAGACTTCCATCAGCTGACCGGCATTCTGGGCGCGATCCTCGATATGAAGGGCACCGTCCTGGTCGCGGCCGGATGGCAGGATATATGCACGAAATTCCATCGCTGCAATCCGGTTACTGCGCAGCACTGCAGGGAGAGTGATATTTCACTGACGGAGGGAGTCGCGGAAGGAACCTACCGGCTATATCGGTGCAAGAACAACATGTGGGATATGGTCACGCCACTGATCGTCGACAACTGCCATGTTGGCAACATCTTCATAGGGCAGTTCCTGTTCGACGACGAACAGCCTGATATTGAGCTGTTCAGGGCGCAGGCCCGACGCTATGGTTTCGACGAGGCCGCGTATCTGGAGGCTTTCAGCCGCGTTCCACGATTCAGCAGAAAGACCGTGGAGACGGGCATGTCATTCTACGCCAAGGTGGCCAGGATGATATCGACGCTCAGCTACAGCTCGGTGAAGCTGGCCCGGACGATCGCCGAACGGACGAATGCGGAGGCCGAGATACGATCGCTGCTCGCGGAGAAGGAACTGGTGCTGAAGGAAACGCATCAGGGTCAATGAACCGATAACGAACTCGATCAAGCGCGCGTTCGCCGGCCGCAGCTGATGTCGTCGAAGCGCGCAAGCTTGGCGGCTCTGGTGTCGACCACCTGGATTCTGCCATAGCGGTCCACCGCGATGTCGCCTTCCAGCCCGCGAAACGTGCCTGCTCCGCCATATCCCTTCTGGCCATAGCATACAAGGCCCGTGCCGGAAACGTCGTCGATTCTGATGATCTGGCAGACACCAGTCTCGCGCAGGGCCCGGTGTTCTCGTCCGGTACCTGTCGGAATTTGACAGGTGGTGGCGAAGGGGTGCTACTCGGTGTAGCGATCGTTCTCAAGAGGCAGCCATGAACAAAGTCGCGCGTCGAGCCATTCTGCCGGTCTTCGTCTGCATGCTTCAGGCGTCACTCGCCTTCGCCCTTCCCAAGGTTGCCGTTCTGGATCTCAGTGTCCAGAAGGGCATCGACCCGAGTGTCATAGCACCAGTGACCGAATCCGTGATGGAGGAGGTCGTCGGCTCCCGGGCATATGTCGTGCTGGATCGTGCATATATCGAGCAGGTGCTCAAAGAGAAGGAATTCCAGCTGTCGGGTATGGTCAGCGATACGCAGGTGGCTCAGGCCGGCCAGTATCTGGGTGCGGATTATGTCGTCGCCGGCAAGATACAGCTTGTAGGCGATACCTATCTTGTCGTCGCCAAGATGATAGAGGTACGGACCGGCGTCATTGTCGCGCAAACCTCCGAGCAGGGTGAAGGCAAGCTGGCCGTGCTGCTTGGTCTCGGTCACGCAGTTGGCAAGAAGCTCGCCGTCGGCTCGCCGATCTCGCTGCTTGCGCCCTCGCCGGGCACGGCGGCGGCATCGGTGCCTGCTGCTCGCGCTCCTGCCGATGTACGAGTCCAGCATCTCTCCGATGCGGAATATGCCGCGCTTGCGGCACTGGAAGATCCCGTGCCTCGCGCAAAGGTGCGGCTTTCCATCTATGCCCTGCGCGATTCCGCTTCGGTCAGCGACGACGGCTGGAAGGCGACCATCGAAGCTTTCAAGAAGCGCTATCCGTCGATATCGGTGTCGATAGAGGAGACCAAGGACTCCGGTGCATATTACCAGCGGCTTGCAGAATTGGCCAGGACGGGCAAGATGCCTGACCTCTTCATGCTGGGCGTCGACAGACGGATCGGCGAGGCATTTCCAGCCAAGGATGTGCGGCCTCTGCTCCGGGGCCGCGAGGCCATGTTCTTGCAGCCTGCCATGGAGCGTATAGCCACGGGCGATAGTCTCACCTGGTTGCCTGAATCGGTCATAGCAAGCCATGCGGTCTTCGCCAACGGCGAGCTTCTGGCACGGCTCGGACTCGTGATGCCTGCCACCATCGATGAACTGCTCGCCCAGTCGGAACGCATCAGGGCGGCGGGCCTGACGCCTGTCGCGATGGCGGACAAGGATGGCTGGGAAATGCAATCCTGTCTGCTCTCTGTTCTGGCGGAACGGGCTGGTGGTTCCGGCTGGCTGCTTCGTGCGCTGGGTGGCAAGGGCGCCTCTTTCAAGGATCCGTCCTTCGTCATGGCCCTTGACAGCATACGGCGACTCAGCGAGTCAAGGATGTTCCCGGACGCCATCAACGAGCTTGAATATTCTGCACCCATAGAGTCCTTCAAGCGCAGTGAGGCCGTCTACCTGATAAATGGTCTGTGGTGCACCGACGACCTTGCCGCCTCGCTTTCTCCCGATCGCAAGGAGAGCACCATCATCGCGACATTCCCGGCATTGACGAAGGAGTTGGGATCACCGGGTTCGACCTCGGCAATAGTCAGAGGATATGCGATGAACAAGGACCTTTCCGGAGACAAGGCGGCTGCCGCATGGCTCTGGCTGTGGTTCTACTCAGGACCGGAAGGCCAGCGCATTCGTTTCGAGCGGACCGGAGGCAATGGTTGCGCCATCGATCCTCGGTACTTCGAAGGCGCTCTCGACCCGCTCTGGGCCAAGGCCTACGAATTACTCTCGGTTGCGCCGCTGGCGGACATCATAGACTTCAGAATGGAGTCGCCTGTCGTCAATGCAGCCCTGAAGGATCTGCTCGCGGGGCGGAAACGCCCCGATGCCATAGCCCAGGAGATCGAAGCCTGGGTGGCCCGCAACGACCCGAACAGGAAGCGCTAGCCGGACGTGCCTTCGAGACATGCCGCAACTCATTCCAGCTCGAACGGCATCGCGTGGCTCGGGAGGATGTGCCGACCGCCCAGTTTCTGTATATCGTGCCAGCTGTGATTGCTGGCAACATCGTCGGCCATAAGCTGGGAAACCGGATAGAGGTCTCCGATCATCACCTCGTGGCTATCGGTCACGAGTGACACGCTGTCATCGGAATGTCCGGGCGTCTCTATCACCTCTCCCAGAATGCCAATCGACGCCAGGAACGCGCGCGACTCCGATGTCTTCATTCTCATGAATCTGGCCTGATCGATGATCCGATAGCCCGGGTATTTCGGCATGATGATCCGCTCCATCGCCTCGATGGCGGCACCCTGGTTTTCGAAGAGCAGGCACGCGATACCGGCATCCTGGAAGTCCCTGACCAGTCCCGCATGGTCAAGATGGAAATGGGATACCATCATCCATCTGATCTGCTCGAATCTGTTGCCGGTGGCCTTCATCGCTCTGGCGTATTCGTGCTGGGAGCAGGGCCAGCCCGCGTCGAAGGCAAAGAGGCTCTCGCCATCGGCGGCTGGAAGCAGGTAGTAGCTCGTATTCTGATAGCGGAACGAAGATATCACGGTGGTCATGCAGGGCCTCATCTGTCGGATTGCGGGTTGCCTGTTGCAGTAGAAGCGGCCCCCACCTGGTACGGCTGCGCTTGCGCCGACAGGCAGTATGACACATACTGGTCGGCAGCGCCACCATGCCACGGCTGACCTCGACTTCGATGGCGCCATCGGTACGGTGCGCGACGAGGAGGATCGGCTCATGTCAATGTGGCGCGTCTTCTGTCTCTGTCTGGCGAGCCTGGCTTTCGCGATGCTGTCTGCTTCGTGCAGTTCTACTCCTGCCCATTACCGGGGCAGCCTGTCGGACGCGATGGACAAGTCCAGGGATGACTACGAAGGCGACCGGACGGTTCCTGACGCGCAGCGGGCCCCGACATATCCGCAGCCGGAACCTTACCCGGCATATGACTATGGCGAATCCGCGACGGCTGCTTCCGTGCTCGACGGAGCATCCGGCCCGGCCGAATTCTGGATAGGCGTCCGCGGAGGCAATGGCTACTACACGAGCCGCGACATGGAACCTCTGGCCGATGGTGATGTCCTGGCCGGCGGCGAGACTGCTCCGAACATCGAGCTCGACCTGTATGCCGGATTCAGGGTCAACAGGGCGGTGAGCGGCAGTCCGCTCGATGCCAGCGTCAAGGATCCGCTCCTGTTTTTGAAGGCCGGCATCGAGGGGCGCTATTCGCCGTTGCCTGATTGGCCGGTGTTAAGCCCCTACCTGTCGGCGGGCATGGGTGGATTCTACATGGGCTGGAATTTCCGCAATCCGCTTCCGTCCGGCGACGGCCCGATCACCAGTGACAGCATTGGCGGTGTCCTGATGCATATTGGCGCCGGGGTCTATATCGTGCGTCTGGAGCGATTCAGGGTGGGCATCGGCATCAGGCCGGAGCTGTATCTCTTTGGCATGGTTACCGGCGAAGGCTTCGACAACGACTACTTCGACTACTTCGACGTGATAACGGTAAACGGCGAACTGGCCATCAGACTGTAGTCGAGAGGAGGCCGGCAGCGCATCGGCAGGTGCGGTACCGGCCTGTGTCGATTACTTTACAGGGTCAGTGGGAATGCGGAGGTATTCGATATAGTAGGCTTCGCCCGATATCTCCACCTGGTTCTTGTACAGCAGCTCCACGGAGGTGATGTTGCCCAGTCGCCAGGTATCCTTGCGGTAAACATCGGCGGAAATCTTGTCGTGGTTGGCCCAGCCGCTCAGATAGAAAACCGGGGCGCCTATGGTCAGATCGGCCTTGGTAGCCTTCCTGCTGCCGACGACGAAGTTGACCCACTGCTTCTTGCCATCGGATATCCAGAGCGCCTCCGCCTGGTTCTTCGTCGCGGGGCTTGCCGGTGTCAGTATCTTGGCCACATCGAAGCTTGAATCGAACATGGTGCGGGAGTCGGCCGAAGCCAGAATCTCGCCCGACTGGAAATCGACGACTGCCGCCGCCGAACCTATCGCGCCAGCGCCGCCGCCGGTGGGAACCAC
>MTLE01005405.1_pt2 | contig 13045 bp, 10 predicted proteins | sample 1982461 | NCBI WGS metagenome assembly MTLE01 (sample SAMN05712605, study PRJNA340218) | biofilm metagenome | isolation source: sample SPL anode biofilm adapted to -200 mV | place: USA | collected 2012-02-03
GGACAGAAGCCACCATGAGTGCTATCCGGCTTGCACGTGGATATACCGGTAAAAATAAAATTGTAAAATTTGCCGGTTGTTACCATGGTCATGGCGATAGTTTTCTGATAAAAGCAGGTTCCGGAGCAATCACGCTTGGTTTACCCGACAGTCCCGGAGTAACTTCCAATACAGCGAACGACACACTCATTGCAGAATACAATAATGCCGACTCAGTGAAACAATTATTTGCTGAATTCAGGAATGAAATTGCTGCAATTATTGTGGAACCCGTTGCTGCAAATATGGGTGTTGTTCTTCCACAGAAAGGATTTTTGGAAGATTTAAGAAATATTGCTACAGAGAATAATGCCGTTTTGATATTCGATGAAGTTATCACCGGATTCCGTTTGGCAAAAGGTGGCGCTCAGGAATATTATGGTGTAATGCCGGATTTAACTACAATGGGAAAAATTATCGGAGGCGGTTTACCTGTTGGCGCTTATGGTGGTAAGAAAGAAATAATGAGCATGTTAGCTCCTCTTGGACCGGTATATCAGGCCGGAACTTTATCAGGAAATCCATTGGCAATGGCTGCCGGAATTGCCATGCTCAAAGAATTAAACAAACCCGGATTTTATGCTGAACTGGAACGAAAAGCAGACAAACTGGAAAAAGGTTTAATCGAAAATTTACAAAAAACAGGACACAAAGCTGTTATAAACCGTGTAGGATCGCTGATGACTTTGTTTTTCAATGATTCAGATAAAATACAAACATTCGAAGATGTTATGAAATCGGACAGCGAAAAATACGCCCGGTATTTCAGATTGGCCTTAGAATCAGGCGTATATCTTGCACCTTCGCAATACGAAGCTGCATTTGTTTCCAATGCCCACACCGATGAGGACATTGAAATAACACTAAAAGCCAGCTTACAGGCTTTACAAAACTTATAAAAATTAAAATGTCAAATTCAATATTCCGGGATACTATTCTCGGCAAAAAAACAGAAAGACCACCGGTTTGGTTTATGCGCCAGGCAGGAAGAGTGCTGCCGTCCTATCTTAAGTTAAGGGAACAATTCAGTTTCCGGGAATTAATGCAAGACCCTGAACTCACGGCAAAGGTCACTTTATTACCTGTAGATGATTTAGGAGTTGATGCCGCTATTCTTTTTTCGGATATTCTGGTAATTCCTGAAGCATTGGGAATGGAACTGAGTTTCACTGACAAAGGTCCGGTGTTTGATCAGCCGTTACATCTGATGTCTGAGAATTTCCCGAAACTGAAACCAGACACATCTAAGTTGGAACATATTTACAAAGCCATTGATATTGTAAAAAATAAAAAACCGGCAGATGTGGCATTGATCGGATTTTGTGGGGCACCTTTTACTACTTTTTGTTACATGGTGGAAGGCAACAGCATCAAACATGATTTTTCAAAGGCCATCAACCTGTTTTATAATGACCCGAAAACTTCTGACAAAATATTTGAACTTATAACAGAATTGTCCATCGAATATGCCACTTCACAGGCTGCTCACGGTATTGACACCTTTCAGCTTTTTGATACACATGCAGGTTTAATTCCTTCTGAAATATACAACGAAAGAGTTTTGCCTTATGTAAAACGGATTACAAATGCAGTGAGAGAGAAAAATGTACCTGTCATTTTCTTCCCGAAAGGATTAGGCAATGGAATGGCTAAAATCAACTTTGATATTGCCGATTTTGTAAGTATCGACTGGCAATTTTCACTTACAGAAGCCCGACAGCTTATTGATAAAAAAGTAGGATTACAGGGAAATATTGATCAACGGTTGTTTTCGATAAACAACAAATCTATTCTGGAGGCTGAATTAAAAAAATTCCTTTCGTTTGGAAAAGAAAATCAAAATTGGATATTCAACACCGGACACGGTTTATCGCCTGATAATTCGAAAGAGAATGTTCAATTTGTTATCGACTGGGTAAAAAATACTAACTGGAACAGAAATTAATCAACATGCAAATATCATCTTCATTTCTAAATAAATACAACAAACCGGGACCACGATACACAAGCTATCCACCGGCAACAAGCTTTCATACAGGCTTCGACAACGGAAAATACATACAGTCACTAATAAAATCCAACAAAGATAAACCAGAGAGTATTTCGGTGTATGTTCACATTCCATTTTGTCCTCAACTTTGTTTTTTTTGTGGTTGTAATACGACAACATCAAAAAGCAATCTCATTATCAGACAATATATTGACTGCGTATTGAAAGAAATGGATACTGTTTTTCAGTACCTGGACAAATCGCGAAAAGTTTCGCAAATTCATTTTGGAGGTGGAACTCCTAATTCTATTCAACTGTATTATCTGGAAGAAATTGTCAATAAGATAAAATCGACTTTTTCATTTACAAGTAATCCGGAAATTGCGATAGAATGCAGTCCTGCTTATCTGCAACTGGAACACATCGACCATTTGGCAAAAATCGGATTCAACAGAATAAGTTTGGGAATTCAGGATTTCAATCAGAATGTGTTGGATGCCATCAATCGCCGCCCATCCAAATTGCCTATTGAACAGGTAATTGAACGCATTAAACAAAATAATATCAAAGAAAATATTGACCTGGTTTACGGACTGCCTCTTCAAACGGAAGAGAGTTTTAAAGGAAATATCCAACGAATTCTGGAGCTACAGCCCGACCGCGTTGTTACATTTTCGTACGCCCATGTTCCATGGGTAAAAGAAGCGCAAAAAAATCTGGAGAAATACCATTTACCAGATGCTGAAGAAAAACTGAGAATGCTGGAAATTGGGTATAATTTATTGACAGAAAATGGGTACAATGCTATTGGAATGGATCATTATGCCAAACCAGACGACGAACTTTTCCTTGCAAGCAAAGCTAAAAAGCTGCACCGCAATTTTCAGGGATATTGCACCAGAGAAACTACCGGACAGGTTTATGCTTTTGGAACTTCAGGAATTTCGCAGTTGTGGGGTGCTTATACTCAAAACGAAAAAAACCTGAATGCCTATATGCAAATGATTGAAAGTGAAGGGCTGGCTGTTGTTCGCGGATATGGGATGTCCGACCAGGAAACGATAATTCGTGAAGTCATTAACGAAATAATGTGCAACGGGCATCTTGATTTTAATGAAATTGCCCAACGCCTGGAAATGTCGGCAGAAGTAATAAAACAGGCTGTAGAATACGATCAGTTAAAACTCAGCGAGTTTATTGATGACAACCTGTTGACAATAGAAAATGATGTAATCCGGATAAATGCAGATGGCATGATGGTGGTGCGGAATATCGCAATGGCTTTCGATCCGTTGCTGAAAGTGGAAGAAAATAAATTCTCAAAAACAGTATGACTGGAATTTTATTGATCAACATGGGATCACCGGCTTGTGCGTGCGACATGAAAACATTTTTGAAAAACATGTTTAATGACAAGGCGATACTGCCCATACCGGCAATTCCCCGAAAAATTGTTTCAACCATTATCAGTTCTACACGTCATAAAAATTCATGGGAAAAATATAAATTAATCGGTGGTTCGCCACTAATGAAATCCATGGATCAGATAAAAGAGCTTTTATCTTCCGAAATTGGTAAAGAATACACCATCAATAATGCCTATTCATATAGCTCTCCAAGTGTGAAACAGGTAGTTACATTGCAATATAATCTCGGAATAAGGGAAATGATTGCCATCCCGGTTTATCCGCAATACAGCATTTCTACAACAGGAAGCGTAATAACGGATTTACAAAATGCCAATAAACTCTTCAACGATTTAACGATCAAAATTGCAGAAAGTTTTTACAACGATGAGGATTATATTAACTACTGGACGCAACAAATACAAAAAAACATAGACGAAAAAAAACTTGAAAAACCACACTTGCTTTTCAGTGGTCATGCAATTCCTGATTATCTCATTCAGAAGGGCGATACGTACGTAAAAGAAATATCGGAATCTGCCCGTTTAATATCCGATGCATTAGGATTGACACATGATATTTCGTTCCAATCAAAAATAGGACGCGTAAAATGGGTTGGTCCTGACACGAAAGAAAAACTCAAAGAACTGGCTCAAAAAGGCATATCGGAAATATTGATAATTCCTATTAGTTTTATCAATGAAAATCTGGAAACTTTGTACGATTTGGACATAGATATAGTGCCTTTTGGAAGGAATGAACTGAAGATCGAAAATCTTTACAGATCGGAAATTCCTTCGAATATAAACCCGTTAGTAAAAACTTTCAAAAAAGAAATTCTTAAATTAAAAATATGAGTTCTAGTGAAATGGATGTTGATGTTGTTGTGATCGGAGCCGGACTTACCGGACTCACAACGGCATTTTATCTGAAAAAAGCAGGTGTAAAATTCGTTGTGTTGGAGAAAGAATCAATTATTGGAGGAGTTATACAATCAACTACTGAAAACGGATTTACTTATGAACATGGTCCAAATACGGGTGTGGTAGGAAATTCTACTGTGGTGGATGTTTTCGAAGAACTGTCCGGGAAATGTACTTTGGAACTTGCATTGCCCGAAGCAAAAAAACGTTTTATCCTGAAAAAAGGGAAGTGGGAGAGTCTTCCTCAGGGACCGGTTTCAGCCATAAAAACACCATTGTTCACTTTAAAGGATAAATTCAGAATTTTGGGAGAACCTTTTCGTCCGGCAGGAAAAAATCCTCACGAGAATCTGGCATCGTTTGTAAAAAGAAGATTGGGACAGAGTTTTTTTGATTATGCCATAGATCCTTTTATCATTGGAGTTTATGCAGGCGATCCAAATTATCTGATTCCTAAATATGCCCTGCCAAAACTCTATAATCTGGAACAAAAATACGGAAGCCTGATTGGAGGATCGTTTCGAAAAGGTTTCGACAAGTCGGTTGTTCGCGACAAAAGAGTGAACCGGAAAGTTTTTTCATGCAAGGGAGGATTACATTCACTCACAAACGCATTGTATGAATTTTCAGGGAAAGATAATTTTATAACCGGAGCTCAAAATATAAAAGTTACACCTGCAGAAAATGGGTATACTGTAACGGCTGATAAAACCGATGGAACTCAAATAAACATAAAAGGTGTAAAAGTGATTTCAACCATCGGAGCTTATGCGCTTGAATCCACGTTTCCGTTTATCGACGCAAACTCCGTTAACAATTTAAAATCCTTGCATTACACGAAAGTTATAGAGGTTGTTCTTGGTTTTAATAAATGGGAAGGCATTTCACTTGATGGATTTGGAGGGTTGATTCCTTCAATTGAAAAAAGGGACATTCTGGGAATTCTTTACATGTCCTCGCTATTCAAAAACAGAGCTCCGGAAGGAGGTGCAATGTTATCGCTTTTCATGGGAGGTGTGAGAAGACAGGATTTGATTGGTTTACCGGACGATGAAATCACCAAAATTGTAACGAAAGAATGTACCGATCTTCTCAAATTAAAAGAGTTTAAACCCGATTTATTCAAAATTATCCGTCACAACAAAGCCATTCCTCAGTATGGAGTAGAAAGCGGAAAGAGATTTGAAACAATAAAACAATTGGAACAAAAATTCAACGGATTGATTATCGGAGGTAATTTGCGCGATGGAATTGGGATGGCTGACAGAATGAATCAGGGAAAAAGTCTTGCAGAGGCAGCATTGAAATAAAGTATAAGTTTTTTTGTGAAAGTGTTGGATTTAATTATTCAGCACTTTTAATATTTCGAGGCCCTGATTCCACTCGCCATATCCCGATAAATTATTAATATGACCGGCCGCTCCGATGTTTACAAACTCACTTCCCCACATTTCAGCGTATTTTTTTGCCCGATCAATTGTTGCCCAATGGTCGTTTGTACTTGCCACCAACACGGATTTAAACTTCAGTTTAATGTCAGGGATCTGATCAAAAAGTTTCCGTTCAAGATGAGTTTCCAGAATATTTATATCGGGTGGAGCAACTAAAAAAGCACCTTTGATTTTTCTGTTATAACGCTTTGCCCATTCCACTACAGTAAGGCAGCCTAAACTATGAGCTACCAGAATTACCGATTCCGACGGATATGCAGAAATAACGTTATCCAGATTTTGCACCCATTCATCTATTTCCGGTTTGTCCCAGTCTTTTTGAATAACGCGCTTAAAATTATGCTGAGTTCTCTCAAAATATGTTTGCCAATGATCCGACCCCGATCCACCAAGTCCTGGAACTGTTAAATAGTTTGTTGTCATAATTCAATCATTTTTTGGTTTAGCGAATCTGAATACTTCCATTTTCAAATAAATCTTTGATCTGATTGCGAATATCAACGGATTGATAAACATTTTGAGCGTTTGAACCGACCGAAACAGTGATATTGCCTTCTTTGTAAATTGCCGGCGACACAAAATCGCAGAGCAATGGTGCATCACAAACACTGGTGAGTATCCCTTTTGATTCGGCATCCTTTTTTATCTGTCTGTTAAGCTCATGATTATCAGTAACAACATATACCAAAAAGAAACCATCCAGATCAGTGGGTTCGTATTCCTTTCGTAATAATTTAAAACCTAGCGCCTCAATTTCAGCTGAAATTTCAGGAGCAATTACAGTAACATTATTTACAAACCGTTTCATAATAGTAGCCTTATGAGTGGCTATTTTACCACCGCCAATCAACAGAATTTTCTTTCCGGTAACATTCAGCGATATGGGCAGAAATTGTAAATCTGACTTAGATATTGGTTGATTCGTTAATTCGTCCATGGGTTAGCTTAATTAAATTTGATAATCAATCGGCTTCTGTTCTACTCTTCCCAGTTTAATTTTGTTCCAGAGTCTTTCGTGTACGAAATACAAAAACATTTTAGTAAACAATTCTACACCACCTATCGACACGGCAAATTTAAAATTACCCACTATCAGAAATGAAATAAAAATTGTATCCATTGTTCCAATCAATCGCCACGAAATAGCTTTTATTACACTTCGGTAAGGCTTCTCGTTTACGTATGTATTTTTGCTCATATATTACCTTAATTCTGTTTGTATATTTGATTTTGCAAAATTCAATAATTCATTTCGTTGTTGAAATCCCGTTGTTAAGTCATTTATTCTACCGTTTTTATGGTATTCAATTTACAGCAATAAGGGTATTTCCCAACCCTTAACCACCACCTAACTTTGCGGTCATAGAATTCAAATTAATTTTTGCAGAATGACAAACAATAATTTATTACCATTATCGGCAGAACAAATAAAACTGCTCACCGAACTTTCCGGATCACTTACACCGTTGCAGATAAACTGGGTTTCGGGATATTTTGCAGGATTGTCGGCACAAGGCAGTAAGATTCTGAATGAAGTTGAATCGGCTAATACAACTTCAGCGCAAAGCAATTCTGCCCTGATAGAAAAAGGCAAATCGTTAACAATATTATATGGTTCACGTACCGGAAACGGCGAGGGAATAGCAAAACAAGCACAAAAAAACGCTGCTGCTTTAGGTTTTGAAGCAAAACTAAAAAGCATGGAAACGTACAAAAATAACGATCTTAAAAGTGAGGAAAATTTACTGATAATTGTCAGCACGCACGGCGAAGGTGAACCTCCGTTTCAGGCAAAAACATTTTACGATTTTTTGTTTAGCAAGCGTGCGCCAAAACTCGATGGCGTAAATTTCTCTGTGCTGGCATTGGGCGACAGTTCATATTTGAAATTTTGTCAGACCGGTATCGAAATTGACAATCGAATGGAAGAATTAGGTGCTAAACGTTTCTCGCCAAGAGTGGATTGTGATGTGAATTTCAGAGATTCCGCACTTAAATGGGTAAATGATAGTTTGTCTGAATTAAACAATAAAACACTAAAATCTACGAATCGGCAACCGGAGTTGAAAATTGCTGAAACAGAATCAGAAGGCATTTATGGTAAACACAATCCTTTTCAGGCCAAAGTTTTAGAAAAAACATTTTTACACGGGCGTGGAAGCAACAGACAGACTTTACACGTGGAATTGTCGCTCGAAAATTCAGGATTGACGTATGAGCCGGGTGATTCTTTGGGAATTTTTGCCACCAATCCGCCGGAATTGGTCGAAAGTCTTATCCGAACAGTGAATCTTTCGCCGACAGACAAAGTGATTGCCGAAACAGGTGAAGTCGCGTTAAGTGATGCACTATTCAGAAATTACGAGTTGACACATATCACACCGGATGTTCTGAATCGTTTTGCAAAACTGACTGATAATAACAGGATAAAAGAAATTCTGCAGTCCCCGGATGCAGTAAAGGATTTTATTTACGGAAAAGATTTGGTAGATTTATTTACCCACTTCCCCGAAAAATTATCTCCCGATCAGTTTGTTTCCGTGCTTCGTCCTGTTCAGCCAAGGCTTTATTCTATTTCATCAAGCCCGGAAGCCTATCCAGATGAAGTTCACCTGACTGTCGGAGTGGTAAAATATAAAAATGGCGATCGGAATAAAACCGGATTATGTTCTGTATTTCTGTCTGACAGAACAGAAGAAAATGAGACTGCTCCCGTTTTTGTGGAAAAAAACCACAACTTTCGTTTACCTCAAAATCATGAAACCCCGATAATAATGGTTGGAGCAGGAACCGGAGTTGCACCCTACCGCGCCTTTTTACAACATCGCGAACAAGCAGAAAAACGGGGAAAAAGCTGGCTGATTTTTGGAAACCGTTATTCCGAAAGTGAATTTTTATATCAACTGGAATGGCAACGACATTTAAAGGAAAAATCACTGACACGGATGGATGTGGCATTCTCGCGTGATTATTCTGAAAAAGTGTACGTTCAAAATCACATTGAACAACAGGGAAAACAACTTTACGATTGGTTGGAAAACGGAGCTCACTTTTATGTTTGCGGCGATATGAAAAAAATGGCTCACGATGTGCATAATACGCTCGTGAATGTAGTAAGCAAACATGGAAATCTGAAGCCTGAAGCAGCCGAAGAATATGTTTTAAATCTGCAACAACAGCATCGTTACCAAACTGATGTTTACTGAGCTTTTGGTTTTTAAAAATAATGAATTGTAAATACATAAACAGCAAATAATAATATGTCCGAAATAAAGTTGTCCGACGTAGAACGGATTAAAACAGAAAGCAATTACCTGCGTGGAACAATTAAGGAAGGCCTTGCCGACCAGATTACAGGCAGTATTAGTGCCGACGATCAGCAATTGATTAAACTTCACGGTGCTTATCAGCAACAGAATCGCGATTTGGATGACGAACGAAGAAAACAAAAACTTGAACCGCTGTATAGTTTTCTTATTCGTATCAGGGTTCCGGGTGGAGTTGCCACTGCACAACAATGGCTAGACATTGATAAACTGGCTGATACTTATGGAAATCCAACCATAAAACTTACTACGCGGCAGGCATTTGAGTTGCATGGAGTGGTAAAACGGAAACTGAAGGCAACCATAAAAGGAATTAATCAAACCTTACTGGACACGTTGGCGGCATGTGGCGATGTGAACCGGAACGTAATGACTTCGGCTAACCCGTGGGAAAGTGAAATTCATCAGCAAGTTTACAATGATGCCCGGGTTTTGCATACTAATCTTTCGCCAAAAACCACCGCTTATCACGAGATTTGGCTTAACGATGAACTGGTGTCAGGAGGAGAAAAGCAAGAAGACAATGAACCATTATACGGGAAAACATATTTACCCAGGAAATTCAAAATTGCCATTGCTATTCCTCCCCGAAATGATGTGGATGTATATGCCAATGATCTAGGATTTATCGCTATCGCCGAAAACGGCAAACTGTTGGGCTACAATATTCTGGCAGGTGGTGGAATGGGAATGACATTCGGAGTGGAAACTACTTACCCACGATTGGGCGATTTAATTGGTTTTGTAAAATCCGAAGACATTGTGGAAGCGGCAAAAGCAGTTGTTATCTGGCAACGGGAAAACGGGAATCGCTCCGACCGCAAAAATGCACGTTTGAAATACACAATTGACAGAATCGGGTTGAGAGAGTTTAAAAATGCAATTAAGGCAGAACTGGGTGACAAACTTGAATCCGCAAAACCGTTTCATTTTCAAAGCAATGGTGATAATTATGGTTGGCAAAAAGGATTTAACGGTAAATGGTATTTCACTTTGTTTGTGGAAGGAGGAAAAGTAAAAAATGACAGCAAACTACAGCTTAAAACTGCTTTGCAGGAAATAGCTAAAAATCATAACGGAAATTTTATTCTAACCGGAAATCAAAATCTGGTAATTGCTGATGTTGACGAAACTGACAAAGAAAAAATAGATCTGCTTCTTGATAAATGGAAATTGAATAAGGCCTTTAGCGGGATACGCAGGAACAGCTTGGCGTGTGTGGCATTACCACTTTGCGGAATGGCATTTGCCGAAGCGGAGCGATATTTACCTTCACTTATCGATAAAATTGAAGATTACATTAAAAGCCTGAATCTGGAGGAAGAAGATATATTAATCAGGATGACCGGCTGTCCGAATGGCTGTGCGCGTCCCTATTTAGGAGAAATCGGATTAGTTGGCAAATCGCCGGGGAAATATAACCTTTATCTGGGTGCTGGATTCACCGGCGACAGATTAAATAAATTATATGCTGAATTACTTACCGAAGATGAAATAATTGCTGCATTAAAACCAATTTTGGCAGATTATGCCTTAACAAAAAATCCCGGCGAACGATTTGGTGATTTTGTCATTCGTAAAGAATATGTACATGCCACAACAGTAGGGATGTCATTTCATAAAGATGTAAAAAAGTTTTCTAAATAAAAATTGTTTAATTTTTTTCTTAATTTGCGTTGATGAACCGGGCGGTAACGTTCGGTTCATCTTTTTTTGTTTGATTCATTAGACTTGATGTGTTGAGTTAATTTGTTTATAACCAGTGTATATTGCTCGTGTTTCATTATAAATTTAAAACAGAAAAATTCAACGGTTTTATTAAATTATATTATCGTAAATTTGTAATTATTCCAAATATTATTAGTATGTTTGTAAGTACATTAAAAGTAAAAATCTGAAATAACTGTTTGAAACACAATAAATAAGAATTTTATTTCAGAATTATTCTATAAAATAACCTCTCTAAACAAATCACTTATGCTGGAAGAATTAATCAAAATTGTTAAAGAAAATGCCGGTGATGCTATCATCAATAATCCGGTGGTGCCAAATGAAAATAATGACGATGCAATAAATACAACTGCGGGTTCTATTTTCGATTCTCTTAAAGATATGATATCCGGAGGTAATCTTGAATCGGTAACCAGTCTGTTGCAGGGGAACGGATCTCAGGATATGATACAGAATATCAGTGAAAAAGCGGTTGGAAGTTTGTCTGATAAACTTGGTATTGACAGTAGTGTTGCTAATGGAATTGTAAAAAGTCTTGTGCCGGTAGTCATGGATAAATTCATTACCAAAACCAATGATCCCAATGATAGCACTCTGGATATTCAGGGAATCCTTGGAAGCTTAACTCAGGGCAAAAGTGGTGGAATTTTTGATGTTGTAAAAGGCTTCTTCGGAAAATAAATATTTCTTTTTTTTACGAATAAAGGTTACTCTTCCAAAGAGTAACCTTTGTCGTTTTTATTGTCGTTTTTATAGCTTAAATTTCAATTTTTTATCGTATATTTGTCTGTTTTTTTGGATAGAACAGTTAATTGTAAGCTGTGAAACGGTTCTGTCTTCAAACAACTGTAATTAAACAATTTAAATATAAAATGAGCGAAGAAGAAATTGCAAGAGAGACTGCAACTGCCAGTTATGGTGCCAGTAGTATTCAGGTACTGGAAGGTTTGGAAGCGGTACGTAAACGTCCTGCCATGTATATTGGCGATATTGGTATCAAAGGGCTACACCATTTGGTTTATGAAGTGGTGGATAATTCCATTGACGAGGCGTTAGCCGGACATTGTGATACCATTCAGGTTTTTATTAATGAAAACAATTCAATAACTGTAATAGATAACGGTCGTGGTATTCCGGTTGATTATCACGAAAAAGAAGGAAAATCAGCTCTCGAGGTAGTAATGACAGTACTTCACGCTGGTGGAAAATTCGACAAAGATAGTTATAAAGTTTCCGGGGGACTTCATGGTGTGGGTGTTTCTTGTGTGAATGCACTTTCAACCGATGTACGGGTTGAAGTTTCAAGAAACGGCAAATTATATATGCAGGAATATTCCTGTGGTATTCCTAAGTTTCCGGTAAAAGAAATAGGTACTTCTTCGACAAATGGAACTAAAACAACATTTTTACCGGACAATACTATTTTTATTGAGTCGGTTTACAAATACGATATTCTTGCAAGCCGCCTTCGTGAATTGGCATTTTTAAATGCCGGAATAACACTTTCTCTTACTGATAAACGCGTTATTGAAGAAGATGGGTCTTTCCGCAAAGAAGTGTTCCATTCCACTGAAGGTTTAAAAGAATTTGTTGAATACATTGATGAATCACGTGAAAAACTGATTGATAATGTGATCCACATTTCTACCGAAAAAAACGGAACTCCGGTAGAGATAGCTATGACCTACAACACTTCTTACAACGAAAATATTCACTCGTATGTAAACAACATCAACACCATTGAAGGTGGAACACACCTTGCCGGTTTCCGTCGTGGTCTGACACGTACGTTGAAAAAATATGCCGAAGACAGTAAAATGCTTGAAAAACTAAAAATTGAAATCAGTGGCGACGACTTCCGTGAAGGTTTAACTGCGGTGATTTCAATAAAAGTTCAGGAACCTCAATTTGAAGGACAGACAAAAACGAAGCTCGGCAACAACGAAGTGATGGGTTCGGTAGATATGGCAATTGGTGAAGCGCTCGGAAATTATCTGGAAGAAAATCCGAAGGCTGCCCGCACTATTGTAGAAAAGGTTATTTTAGCCGCTACAGCCCGTCATGCTGCCCGTAAAGCGCGTGAAATGGTTCAACGCAAATCTCCGCTGTCGGGTGGGGGTCTGCCCGGCAAACTGGCCGACTGTGCCGATAAAGATCCCGAGAAATGCGAATTATTCCT
>MTLE01008632.1_pt1 | contig 13041 bp, 10 predicted proteins | sample 1982461 | NCBI WGS metagenome assembly MTLE01 (sample SAMN05712605, study PRJNA340218) | biofilm metagenome | isolation source: sample SPL anode biofilm adapted to -200 mV | place: USA | collected 2012-02-03
AGGATGCAACGGTGGCGCTTGGTCTTGCCCCCAACTTGTCCCCACGAGTCCCCCGGCCCACATGGCCAGCCACCAGCCAATCGTTCGCTTCATGATGTCGTTTCCCCAGTGCCTGGCGATTCCCGCCGCTTTGTTGATGAAACGGCTTTAAATAACGCTAAGAACACCAATGCTTTATCGGAATGGTGGGGATTTTCTTAAGGGTATTTTCCTGTTTCTTGGCCCACAGGGATGAGTCCGCCAATGGCAAAAGACGGTGAGCAATGAGGTTCCGGCCATACCATCGTTGACACGCCGATTTGTCCGGGCATGCTGCCTGGGGAAATAATGGGGCATTGCTCTGCCCTTTTGTCCCAGGAGAATGGCGACGTGAACAGCGAATATGATAAGTTGCAGGCGCGTTATGAGCGGCTGGCCAAAGTCCACGAAATCAGCAACGCGATTTTTTCCACGCTGGATAGCGCGGAGGCGTTGCGGTTGATTGTATGCGAGGCGGTGCGTTTGGTGGGCGGGGCTAGTGGCAGCATTGCGCTGCTGAATCCCAGCACCGGTTTCCTGGACATCGAGGCGGCACAAGGATTGCCGGCCAAAGCCGATGCCTTGAAGCTGAAGATCGGCGAAGGCATCACTGGCTGGGTCGCCCGCACCGGGCGCTCGGCGCGGGTGGGGGATGTGACGCAAGATCCCCGTTATGTCCAGCTGGATTCCCGGGTGCGCTCCGAACTGGCGGCGCCGCTGTTGATGGACGACGAGGTGCGCGGCGTGTTGAATGTCGATTCCGACCGCGTTGATGCTTTCAGCGAAGGTGACCAGGAGTTGCTCGAATCACTCGCCACCCAGGCTACCATCGTGATTCGCAATTCGTGGCGGTTTGAGCAATTGCGCCTGAAAACCCGTCTGTTTGAATCTCTCATTAGTGTGGGCCAGGCCATCAATTCGACCCTGCAACTGAGCGAAGCGCTGCATGCCGTGACACGCGAAGCGTGCAATTTGATGGGGGCCAAGATGAGCTCGTTGCTCATGCTGGACGAAACCCGCCAATGGCTCGATTTAAAAGCCAGCCACGGGGCGGGGGACTATTATGTGGGCAAACCCCGGTTGAATGTGGAAGACAGTTTGCTGGGGGTGGTGGTGCGCCGGAAAAAAGCCATGCAGGTGGAGAATGTGCAGGTTTCCAGCCGGTACCAAAACATCGATGTGGCTCGCCAGGAAGGCTTGGTTTCCTTGCTCAGTGTGCCGTTGATTTTCGGCGGCAGCGCCTTGGGGGCGTTGAATGTTTACACCCCCAGCCGCCATATATTTCCCAACGAAGAAGTTAAAATTTTGACGGCGCTGGCGGAACTCTCCGCGATCGCCATCGAAAAGGCGCGTCTGCACGAACGCATTGTCAGCATGGAGGAGGCCATGCGCCAGAGCGAGAAGCTCTCCGCCTTGGGATTGCTCGCGGCCGAGGTGGCGCATGAGATTCGCAATCCGTTGACGGTCATCAAAATGTTGTTCCATTCGCTGAATCTGGAATTTCCACCGGGCGATCCCCGCGCCAAAGACACCCGCGTGATGGGTGAAAAAATGGAACAACTCAATCGCATCGTGGAGCAGATTCTCGATTTCGCCCGGGGCAACGAGCCTCGCCCCACCCGCATCCAGCTCAATGTGTTGATCGAGGATTTGAAGCTCTTGGTGCGGCACAAGTTTTCCCAGCACAAAATCGAGCTGGCATGCTGTCTGGACCCGGAGTTGCCCTTAATGATGGGCGATGCCGCGCAATTGGAGCAAGTGTTCCTTAACCTATCGCTGAACGCCTTGGAGGCAATGAAAGATGGCGGGCGGCTGACGATCACGACGCACGCCATGCCTGGCAAGACCGAGGAGGATCCTGGGACTATTTGCGTTGAGTTTAAAGATACCGGCATGGGCATGTCCGCGGCGCAGAAGGAACGGCTCTTCAGCTCGCTCTTGCAAAGCACCAAAGCGGGTGGCACGGGTATTGGCCTGGCGATTGTGGCCCGCACGGTTGAAACGCATAATGGCCAGATTCACGTTAAATCCAGCCCCGGCAAAGGCGCCACCTTCAAATTGACGTTTCCGGCGTTGGTGACGCCGCGGGCTACTGCTTAAGCGAATCAAACCACGCTTTGGCGGACAACAGGCAAGGCATCGCCCCGCCACTGTGATCTAGTGCTGGATTGGGATCGATCAACTTGACTTGCGGCGCCCCGTGGCTGTGGAAATAATCGAGCGCCACTTGGGAGTTGGCAAAAGGCACATCCCGGTCCCCTAAACAGTGATAGAGCCGGGTGGGCGCTTTGGGGGTCCACTGGTAAACATCGTTGGCGGCCAGCGCCACGCGAAATTCATTGGCGGCGTTAGTGCGTATGGAGTCCACGAAAACCGGTTGGAACATTTTTTTGGGCTGGCTCGGCACCAGGGAGTCGATTTGTCCGCCGCTGTGATAGCCATCAAAATATCCCGGTAACTGGGTGGCGTATTTAGGCAGCAACACCGTGTCCAATGCGTTGGTCCAGGCGTAAGCTTCGCGGTAAGCCATCATCAAATAGGCGATGTAATAAGGGCTAGGCATGACGCGGTCCGAGAGAAAATCGTTCACCATCGTGCCGGAAAGATCGTATGCTCCCGCCATCGGCGCGGCCGCCGTCACCGTGAACTCGTTGGTGTAATTTTGTTCCAGCTCCTTAAAGGCCGCCATGGTGGAGTGGCCGCCTTGCGAATAACCCGCCAAGAATAACTGCCCATTCAGTGGCACGTCATTGGTGGCGCAAAACACCCGGGCCGCGCGCAAAAGATCGATGACGGTGCCGGCTTCGGTGGCCGCGTGGTGATAGGGGTGCAATCCGGCGGAATCGCCCAAACCCAAGTAATCCGGCATGGTGGCCGCGTATCCTGTGGCGGCAAAAGCAAGGCCTAACAGGGCCTCTTGATTCAGGTTGGAGGGGACATCCGACTTTAGAGTGACCGTGCCATGCTGGCAGCTGATGAGGGGCAGCGCCTGGCTGATGGTATCCGGCACCATCAAAGCGCCCGAAGCGATAGTCAGCGCGCCTTGGGTATCCACGGTACGGTACAAAATTTTATAAACGCGAGCGCCGGTTTGCGCTTTGACACCGGTGCCGAGCAGAGTGAAAGCCGTGTTGATATCTGTCTGGCTCTGTTCAGAAATCAAGGTGGCCGAAATTAAGTCGCCTCGCGCCGCCGCCGTGACCGGAATGGCCACCAGCCGGTAAAAACGCATGGCGGGGGCTGGGGCGTTCGTATCTTGCCACTGGTTGGCGCGGACCGGCCATTGCGTGGCGGGTGCCGGGGACCACGCCGCGCCACTGAGGTTGGTGGCCGTTTCCACCCGGTACGCAAAGTTGGTGCCCAAGTCGGGCCAATCCAGGGTCACGGTGCCCGTGGCCGATTGGCGGACGCTGAGGGCTAAGTCGGCGTGCCCCACACTAATGCCGATTAACCATCCGGCCAGCCAAGCCCAAGTTAGCTGCCACCTTCCCCAGGGAGATTTTGCCAGTCGCATAGTTTGAAAATCCGCTTAACGATGGGGATCAGCAAGCCGAATTTTTAATTGGGTCCGTCACCGAAACCAAGATTAAGCGCCAACCAAAGCGTTTTATTTATCCATAACGGAGCGGTGCGGGCAGCGGGAAAGCGTTGGGAATATGGCGCACTTCGAGGACTTTTCCCTCTTGGTGCAACACTTCCACAATGTCAAACCGCAGGATTACGCGCGGGTTTCGCAGCAGGCGCAAGTAGTCCAAAGCGGTCCGGGCGATTTTGCGCTGTTTAATGAGATCGACGGCGGCAGCAGGGCGGGTCCATTCATCCGGGGTGCGGGTTTTGACTTCCACAAACACCAAAATATCGCCGTCCCGGAAAACCAGGTCTAACTCGCCAAGAGGGGTGCGATAATTGGCGGTCAGGAATTTTAAGCCGGCGCGCTTAAGATAACGTTTGGCGGCGCGTTCGCCCCGGGCGCCGTAGCGCAGATGCGCGGGGCGCTGCCACCAACTCACCAAGCGTCGCCACCAAATCATACGCCCCGTTTCCCCCGAATCCGTCCTAGTACATCAAGAAATAGAGGCGGCCCATTTGCAGTTTCGGCAATTCGGGGCCGAGCTCGATGCGCACGCTCTTGGCGTCGGATTTGGAAAACATGCGCAACATGTTGAGGATGTCGAACGGTTGCTGGTAGCGAATGAGGGAGGCATCCGTCGCGCCCGTCAGGGCTTTGGCGCGCTCCACGGCGGTGTCAAAATTGCCCAGTTCATCGACGAAGCCGTGTTGTTGCGCGTCTTTGCCGGACAGGATGCGGCCGTCGGCATATTCAGCCCAATTATCGGCCAAAGTGCGTCCCTTATCGAAGTTCATCTTAAGGGCGCTGGCCCGGCCGGTGGCCACCACGTTGGTGAAACGCGCGTAAGTTTGGCTAATCAAGTCCTGCACCATGCGATTCTCTTCGGGCGAGATATCCTCCGGGCTTTTCTCCCCGCTCAACATATCCTTGAATTTGCCGCTCTTGAAGACTTGCGGTTTGATGCCGACTTTGTCCATCAAGGCCCGGTAATTCCATCCGTGCATGATGACTCCGATGCTGCCGGTGATGGTTAGTTCGTTGGCTACGATCCAGCAGCAAGGCGCGCTAATATAGTATCCGCCCGAGGCGGCCAGACTGCCCATGCTGGCAATAACGGGTTTTTTGGTGTCTTTCTGAAAAGTCGCAATTTCGCGGGCGATATCATCGGAGGCCAGCACTTCGCCGCCCGGAGAATTGACTTTAAGCAATACGGCTTTCACACGGCTGTCTAAGGCCGCCATTTTAAGGCGTTCCTTGATGCTGGCCACCATGTCCCGGCCGGCGCCATCGATCATTTCGCCGCTAATAATGCCGTCGACATCGATTACCAAGAATTTGCTGCTGGATTCCCCCTCCTCAATCAGGACTTCCTGCAAGCCATGCCGCGCATTGCTGGCGCTGGCTCCCGCTAAACCCAGCATGACCGAATTCATAAAATGGCTGACCCCAAGGCTGACGAGAACAAAAGCCAAAATAAGCGCGGCAATCATCCAGCCTTTGCCCGAACGCTTTTGGCTAGGAGGGCGCGGCGGCGGAGCAATGATCGGCGGCACACTGGGCGTGACGGGCGGAGGCGTCGGCGGCAAGGCCGGAGGAGTCGGCGAAGGGGCTGAGGGCTCGGGGGTCACGGGCGTATTCTGTTCTTCCATGGTTTGACATATTACCCGAGTCAGCGGCCAGCGGCAAGCGGGTTTGAGACCCGACGGGTCTGGCAATAAATGCGTGGCAAAGAGCGTTTGTTTTGAATGAAGGTAACGATAAGGTTTTGAGTGGTGCTTCGTTTCCAGCGTTTCTAACTCGCCATCAATAAGTTGCGAAACGAGCGATCAACGGCTCGCGAATGAGCTAAAACCCAACCGAAAATCTCATTAGGCTGCTCAGCAAGAACCGGCGGAAGGTTGGGGGGTAAGTGGAAAGTTTGTGTAATGCACACGTTATTAATAAGATAAGAAAGAACAAAAGGGTCATGTTGAAAGCGTGAAGGCGTATTAAATATGTTAATCACTATCTATCAGCACAATGTGAATTAAATAAAACTGATAATCAGCGCGGTTGCCTCCGCCTTTTTGAGTTATTAAGGAAAAATTTCCGGATTTGATTATATTTTATAATACGTTCAATACCAATTACATGCGAATATTATTCCGAAATCTCTCCGACCGTTTTTGGGGCTCGCAATTGACGAAATGAGGCCGTTTGTTTACAGTCACCGCCGTTGGACAGGCGGCTAAACCAAGTTGCCTGGCCTTAGCTCGCCGGTAGACCAACCCCGCGACGAGTCGAGGCTTTTTTCCCAGTAAAACCTACCAGCAGGTGGTGGAATTATTGTAACGTTGGGTTAAGTTGTTTGCCTAATGAACATCATCACAAGTATTTTCCGATCGTCCATCGGCAGAAAATACATCATGGCCGTCACTGGACTTCTCCTATTCGGATTTGTCACCGTGCATTTGCTCGGGAATCTTCAAATCTTTCTGGGGCCAGACCACATCAACGCCTACGCCGCTTTGCTGCAAGGCAATAAACTTGTGCTCTGGTCATTCCGTTTTGGGCTGGGAGCCATTGTGCTAGTCCACGTGACCACCGCCATCAGTTTGGCGCTGGAGAATCGGGCGGCCCGGCCGGTGGCGTATCTCAACTCCACGCCGCCTTATTCGAGCTTCGCCTCGCGCACGATGGTGTTCGGCGGCTTATTCTTGTTTTGCTTCATCATTTTCCATTTGCTTCACTTCACACTGGGGGTGGTGCATCCGAGCGTGATGCATTATACGGACCCCCAGGGGCGCCATGATGTGTACCGCATGATGGTGGAGAGCTTCCAAAACCCCATCATCTCGCTGGTCTATGTGGCGGGCATGGTGTTCTTGTTCCTGCATCTGAGCCACGGTATTTCGAGCTTGTTCCAATCTTTAGGGTTCAAGAACCGCAATTACAAAGCGTTGATTGAAGGGTTCGCCAAGCTGGCGGCTTTCGTGATTTTATTCGGCAACTGTGCGATCGCCCTCGCGGCCTTCGCCCGCATTTTGCCCGCGGTCGTGAAATAACCTCAACTGAATTGATCGCATGCAACTAAACGCAAAAATCCCCTCCGGGCCGTTGGACAAAAAATGGAGCCGTTACCGCCTGGAGATGAAGCTGGTCAATCCAGCCAACAAGCGCAAATTCGAGGTGATCGTGGTGGGTTCCGGCTTGGCTGGCGCCTCGGCGGCGGCCTCACTGGCGGAGATGGGTTACAACGTCAAATGTTTCTGTTACCAAGACAGCCCGCGCCGCGCCCATAGCATCGCCGCCCAGGGTGGCATCAACGCCGCCAAGAATTACCCGAACGACGGCGACAGTGTTTACCGCCTCTTTTACGACACGATCAAAGGCGGCGATTTCCGCGCCCGGGAAGGGAACGTGCACCGCCTGGCCGAGGTGAGTTCGAGCATCATCGACCAATGCGTGGCCCAAGGCGTGCCTTTCGCCCGCGAATACGGTGGCGTGCTCGCCAACCGCTCGTTCGGCGGCGCCCAAGTCTCCCGCACCTTCTACGCGCGCGGCCAGACCGGCCAGCAATTGCTGCTCGGCGCGTATCAAGCCCTGAGCCGCCAGATCGCCACCGGCCAAGTGAAGATGTTCTCCCGCACGGAAATGGTGGACCTCGTGGTCACCGAAGGCCAAGCCAAAGGCATCGTGGCCCGCAGCATGGTGGACGGCGCGATCACCGTGCACTCCGCCGATGCCGTGGTGCTGGCGACCGGCGGTTACGGCAACGTGTTCTTTCTCTCCACCAACGCCAAGGGATGCAACGCCACGGCGATTTGGAAGGCGTACAAGAAGGGCGCGGCGTTCGCGAATCCCTGCTACACGCAGATTCACCCGACGTGCATTCCGGTGAGCGGCGATCATCAGTCGAAGCTGACCCTGATGTCCGAATCGCTCCGTAACGACGGCCGCGTGTGGGCCCCGAAGAAAAAGGGCGACAAGCGCGCGCCGGCCGATATCCCCGAAGACGAGCGCGATTATTATTTGGAACGCAAGTACCCCAGTTACGGCAACCTGGCGCCGCGCGACATCAGTTCCCGCGCCGCCAAACAAGTCTGCGACGAAGGCCGCGGCGTGGGTGGCACGGGCCTGGGTGTTTACCTGGATTTTGCCGATTCGATCAAGCGCCTCGGTTTGAACGTGATTAAAGAGCGCTACGATAATTTGTTCGAAATGTACGAGCGCATCACCGGCGAAGACGCCTACAAATCACCGATGCGCATCTTCCCGGCGGTCCATTACACCATGGGCGGCCTGTGGGTGGACTACGATCTGATGAGCACCATCCCGGGCTTGTTCGTCATCGGCGAAGCCAACTTCTCCGATCACGGCGCCAACCGCCTGGGCGCGAGCGCGCTCATGCAAGGCTTGGCGGACGGCTATTTCGTGCTGCCGTATACGATCAGCAATTACTTCGCCTCAAACAAGAAATTCCGCCCCTCCGAAACGAGCGCGGATTTCAAGGCGGCCGAAGCCGGCGCGCGCGAGCGGATCAACAAGATGCTCGCCATCAAAGGCAAGAAAACGGTCACCCAATTCCATCGCGAGGTGGGCAAGATGCTGTGGGAAAAATGCGGCATGGGCCGCAACGAAGCCGGGCTGAAAGAGGCCTTGAAATTGATCCCCTCCATACGCGAGGAATTTTGGAAGAACGTGATCGTGACCGGCGCGAATGAATCCCTCAACACCGCGTTGGAATACGCGGGCCGGGTGGCGGACTTCCTCGAGTTTGCCGAGTTGCTCTGCGCGGACGCGCTGCATCGCAACGAATCCTGCGGCGGCCATTTCCGCGAGGAATATCAAACCGAGGATGGCGAGGCCAAGCGTGATGACGCGAATTTCGCCTATGTGGCGGCCTGGGAATATGCCGGCGAAGGCAAAGCCCCGATCTTGAACAAAGAGCCGCTGGTATACGAAGAACTCAAAATGATGCAAAGGAGCTATAAATAATGAATCTGACCTTGCGAGTTTGGCGCCAGAAGTCAGGGGGCGAGACCGGCAAATTCGTCGACTACCCCGCCAAAGGCATCATTGAGGACATGTCGTTCCTCGAAATGCTCGACGTGGTGAATGAGGAGCTCATGCTCAAGGGCGAGGAGCCGATTGCGTTCGACTCCGACTGCCGCGAAGGCATCTGTGGCACGTGTTCCATCGTCATCAACGGCATTCCTCACGGCCACCAACAAGGCACCACGGCTTGCCAGTTGCACATGCGCCATTTCAAAGATGGCGACACCATCACGCTGGAGCCGTGGCGCGCCCGCCCGTTCCCGGTGCTGCGCGACTTGGTCACCGACCGCACGGCGATGGACAAGCTGATCCAAGCCGGTGGTTTCATTTCCATCGGCACTGGCCAAGCCCAAGAAGCCAACGCCATGCCCGTGCCCAAACCGGACGCTGACTTGGCCATGGACGCCGCGGCGTGCATCGGTTGCGGCGCTTGCGTGGCGTCCTGCAAGAACGCCTCGGCCATGCTCTTCGTCTCGGCCAAGGTTTCGCATTTGAACCTGTTGCCGCAAGGCAAAGCCGAGAAAGATTCCCGCGTTTATGACATGATTAAAACCATGGATGAACTGGGCTTCGGCAACTGCACGAACATCGGCTCCTGCGAAGCTGTGTGTCCGAAACGCGTGAGCCTGGATTTCATCGCCCGCATGAACCGCGATTACGCGGTGGCGATCTTCAAAGGCCAGGCGGGGATCAAATAACCTTCGCTCAGCTGGCGGTTTTACAGCCCGGGATAACCTCCCGGGCTTTTTTGTCGCGCGGAAAAATGCTGCATTTTTTCCGCCGCCACTCAATATGGCGGCATGTCAGGCGCGATTCATTCAGTTCACTTTACCGGAATTTGCGGCACCGCGATGGCTTCGGTGGCGGTGGCCATGCAGGAAAAAGGCTTCCACATCACCGGTTCGGACCAAAACGTTTACCCGCCGATGTCCACCTTTCTGGCGGAACGGAAAATCCCCGTCATGGAAGGCTACCGCGAATCGAACCTCGATTCCCGGCCCGACTTGGTCGTGTTGGGCAACGCCATCTCTCGCGGCAATCCCGAGGCCGAACTCGTTCTGGAAAAAAAGCTGCGCTATTGCTCACTGCCCGAGTTGCTCAAGGAATATTTCATCCAGGGCAAACGGTCGCTTGTGGTTTCCGGCACGCATGGCAAAACCACCACTACCTCGCTGCTCGCCTGGGTGTTCGCCCATAATCAGCTGGACCCGAGCTACCTCATTGGTGGCATTCCGGCCAATTTCAGCCAAGGCGGCCATTTCACCGACAGCCCGTGGTTCATCATCGAGGGCGACGAATACGACACCGCGTTTTTTGATAAGCGCAGCAAATTCGTCCATTACCAGCCCGAAGTAGCGATCATCAATAACCTCGAGTTCGATCACGCCGATATTTTCGAAAACCTGGCCGCCGTGCAAACCGCTTTCCGCCGCTTGATCCAGATCATTCCGCGCAACGGCTTGCTGCTGGCCAATGGCGATGAGCCCAATCTCGTGCCGCTGCTGGGCGTCAAACATTGTCCCATCCAGCGCTTCGGGCTGGGGGAAGGGAACGACTGGCGCGCAGTGGATTGCCAGTACACGGCCACCGACTCGACTTTCAGCGCCGGGGGCGGCCGGTTCCGCGTGCCGCTGGTGGGTGAGTTAAACGTGCGCAACGCCTTGGCTGTGGTGGCCTGCGCGCGGCATTGCGGGTTGAGCGACGCGCAGATCCAGTCCGCGTTCGACACTTTCGTCGGCATCAAACGCCGCATGGAAGTCCGGGGCACGGCCAAAGGGATTACGGTGGTCGACGATTTCGGACATCACCCGACTGCGATTCGCGAAACGGTTCGCGCGCTGCGCCTGAAATTTCCCGGCCGGCCGATGTGGGCCGTGTTCGAGCCGCGCTCCAACACCACCCGGCGCAACGTGTTTCAGCAAGAATTAGTCGGCGCCTTGGCGGAGGCGGATCAAATCGTGGTCGCGCAAGTGGCAGGGCTGAACCAATTGCCCGAAGATATGCGCTTGAATCCCGAGCGCCTCATGGAGGACTTGCGGCGCACGGGCAAACCCGCGCAGTATTTGGCCGATGTGCCCGCGATTGTCGATTACGTGGCCGGGCATGCAAAGTCCGGCGACGTCGTGTGCATTTTCAGCAACGGCGGTTTCGGCGGCATCCACGAAAAATTGCTCGGCCAATTGGGACGGTAAAAGCCTGTCAGACTGAAAACACATTGAACGCATTTCGGAGAGTGTGTTATATTAGCCCAAATGAACCTCCGAATCCTGTGGTGTTGTCTGTTTTTACTGGGTTGCTGGCCCGGGCATGCGGCGGAGGTATGCTTAGCCAAATTGCAGGGGCCGATCGGTCCGGCCACTTCGCTTTACATCGGGCGCTCGATTGAAGAGGCCGCCCGGCGGCAGGCGCAATGCCTCATCATCCAGATGGATACGCCCGGCGGCTTGCTCGACACCACCCGGGAAATCGTTCAGCGCTTTTATACTTCACCGGTACCCATTGTGGTTTACGTGGGGCCTTCGGGGGCCAGCGCGGGCAGCGCCGGGTGTTTCATCACCCTGGCGGCGGACGTGGCGGCCATGGCGCCGCACACCACGATTGGCGCGGCACATCCGGTGGCGATCGGGGGCGGGGGTGCGGAGAAGTTGGACGACGTCATGAAGCAAAAGCTCGAAAACTTCACGACCAGTTACATCGAAACTATCGCGGATAAGCGGAATCGCAACGTGGAATGGGCCAAGTCTTCCGTGCAGGAAAGCGCGTCGATCACTTCCGAAAAAGCCCTGGAATTGAAAGTGGTTGAAATCATTGCTGCCGACATTCCCGATTTATTGCGCCAGCTCGATGGCCGCGTCGTCCAGGGCAAAACTCTGCAAACGCGCCAAGCCGTGGTGGGGGAGATCGCCCCTATCTTGCGCGAACGCTTCTTCCAAATGCTCTGGCGGCCGGAAACGATGTTCATACTCATGCTGATGGCCATTTACGGGATCATCGGCGAATTGAGCAACCCGGGGGCGATCTTGCCTGGCGTGGTGGGGGGCATCGCGCTGATCTTGGCGCTCTTTATGTCCGCCATTCTACCCATTCAATACGCGGGCCTGGCGATGATTCTTTTGGCCATCGCGTTGTTTGTCATCGATATTTTTGCGCCCACACATGGGGTGCTGACCGCGGGCGGCATTGTCGCTTTTATCTTCGGGTCCATGATGCTGTTCGATCGTTCCGATCCCACGTTCCGGCTCTCCTTGTCACTGATTATTCCCGCGTGCCTGGTTACCGCCGCGTTTTTCAGCTGGGTGGTGGGGGCGGGGTTGCGGGCGCAATGGCGTCCCACCAAAACAGGCCGCCAGGGCATGATTGGCCAGATCGTGTCCGTGACCGAAGAAATTTCCGCCACTGGAGGGCGGGTGTGGATCGAAGGCGAATCTTGGCGGGCGGTGAGTGCCGTCCGCATTGGGGCGGGTGCGAAAGTCAAAGTCACCGGAATTCAAGGGTTAACCTTAACCGTCGAACCGGATGCAACCGGAAAATAGCTTATGGATATTGTGCAACAAATCATGGGATGGGCCGCTTGGTTGATACCGTTGTTTATTGTCGGCTCGATGCTCTTGCCGACGATGGTGCGGGTTTTGCGGGAGTACGAGCGCGGCGTGATCTTCCGGCTGGGCAAATTGATTGGCGCCAAAGGGCCGGGGCTGATCATTCTCATCCCCGTCGTCGACCGCATGGTGAAGATGGATTTGCGCGTGGTGACCATCGATATTCCCCGGCAGGAAATCATGACCCGCGATAATGTGCCCGTGACGGTGGACGCGGTGCTGTATTTCCGCGTGGTCGATCCAGAAAACGCGGTCATCAAAGTGGAGAATTATCTCATGGCCACCTCCTTGATCGCCCAGACTACGCTGCGCAGCGTGCTCGGCCAGGCGGACATGGATGAACTGCTTTCCAAGCGCGAGAAAATCAACCAGACGTTGCAGGAGATCATCGATCATCAGACCGATCCCTGGGGTATTAAAGTGACCGCCGTCGAAGTGAAAGATGTGGCCTTGCCGGACAGCATGAAGCGGGCGATGGCCAAGCAGGCGGAAAGCGAGCGCGAACGGCGGGCCAAAGTGATCAATGCCGAAGGCGAATTTCAGGCGGCGGAGAAGCTGGTGCAAGCGGCCGCCATGATCAGCAAGGAGCCGATCGCGCTGCAATTGCGGTTCCTGCAAACCATGCGGGAAATCTCCAACGAACATAACACGACCACGTTCCTCCCGGTGCCGATCGATATGTTCACGCCGTTTCTCAACCGGAAGCTGGATGCTGCCGCGACTCCTCCCGCCCAATCCACCCAATAAAAAAGGCCCGGTTTGCGCCGGGCCTGTTTTAAGCAGGTTAAAATTAGTAACTTGAGAGTGCAACGTTCT
>MTLE01004220.1_pt1 | contig 12996 bp, 10 predicted proteins | sample 1982461 | NCBI WGS metagenome assembly MTLE01 (sample SAMN05712605, study PRJNA340218) | biofilm metagenome | isolation source: sample SPL anode biofilm adapted to -200 mV | place: USA | collected 2012-02-03
CATATATCTGGAATGCTGTGATACCAAAAGATCAACCGTCAAGAATCCCTTTAGATCGCTGGGAGATTTTCCTCCGGGCATTGCGCGACCAAGTAGCGCAAGCCAGCGAGGAGTACCCCACCGTGCGTTGTTGGAAACGGTCCACTTTGCGGAAAACCATCACGCGCGTCATCCAGGCGAATCGCCCTCAATTGTTTTCCACTTTCCCGGTGGCCACCACTGTTTTGAATCATTTAGGTAAAATCGGTTGGATCCACCCCATTAAGGTGCAATCTCCTGCGGGCATGAGCCCGGTAGAATTTATCTTGATGGATATGGAGGCCACCGAAAACCACCCGATTGACCCGCTGGAATTGCTCCAAGCATTTTTACCCGACGGTGTTGTCTGCTATTTTGGCGCCCTGGCTTACCACGAACTCAGCAACCAAGATCCCACCCACTATCATATCGCCCGATTAAATCCGCCTCGGCTCAAAACAGACACCGCCGATATCCCAGTGTCCGATGAACCCCCAAAGGAGGAGCCCTTGAAGCGCAATCCCCTGGGCACCGAAGCCTTCCAGTTTGAAGGGGCGGCTTACTACTTAACCCGGCGCGATGCTTCCCTTCTTCCTGGCATTCAAATGCGCGTAGTATCGCCACGGACTTGGTTGCGCATTACCACGGTGGAACAAACTCTAATCGATACTTTGATTCATCCCGTGCAATGTGGTGGGGAAGCGGTGGTCTTAGAGTCGTGGGAAACGGGAATCGAGGCCATGGATCAGGATCGTATGGCGGATCATCTTGAAAAGATAAACCGTGAGGATCTGGATCGGCGAGTGGGGGCGGCCTGGGAGATGATGGGCACCGAGATGCCCAAAGGAGCGTTAGGCAAACGACTCGAAACGCTCAAAAGCCGGTTGAAAGCGACTGCTTCCGATATTCAAGAGATTCCACTTTTGACTGGGTTTGAGTTTGCAAACTCGAATCCCGTTTGGAAAGTCCGCATACCTTGATTTCAGGGCCTGGGTTGCCATTATTATGAACCTAAACCATCGGGATCACTGGGTAAGTGAAGTTCTTCGCACGATTCTTCGGGCGCTAATCGAATACCAGCCACTTCAGTCATTTCTCGTTTTCAAAGGGGCTCGGATTCTCAACCTATATCTTGGGGAAAGCCGTCAATCTCTTGATATTGACAGCAATCTCACGTCCGAACTAAACACCAACATGCCGGGCCTGGAGGACCAAAAACTCTTTCTGCAAGAACACGTTTCGAAAGCATTGCAACGCTATTTCGAAAAACAAAATCCCATTGTGTTCGAATTGGGCCGAGTGAAGGTTGTCCGCAAACCGCCCAAAGGCCATCCCCGAGGCTGGGACGGATTTCGTCTGAACATTGAAGTCCAGGACAACCGTTTGAAAGGGATTCGGGGTTTGCCCATGCTTGAACTCGATGTGGCCGCCCCCGAACCCCTTGGCCCGGGGGCCATCGTAACCATGGATATCGATGGAATTTCGGCCCGAGTTTATTCTCTGCAACGCATCTCCGGAGAAAAACTCCGAGCCTATTTGACGTCGCTCCCCAGTTACCGCCAGAGAATGTCCGGGGGCGAACGTGATTTTCGGGTGAAAGATTTGCATGATCTTGCGCGGATTCTGCGGCATCGCCCCATATCCGATGCTGAGTTTTGGACGATGGCGGGGGACGAGTTCCAATTGGCCTGCGAATCCCGCTTGGTTAATTGCCTGGGGCTGGCTTCATTTATGGAAGCTTGGGCCCTGGCCCGCCAACGCTATGAAGCCGACGAAAGTTTGCGGAGCGTGTCCTTCCCGGAGGCTGAACAGGCTTTGAAAACAATGGTTGAGTTTTTTCAACGACAGGGCATTTTTCCCCTTCAATTCACCATCGCTTGAAAATAAAACCGGATAGGTTTTTGCCGCCTTTATCCCCCAAAAGCCACTTTTCCCAGATCCTCCCCGGTTTTGTATAGTATGGGGTAACCGCATGAATCTGGAGTCGGCAAGCGGACACCAAAACGGACACCAAACGGATTAAAAACGATAGGTTTCGATAAAGCAGGTAATGCTTGAATACCCAATAAAATCAGGCATAATGAGTGTGCAACGGCGGGAAAAACAGGTCGAGTCCGACCACCGGCACCAATCCTAACTAATTGATTAGCAATGGGATTAGAGCCTTCGGGTCCGTCACGGACTCCAATTTTCCAATCCGTAAGAAACCAGCGTAGCCCGGCGTAATCCGCCAGCTATCTGCTACCTCTTCGGGCTTGGCCTCGGTTATTTTCGCGGTTGCGTGAAAGCTATGAAGACACGTTACCGCCTAGTCTGCCGCGGAATTCGCGGGGGAGCCTACTATTGCGTGGACACCACCACGGGTAAACGCACCAGCCTGGGAACTATTAACGCCGACGATGCCCAGCAGATCATCGAGGCCAAAAACAACGCCGAGCGGCAACCGGTGCTCAATCTGCAAATTGCCAAAGCTTACCTTGCGGGTAGCGATAACGGCATTACCACACGGACTTGGATGCAGGCCATTGAAGCCTTGATCAACCCAAACAGGGAGCAAATAAGGAACGCTGGCTGTGAGCAATCAACGACTGCGCGCTCACACATCTGCTGCCCCAGGTTGCGATGTTGTTCCTTGGCTTTGCTATTGGGCTGAACTGCGGGGAATAAACCCAACTTTTAGATTTGTCTCAAAATATATCGCCGTCAACTGGGCTCCGGTCCGGATGCCAAACTCTCAAGGGGTAACGGGAGTAACGGGTTGCCAGCAAAGACGGGTTCCCCAGCATAATGTTTAAAACATAATAATTTCCTGCCGGTTTTCGCCCAACAAAATCGTGTTGGAGAATTTTGCCTTGGTTTCCGATTTGCCTTGCTCTTTCTGTCGAACAGATGCGGGCGCAAATTCGGCGGCTTGCCGGCAATGGCTGCGGGCAGCTCGCCTAGTATCCATTCATGGGCGTGTTTTTGGGGATGGGGCTTCGCCGCGTTAAATGATTGTCAGCTGGACGCTGCTTTCGATAATGCCTGCCGCGATGGCGTAACGGGTGAGTCCGGCAGTGTCGTGTATGCCGAGTTTGCTCATGACTTTTTCGCGGTGTTTTTCAACGGTCTTGATGCTGATGGCCAGATCGGATGCGATTTCCTTGTTGGCCTTGCCTTCGGCGATGAGTTGGAGCACTTCCATTTCTCGTGAAGTGAGGTGGGCGGCGGCTGGTTTGGTGGCGACGGGCGAGCGCAACCGATCCTGGCGCCGCTTTACCGAAGCGCTGAAAAAGGTTTTTCCCTGGGACACGTCCCGAATAGCCCGGCACACTTCGTGCGCGGAGTTCTGTTTGAGGAGAAACCCCGTGGCGCCGGCGGCGATGGCATTTTCCACATAGGCGTCGTCGCTGTGCGCCGAGAGGATAAGCACTTTGGCGCTGGGCAGGGCCTTGATAACCTGGCGGGTGGCTTCCAGGCCGTTGAGCAGCGGCATGGCGATATCCATTAACACCACATCCGGGGTTAGTTTTTTGGCCAGCACCAGGACTTGGCGGCCATCGGAAGCTTCGCCGACGACTTCCAGGTCGGCCTCCAGTTCAAGCATTTTGCGAAAACCTTCGCGCACCACCACGTGATCTTCGGCCAGCAGGACGGTTATTGGTTTCATGGGATTAGGGCGGCGCGGCGGCGCCTCGGATTCGAGTTCGTAAGATTACACCTTTTCGAGCCTTGAATTGAAGGCTCCCATTTTTCTGAGTTTAATTAACTTTAATTGCAACCATCGTCGTCGGCGAATTTTTCCTTTGCTCCCAAACCTTTGGCAGCCGGGTGGCCGGTCGGTGGCTTTGGCTTGAGTTACGCCGATGCCAGAGCCTGGCAAACCCGCAGCCGCAAGTCCGATTGCCGGTGCGGCAACTGGCGCAGCCGCCAGCCTGTGCTTATCCCGGAGCAGCCTGCTGCATTGCATGCGCTTAACTAATGATGGCAAGTCAGTATCGGGCCAATTGAGTCTTTTGTATATGGGGTAAACACCCTATAGCGCCGGGAACAGGGGGCGCTTAATTTCCCTCCGGCGGTTTCGCTTTTCCGGGGCCGTCCCGCGTTCCCCATCTTTGCCATCCCATGAAAATCATTTTAAATCACCGCCGGCCGAGCCTCGGCATGAATTCCACTTTCAAGGGCGCCGCCGCCGTGCTTTTCGTATCGGTGTTGCTGGCGCTTATTGCCGCTGGCTGTGACACCCCCATCGGATTGGGTGGTGATTTATGAGCAGCGCCCCACAAAAAAGCCAGAGTGGTCCCTGGCGGGGTGGTAGGGTTATACCCCATAGCGTCGGGCAGGCTCTCCCCGTAGCGTGCTCTAGGAAGTGAGGCTTTATATGTCATACAAAATTGCGATGGGGTTGCTCGTTCTTTGGCTGGTGGGGATTATAAGTGGATACACCCTGGGTGGATTCATTCACTTGTTTCTGGCTATCGCCACGGTGTTGTTCATCGCCAAACTTTTTCCCGGGCACCCGCATCAGCCGGGCGATGGCAAAGTCCGCCTAGCCCGAAAATCCGCCTGGAACAAGAATCCTTAAACCACGCTTGTCGTTACCCGAAGGCGGGGCGCCGGCCGCGCCGCCGAGACGTTGAAATTTTATGAATACCACCAAATGCCGCAATTGCGGCCTGCCCTTGGGCAATTTCTTGTACGCGGATGATTGCCCGCATTGCCATAAAGAATTGAAACAAAATGTCAAAGCGCCCAGCCCGCCCGCGCCGCTCATACCACCCGTCAAACCCTGGCCGATGGTGATGCTGAACCGCGTGTTGCGGTTTGTGGAACGCTAACCCCTGGGAAGGCAAAACCGATCTTGCGCGGCACCTAGCGTGACGCTTTAAGTTGCCGCCAGGAATAGAGGCATGCAGCCACCGGCCGAAATTCAAAAAATCGCTTTCCTGGGGGATTACTTGCCCCGGAAATGCGGCATTGCCACCTTCACGACCGATTTGCGCTGCGCGGTGGCGGCGGAGTTTCCGGCGCTGCAATGCCTGGTCGTGCCGGTGAATGACCTCGCGGGCGGCTACGATTATCCGGCGGAAGTCCGCTTCGAGATCGCCGAGCAAGATCTCCCCTCGTATCTGCGCGCGGCCGATTTCCTGAACATCACCGATGTCGACGTGGTTTGTGTGGAGCACGAATTCGGCATTTTCGGAGGCCCGGCGGGCAGCCATGTGCTGGCTTTGCTGCGCGAGTTGCGCATGCCGATCGTCACCACTTTGCACACCATCTTGCGCGAGCCCAATGGGGAGCAGCAGCGGGTGATGCGCGAGCTGGCCGCCCTTTCCACCCGCCTGGTGGTTATGGCGGAGCGCGGCCGGGAAATGCTGCTCGACGTGTACCGGGTGCCCGCCGCCAAAATCGACCTCATCCCCCACGGAATCCCTGACCTGCCCTTTGCGGACCCGAATTATTTCAAGGACGAATTCGGCGTGGCGGGCAAGCAAGTGCTGCTCACCTTTGGCTTGCTCTCGCCCAACAAGGGCATCGAATACGCCTTGCGCGCGCTGCCGGACATCCTCCGCGAATTCCCCAACATCGTCTACATCGTGCTCGGGCAAACGCATCCGAATCTGTTGCGCGGCGAAGGCGAGGCGTATCGTTTGAGCCTGGAGCGGCTGGCTAAAGACTTGGGAGTCCAAAAACACGTGGTGTTTTTCAACCGTTTTGTCGAGCTGGAGGAGTTGATGCGTTTCATCGGCGCGTCGGATATTTATCTCACCCCCTATTTGGTCGAGTCGCAAATCACCTCGGGCACGCTGGCGTACGCCTTTGGCTCCGGCAACGCCGTGGTGTCGACTCCCTACTGGCACGCGGCGGAACTGCTCACCGCCGAGCGGGGCAAACTCGTGCCCTTCCGCGACGCCCCGGCCATCGCCGCCGCCGTGGTGGAACTCTTGCGCGACGAGCCGCTGCGGCATTCCATGCGCAAGCACGCTTACAAGCTCGGCCGCGACATGGTGTGGAGCCGCGTGGCGCAACTTTACGCCCAATCTTTCGAGCAGGCGCGGCGGGATCACAGTTTCGTGGGCCGGAAAATCTCGCCCATCAAAACGCTCGACGAACAGCCCGGGCAGTTGCCGCACTTGAAATTGGATCATTTGTTCCGGATGAGCGATTCGACGGGCGTTTTTCAACACGCCAGTTTCACGGTGCCGAATTTCGCCGAAGGCTATTGCACGGACGACAACGCGCGCGCCTTGGTGCTGGCTTTGATGCTGGACAAGCTGGGCCATGGGTCCCCGCAGCTCGGCGCGCGCGCCACCACGTATGCGGCGTTTCTGAACCACGCGTTCGACCGCCAGAGCGGCCGGTTCCACAATTTCATGAGCTTCGAGCGCCGCTGGCTCGACGCCGTCGGCTCGGAGGATTGCCAGGGCCACGCGCTGTGGGCGCTGGGCTTGGGGGTGGCGCACGCGGGCCAGGGCAGTTTCCAGCTGCTCGCGGCGCAGCTTTTCGAGCAGGCGCTGCCCGTGGCCGCGGAATTCGCCTCGCCCCGCGCCTGGGCGTTCACGCTCATTGGCATCGACGAATATCTCCGGCGCTTCAGCGGGGACCGGCGCACCGACCAGATCCGCGGGGCGCTCACCACGCGGCTGATGCAAAGTTACGCCGACACCGCGCGCGAGGGCTGGCTGTGGTTCGAGGACGTCGTTTCGTACGCCAACGCCAAGCTGCCGCACGCGTTGATCCTCAGCGGGCGGTGCATGAACGCGGCGCCGCTTTTGGAGACCGGGCTGAAAGCCCTGGGCTGGCTGGTCAAAATCCAGACGTCTCCCACCGGCACTTTCCAGCCCGTGGGTTCCAACGGGTTTTACCGGCGCGGCGGCGAACGCGCGCGCTTCGACCAGCAGCCCATCGAGGCGCAAGCCACGATCTCCGCCTGCATCGAGGCTTACCACGCAACCAACGACCCCACCTGGGTTGCGGAGGCGCGCCGCGCGTTCGAGTGGTTTCTCGGCCGCAACGATCTGGGCCTGGCCCTCTATGACGCCGGCACCGGCGGCTGCCGCGACGGACTGCATGTGGACCGCCTGAGCCAGAACCAGGGCGCCGAATCCACGCTGGCCTTTCTGCTGGCGCTGGCGGAAATGCAGGCCTTGCACAATACGCTTACCAGTTTTAAGGAATCCCCCGGCAAATAACACGCCGCCCGCGGCGGCGCCATCGTTAACCCTATGACTCGTTCCGCCACCCCACCAATCCATGCCAAGCGCATTGGCCCCACGCTCGCGCCCGATCGCGCGCGCGTGCTCCTGCGCCCGTTCTTGCCCACCACTGACGAGATCGCCCGGCGGATTGTCGCCCGGGTGGTGGCATTGCCTGAACCGCAAGTTTCCGAATTGCTAGGCCAGGTGCTGGCTGAATTTGGCGGCCGCCATGAGCGGGTGGAGGCGTTTTTTCGCCAGCGTTCGGAGCAGGTGAAAATCCATCTCGATCCAGGCGTGAAGCTATCGTCCGAACGGAGCGCGCTCCTGGGGGCCTACTTCACGCACGAATACTCGCCCGAATCGGCGGCGCTATTCAATCCGTCCATCGTGCCGCATCCGGACCAATCCAATTTGCCCCAGGGCGCGCAACGCTTTATCCTGAGCCTGCGGGCCACGGGTGAAGGCCATATCTCGTCGATCACTTTTCGCGCGGGCACCGTCAGCGCCCAGCATCAGATCACCCTGGCTCCCGCGGTGCCCTTTGCGGCGCAACCGGAGCGCGTGCCCAATGCCGCCTATGACAAAGGGCTGTTCACCCACAAACTGCAAGAAGCAGGTGTGCAAAACGAGTTTTGCCGGCGCGTGGTGGGGCAGTTGCACGAAGATTTCACCCTCAAGGAACTGCGCCAGGTGCTGCTGGCCTCGGGTTTGACGGAAGATACGACCGACGCCACGGCCGCCCGGGCGGCGCGCGGGATTTTGTTGCTGGCCGAATCCAATTATGCGGTAAACTTCGCGCCCGGCAGCCAAGTCTCACAGCGCATCCTCTTCCCGTCCGCGCCCAGCCAAAGCAACGGGATTGAAGACGCGCGTTTCGTCCGGTTCCAGCAGGAGAATGGCGACTTCACCTATTACGCGACCTACACGGCTTACGACGGCAAGATCACCTTGCCGCAATTGCTGGAAACGCCGGACTTCACGCATTTCAAATTCAGCACTTTGAACGGACCCGCCGTGCAGAACAAAGGCATGGCGCTGTTTCCGCGCAAAATCAACGGCCAATACGCCATGCTCTCGCGCCAAGACGACGAGAACATCCTCCTCATGCGCTCGGATCATATTCATTTCTGGCAAGCGCCCGCCGTGTTGCTCGCGCCCGCGCAACCGTGGGAAATTATCAAGATCGGCAATTGCGGCTCACCCATCGAAACCGAGGCGGGCTGGCTCGTGCTGAGCCACGGCGTGGGCGCGATGCGGAAATATTGCCTGGGCGCGTTCCTGCTGGATTTGGCGGATCCCTCGCGGGTGCTGGGCCGCCTGCGCGAACCCTTGCTGGCCCCGAACGAAACCGAGCGCGACGGCTATGTGCCCAACGTGGTCTACACCTGTGGCGCGATGCTGCATGGGGGCGAACTCATTCTTCCCTACGCCATGAGCGATTCCGCCACCAGCTTCGCCGTGGTCCCTTTGAAGGAATTACTCGCCGCGATGGAGTGATCCGGAGTGCGTTCCCCCCCCCTATGAACCCCAATTAGCGGTGGCGGGTGGCGCCCGCAAGTGGAAGTTCAAGCCCCGCCTCCCACGGCGAGGCATTCCGCCAAATTCCGCCATTCCGGTCCAACGGAGAAAGCCGCGCGCCGTGAACCGTGATTTAACCCCCTTCTGGCATGGTAGGGTTTTACCCCATATACAAGGTTCCAGCCGTGGATAAAATAGGGCTTACATGCGACACCTTTACCCACCCGCGGCGCGCGCGGACCACAAATACTGTGCCGAATTCTGGATCGTCAACGCCACCCGGCGCCAAGTTCTGGCCGCGGGCCGCCAGTGCGGGCTGATCATTCATCAACTTCAGAAATGGGGCAGCGCCTTATGGCTGGTGGCCGCCGGCAGCCTGGATTGGTGGTTCGATTTCATGTTTCAATTGCATATTCAAGAGGCCGTGTTGGTGCGATCCGCCACTCCCAAACCCGAGCCCAAACGCCTGCGTCTGGCGTTCATCTAGGAGGAAGGCACGTTTCAATTTAAATGAAAATATTCAAACCAGATCGGTGTGCGCACCTAAGCCCAGCACCGCGGCGTGGCGGTGTTATTGAGTATCGGCGGCAAAGGCGCGACGGGCGCCCATCCTGGCCAGGACAGTTCCGAGTTGAAGCTTGCCGCCTATGTGGCCTTCAGAAACTTCCCGCAGCCTATCTTCGCCAATCTTCCGGCCTGCTCCAACGGCTGATTGAAAGTTTGCTGAAGCAAGGCTACACTTTGGAATTGTAACTCGACCTTGAACTTTAGCGGAAAGCATTGACAACGAAAACACTCAATGCCCTGGAGAAATCCCGGTTGCGCCAGTTGGCGGAAGTCATGGTGCGGCAGCGGCCTTCGAGTTCTATTCCCGGGATATCTTATCCGGAAGCCCTAAAACTCGTTCATGAACTGGAAGTGCATCAGATCGAGATCGAGTTGCAGCAAAAGGAGCTGGAGCAAGCCAACGCCAATCTCGAATCCAGCCTCAAACAATACTCCGAATTATACGATTTTGCTCCCATAGGCTATTTCACCCTGGAGGAGTCAGGCAGGATTCGAGCGGTGAATTTGGCGGGCGCGGCCCTGCTTGGCCTGGATCGCGAGCAGCTGTTAAAACGCGACTTCCAATTTTCCGTTGCCCCGGAATCCCGGCCGATTTTTCAGGCCTTCCTGCAACGCGTGTTTGCGGCCGCAGGCAAATGCGAATGCGAGCTGGCGCTACTGTCGCAAGCGGGCGGCATGATGGAAGCCCAGCTGTTCGCCACCGCGGTGGCCTCCCCTGAGGGAAACGGAGAGCTGTGCCTGGTGTCGGCCATTGATATCACCGCCCGCAAGGAGGCGGAAGCCCAGCAACACTTGATAGAAGCCCGCTTGTGCCACACTCAAAAATTGGAAAGCTTGATTTGCATGGCGGGCGGCGTCGCGCACAACTTCAACAACCTTCTCACCGTCATCTTGGGCAACGTTGAGCTGGTCCGGACCCATATTCCACCGGAATTGCCCGCCATGTCCTTCTTGAAGGAAATTGTCCAGGCCACCCAGCGCGCCGCCGGGCTCAACCGCCAGTTGCTGGCTTTTTCGGGTTGGAACCGCCTGAATTTAACTCCCGTGGACCTTTGGGAGCGCCTTAAAGAAAACAAGTCATTGGTGGCAAATTTCATTCCCAAAAACGCCCGGCTGCAATTCAAACATGATGGCCAGCCGTTGATCGTGGAAGCCGATGCCCACGCCCTGCAACAAGTCATCCTGAACTTGCTGCTCAACGCAGCCGAAGCGATTGGCGAAAGCGAAGGCGAGATCATCGTATCCGCCTACGCCATCGCGGGCGACCGCGCCTTGCTGGATCGTTTAAGCAGCGCCTCCCTGTTGCCGGAAGGGCCGTATGTGTGCCTGGAAATCACCGATAACGGCATCGGCATGTCGGCGGAAATTCGGGAGCGATTGGGCGACCCGTTCTTTACCACGAAATTTGCCGGCCGGGGCCTGGGCTTGGCGGCGGTTTACGGCTTGGCGCACAGCCATCAGGGAGGCATCGAAGTGCTGAGTGAAATCGGCCAAGGCACGATCTTTCGCCTCTATCTGCCCGCCGCTCAACCGCCCCTCCCGGAACCGGCTTAACACCATGGGGCTAGCGGCCATGGGGCTGGCTTGGGACAGTCACCGAGTCATCCGGTGAGAACCTTTGGCTCTCGCGGCTCGGGAGGTGTCAAAAGGGATGCGGGCCAGGATGACCGTGCCGGTGTCCGGCGTGGAGATGATTTCCAAATGCCCCCCCACCATTTCCAACCGCTCTCGCATGCCGAGCAGGCCCAGCTGGTTTTTCCCTTGGGTCCGCAGGCTATGGTTGACGTCGAACGCTTGCCCATTGTCGCTAATGCGCAGGCAAACTCCATCCGGCTGCTTATGGATGCTTACCTCCACCCGGCTGGCGTGGGCGTGGCGGGCCACGTTGGTGAGCGCCTCTTGGGCGATCCGGAAGAGCACCATGCGCTGGTCCTGGTCCAGCCGCTCAATCTCCGCGTAAGCGGTTAAAGTGGCGCGCACGCCCGATTGGGCGGCAAAGAGCTTCAAGTGGGAATGCAGGGCTGGGATCAGGCCGAGATCATCCAGCACGGACGGACGCAGTTCGAGCGAATACTGATGAACATCCGCCACCAGTTGCTCCACCAGCCGCTGGGTGCGCGTAATTTTCCGCTGGATTTGCGCGGGCTTGGTTTTCACCGTGTGGGCCAAGGACTCCAGGTGCACATTGATGCCCACCAAGGTTTGGGCGATTTTGTCATGCAGTTCACGGCTGATGCGTTTGCGCTCCGCTTCCTGGGCATGCAGAATTTGGTGGGATAACTGCCGCAGCCTTTCCTGCATGGCTTGCGATTGCTCGAGCAATTGGGCTTGCTGGCGCTGGCTGTTGCGGAGGGCTTCCTCCACGGCCTGCCGCCGCGCGATTTCCTGGTTCAACTCTTGGTTGCTGGCGGCCAGGGCGTCCAGGCGGCGTTGCGCGGCTTCCGGCATGGCGAGTATCGCCAGCCGGCACCATTTGCGGTTATTTCGCAACGTGGGGGCCGCGATAGCTTTCAAGTCCACCCGGGCCAATGCCCCGTCTGGCCTGAAAATTGCCCCCGCCCCGATCTGAATCTCGCTCCCGGCAAAGACTTTTTCCAAAAAAGCCAAAAATTGGGGGCGAAAGGCCGGCGGCATAAAAGGCGGCAATTGCTGATGAACCAGCTGGGAGCGGTCCCGATTGAGCAAGGCGGCACCCCGCCTATTCACCTCCAAAATCTGCCCGCGGTCATCCAGGGAGAAAAAGCCCACGGGAGCGAAATCATAGAGGTCGGTGTACTTTTCCAGCGCCAGCTCCATCTCGTTCCGGGCCTCGATCAGCTCCGAGTTTTGCAGGCGCAACTCGATTTGGTGGACCTCCAATTCATGGAGCAGCCGGTGGGTGTTGGACTCATCGTGGGGTGGTTTGGACCGCCGCCGCTCACGGCGCAATTGCGCTTCGGCCGCACAGCGAAGCTGGGCGGGAGTGGCAGTGCTTTCGATGACCGTTTTTTTCATGACGTGCCGCCCGCCGCTTTGGTTTGGCCATTACCTAGGGAATGCGCTAGGCGTTTTTCCAGTTGCACTTGTTTCTCCCGCAATTGCGCTTCCAGGGATTTGGCGGCCGTGATGTCCGCAAATGTGATCACCACCCCGTCAATGTGGTCATCCAGCGTGCGATAGGGCATGATGCGCACGGTAAACCAGCGGCCGTCGCGCGCGTTGACGTGTTTTTCGGCGAAGCCCAGTTTTAACAGCACTTCGTTGGCGTCGGAGATCAATTCCGGGTAGAGCAAATCCGAGGCCAGGTCGGTGATGGGGCGGCCCACGTCGCCCGGGATGAGCTTGATGATTTTGGCCGCCTGGGTGGTGAACCGGCGCACGTTGAGACTGTTATCCAAAAACAAGGTGGCAATGTCCGTGCTGTTCAGCAGGTTCTTCATGTCGTTGTTGGAGCGGGACAGCTCATCCACTTTCATCTGCAACTCGGCGTTCACGGTCTGCAACTCCTCGTTCAGCGATTGCATTTCCTCCTTGGAAGTAGTGAGTTCCTCGTTCGTGGATTGCAACTCCTCGTTGGTGGATTGCTGCTCCTCGTTCGTCGAGCGCAGTTCCTCCTGGGAGGTTTGCATTTCCTCGCGAATGGTCTGCGCTTCCAGCCGGGCCTGCTGATATTTTTGCTCGAGTTCCTTCAACTTGGCGCTGAGGGTTGAGGCTTTGCCGGTTTTTTTATGGCGGT
>MTLE01008854.1_pt1 | contig 12959 bp, 16 predicted proteins | sample 1982461 | NCBI WGS metagenome assembly MTLE01 (sample SAMN05712605, study PRJNA340218) | biofilm metagenome | isolation source: sample SPL anode biofilm adapted to -200 mV | place: USA | collected 2012-02-03
ACAGCCTAAGCTGCTGCGTTCAACAATGAAACCAATTCGTTATACTGATCTTGATTGATTCTGTTGTTCAAAAGAAATACGTCGAGTTTAATAAACATATCTTCTTTCATTCCATAATTCCCGTTTGTGATCACTTTTTTACAATATGTATAGGTCATTTTTCACACCTCCTTCCTATAATCCTAATTCGATGTTTGATAATCTAAAATCCAGATCGACCATGTATTCAGCGGTTTGATTTTCCAGTTGTTCAAGTTTTTCAGCCTGAATCTGTTCTGGTGGTTTTGGGATATCAATATACTCATACCAAGTTTCTTTTGTGATTGGATTCACATGTAAAATGCTTGATTGATACTCACCTGCATTGGGTTCAGTCAAAGTTTCTACCAAAATTCCTGTTTCGCCTAGCTCTTCAACAGTTTTATGCAAACCGTGCGCTTCATCAAAAGGCAGATGATGAACACAATTTACAATGAAATTCTCATCTGTCACCTTTATTAAATCAAATAAATATACCATATCCTATTACCTCCATATTAAATTATTATTGCAACTCTGCAACTAAAGAACTGCAAAAATGAACATTTCCCATTGAACCGGTTATGTAATCCCCATTCAATACGGCTTTTGTTTCTGTACAGTCAAATGAACCTGCCGGAAGGCGTGTGACTAATGACAAATCTGACTCTTTTATAGCTACAAGTCTTTTTTCACAGCTGAACAATATTAAACCATTTGAAATCCCGAAATAGGTATCAACATATAAAGATGCTGAACCGCCTATTCCATAAAGCGTATATAAATCAACACTATTCAACAATGCCCCGCCAAGACTGTACTCTAAAAGGAAATATTTTCGAACCCCCGAAACTTCTTTGAAACATATAAATATCATTGTTCCACGTGAGACTGAATAATCAATACTCATGTAACTTGGTGAAGCATATAATGCAGTGGAAAGACTCAATGTTAAAAGCAAATTTCCAGCTATATCATATTTAAACACATTTGTATAATAACCATTTCCACCCCAAAGATTATTATTAATATCAACTGCATAAAATCTACTCAATCCAGCTTTATATATCATCTGCGTATAGACCAACGTATTTAGATTTAAATTGAACATATAACTAGATTTTACATAGAACGCATAGTCACCTATTCTTTTAACCCTGTAATAATCATTTTGAATGCTCGCACCTGTCACGCTTGTTATTGTTGTAAATCCTTCATTAACAGAATACTTTTCCACTCTCGAATCACTAAACGCATATATATATCCGTTATAAACTAAAAAGTCATATATCGCTGTTAACGAGATAGAAAACGCTGTTAAGTAAACACCATCTTTGTTGTATACCATAACACTATTTGCTGATCCATAATATTGAATCATAAAAGAATATCCGTCTGGAGTTACAAAAACTATGCTCATTCTTTGATTATAGGTACTATTTGTAGCATCGAATGAAGCAACCTGAATTGGTCCAGCTGGTTTAATTTTTGTAAACGGAACTTTTACACTAGCTTTGTAAGGATTTGATCCAACGATATCACCAGCATCAACACTTGCTGTTTTCCCAGAGTAAAGGTCTGATGCTGTCGCGTCACCGCTGGCCCCTTCACCCTGTAAGATAAAATTTGTTCCGTTATACCTCAATGTATAAGGCGTTCCAGCCTTTAATTTTCCAGCCGTCATTGTATTGCCTTTGCCATCAAGAATGCTTTTCGCACCAAGACCATTTACGTTGATCGTACTGGCCCCTGTATTTTGAACATTAATTTTGACAACTAAGCCCATTCCGTCAGTGTAAGCAGTTGGTACAGGATCGAGCGTCACTGCGTAGGTATTTACCAATCCGGTAGCTGTTGCATAACCTGGTGATTTTACATAGTCGGAATTGTTTACTTTTGCATCCCACGCTTCTTGTTTCTCCGCCGTGACGTGGATGTCGGCGTCGGCGATGTGGTCAGCGGCGGATGTATTCAACGCATTGTGTTCTTCGATCAACTCATTGCCCGGGCCGACAATTTTAGTGTTCATAACATCGTCAAGCGCGGAATCCGTTATTTCTATTTCTATAAATCTATTATCCATGGGTTACCCCCTTTCAAAATTGTTGTTTCCATGTTACTTCTATCCGGGTGTCGCTCGCTTTTGGGCTTGGCGTGGTGTACGTCAGAGCAATTAGGTCATCATCAGCATCGTAAAGGCCGTATGCGGATATCGTTTCTCCGTTTCCCTCAGACTGCTCCAATATCCCAAATGCTTGCGACACTGTTCCGACTTTGGAAAATACCTCAACACTTTTTTTAATAACCTCCCCGGGAACTGCCGTCAATGCGATATCAACCGCCTTTGGATCGCCGGTCACAGCATTATGACCACCCGAGCCAAAACCAATTTGCGTAATCGTTGGAAAAGTGCCGAGACTCGCAATTTTAGTAGCACCAACCGTCGTAATCGCTCCGGTTAAAATTGTGATCGGTTCGCACCAATGCACCTGAACCCCGCCCGCCTTGATAAATTGCATCATTTTTTTTGTCTCATTCATGGCGTTAAGAATCTTTTCTTCTGCATCCGAATAGATAAACTTAAAACCGCCGTCAAACTTGCGTGTCCCATCAAATTTGAAAGTGCCATCAAAATACCATGGATCATCAATCAAGCCCTTGTATTGATCCCGGATATCCTGGAAGAAATTAACATACCGAACCTCAACCGCCGCCGGTTCATTGCCGTAGGTCGGGTTATTCCACACCTCACGAACTGAAAGGAAGTTATCGCCAAGCAAGACCGATAAAACATCGTTCAAAGTCTCGATCTGGCCACCTGATAGGTTCGCCCGGACTTTAACTTTTAAATAGAGGCGATAGGTCACATCATCCATGGCGCCGCGTTCTTGTAGTACATTTTTGCCAATGTTATCCAAGGTTACGCCGGTTGCATTGTCGATTTTGCGATACAGCTCGACGGTTTCAATAGCCTTTTTAAGCTCATCAATTTCCAAATCGATAATGGACAGCAACTTCCCAATATTGGAGGTGGGATCGCGCTTATAATTGCTTGTCAGACGCTTTGCCAGTTTCATGCGATCACCACTTTTTCATAATCCGTAACGGCCACTGAGTTGTTGTCGATGTCAATATTGGCTTCAACAAATGTTACATCGTCAGTCGACAAGGTAACAACCACATCTGTTACCCCACTGACTTTGTGGCATAATCCAATGATTTTTGTAAAGATAACATCTTTTTCGAGCCCTAACCCTGGATAAATCGCCCCATCCGCATCAGCACCGCCAATATAACTGACAATCGCCGTCTGAATCACGGTGTCGCCGTCGATTGGGTAGATGCCGGAATCTTTAGTTAAGGTAACGTGTACATAAACAGGCACCTCGGTCGCCCTGGTAAATCCGATTTGATGGACTTCGCCTTTGCTGTCGGTCACGTCTATAATGGTTGTCCCGTAGGCCTGAATGCCGCCTGATTTGGTTTCCAGTATCGTTTTGGCGATCTCTGCATCAACCCCACCGTAAACAAAGCAACTCACACACTTGGGAGGGATTCCCCCGACTGTAGCCACTGTATTGTTTTCGGTTACGTCCGCATCGATCACGCCGTCCAAGTTAATTAAAGCCGCTTGGATGCTGGAAGGTGTCGAACTGCCGCCCATGGCAATGGATTTGTCATAGCGAGTTCTGAAATCGGTCGGTGTTTCCACGGCACTCCCGCCAGATGTTGGTAGCGCATTGGTAACCGACGTCACCCCGGCCATTGAATTGACAATCTTAGTGATGGTGCCCGCTGCCACATTCCCAGAAGCGCCAACATCGATGGCCTGAATATTTACATCAATCACGCCGGTACCGCCAATTGTCGCCTGTTGAAGTGTCCAGAACTGGATATTATTACAGGCAATGACGAAACTTGCCGGTATAAGCGTCCCTGGCGTTCCGGTAAAGGTTACGATCCCTTTTGCATACCCGGCGTTTTTTCTTGATATGGCAATGTACTGGCCAACGTTGTCCAACTGGTAGCCTTCCGCCGTATCCTTATAGGCCGAATAATAGACGTTTTCCGCCTCCTGCCAGGCAATACCCAATTCAAAGGAAATGATCATTAAAATCATGCCCAGCGGACTATTTACGGCCACATTGACATCGCTTCCAAAAACACCCTTGGCGTTTGATTGTAGCGACTCCAAAATGTCAATCTGTCGTTTTCGCTTAAATCCTTTTTCGGTTAATCCGAAATCACTCACAATATCACCTCGCTTTCCAATGACTCCCCTGTTGTTTTGACAATTTTTGAACTGATCGCAATCTTCCGGTCGCTTCGGTCTTTGCTTATTTTTAAATCCTTGATTCGCTTAAAGCGGCTGTCTTGCGTGACAGCATCAACCATGGCCAGCCGGATCATGTCATTTCTGGGGTTTTTCACCTTAAGCACGTCATATTCAAATCCAAAATCGGGGGCCATAAAAAACTCGCCCTTATTGGTCGAAAACGTTCGCTCAAGAGCCTGTACTTCTTCGTCTGGCCCTTCGACCATTTCCAACACGCCCTGGTTATTGAAAACCAGATCATCATCGACGATTTTCAATGTTTTCATGAATCAACCACCCCCAAAACAATAGCATCTGACAGATTATCCTTGCCAAATGCCACCAAAACTGTACTGCCTACCTGTAACGGGATCTCAATTTCGACGACTGATCCAACCGAGTTAAGGCCCCATTCTTTCAGCTTTTTGACGCTGCCTATCTCCGGGTATTCCACCGCCCCAGTGATGTAGTTTTTTACCGGGATTGGCTTGACTGTCAAAGGGGAAAGGCTGGTGACGGTACATTGCATGGTTGTGTTCAGTTCAGCAAGGCGATCCCTCATCATTCTTTTTATTAATGTATCAAGTTCGAACATGGATTTCCTCCTAATCTAAAACGTCATCATACGGTGATGTCTGGCAATGTACAAAACCGCTTGAATAGTAACGGATCGTGCCAAGGCCGACGTTTTGAGCCGCATTATATAAGTAATCAACCCCCGCTCCCGGGATACATCCGTCACAGGCTCTCCCATATAGATGCTCTGAATTATAAACGCCTCCATCAATGGCATTCTGGTTCGGGCACCGGGCAGCCGATGTAATCACGAATTCCTGACCGGTATTTTCACACACTTGATTAAGCTTGTCCTTCAACTCCTGCACACAATCCAGACCACAGCCACAAGCGCACTTAAAGGCATCTTCTGAAAAATGATTGGTTCCAGAATAATTCGAACTTCCAGATGCATTGCCGCCATCCCAAGCATAAACCGCCAGAGCGTATTCGATCCGCTGACTCATTCCGGCCCCGCCCGATCGCTCAAATGCCTGTTCAAATAATATGGCGGCCGCTTCCGGGTCGGTCAGGCCCTTAAAGGCGTCCAAACTCGGTAAGTCAGTGTAAGTCGGGAAACAATCCGACTCAGCGCCGGTTGTGACTTCGATATAAAAATAATCAAGTTGCAGCTGCATATCATTGGCCGCGCAATTATTGGCTGTTGCATAGGCTTCTAAACCTTCACGTCGACCACCCAGCCATTGCAATAAACCGTAAGCGCCAGATGATCCATTCTCGGCATTGGGATCATATCCGCTTTCTAGCTCCATGTTTCCCATTACACCGGCGGTTGCTGCCTTACTAAACCCTTTATTGATAAGGAACGTCCAGATTTTCCCTTTTGGCGTATTCTCGCCACCACCACTGGCATTTTTAACCGGTGGTACATACCGGGAAACTTCATCGGTCGGGTAGCAATTAACCACCGTCGTGAAATCCCCGCTGTGCGTGCCATTCTCTACCCGGAACAACCCGGACAGATACCGGCTTTCTAACCGGAACACAGAGCCAACTGTCAGCATCGGATTTAGAAGCGATGTGATTTTATAGCCCGTGGCCCCATTAGAATCTGTATAAGCTTCCGGGCTGCCGATTAATCCGGTGCTGGCGTTTAATAGAATCCCGGTATCTATTTCATAGACTGAATCAACGATATAAATAATATTGCATCGCACGAACATAAATGAATTGGTTTCGGCCACCAGCTGTTTTAATGCCGCATCAATGGTGCCGCTGATCACCTTGCCATCAGTATAGGTGATGTCGCTGGTTAATTTTAATGTCCCCACCTCAAGCCCGACCTTACTTAGTAAATCTTTGGCAATATAGCTGGCCTGCGTCCCGGGCGCATAGGATAGTGACACAATTTGTGTTAAAATCACACTGATATCCGGCGCCACCATCAATTTAAGGGCCCGGTCGACTTTATCGCTCGATGTTTCAATGTCCGATATCTTCCCGGACAGCACATTGCCCAAATTACCGTTATATCCGGCGTTTAATATCAAAGTCTGGCCATCACCAATATTGCGAATGGTTTCCGGGGTGAGATTGTAAATTGTGACGTCATTCACCGGTTGCTCATCGTCTTTATTGAAGGTGATATTAAAATCCATTTCCAGATCCGGCATGATCATGCCGTTGATGATCAATTGTTTCTGTCTTTTGAATAAATTACTCACTGGCGCTACCCACATACAGGAATACCGTCACGTTCATGTTGTCCCAGGTAATCCGATCAGCCTGGCCGGTCGGATCAATGGGTGTGACGCTTGGAAAATTAACATAACCATGGGCACTTAGGATTGGTTTATTTAAAACCAGCTTCTCTCCGGTCGTCAGCACTTCGCCAGTGCTGTCAGCGACCGCCACAGTAAAGAAATCCTTGACTGCATTGTATTGAATCTCTAAATTAAAAGTGGTCTTATTTAGGCGTATATCGAACTTATACGGGATCATTGTCTTATCAATGTTTATGTAGTTCATTCTCGTAACACCGCCTGTAATCCACCGTTTTTCAGGTTATTCTGCTGAGTAAAAACATAAGCTTCATCAATCACCGTCACCACGCCGGTTACGATAGGGATTTCTTTAAGCGCTAACGTAAAAGCAGCGCCCCCTTTAAGAGAAACGCTGCGATCGGTAGTAAAAGACGAAATCAACATATTTTGAGCTGTATCGACACCAACATACCGAAGTAAAGCAATGTCCTTGACATAACCCCGGATAATTTCAATCTTTTCCTGGGCATCATCGCCTACGATAACGCCACTAACATTCATGGTCGTTGGGTTATTTTGGGCGTGATCACTAATGGTTCCACCCTCAATGGGCTTATCAGTAATTTCATTACTCACAGTGGCGCTTTCGCCAGTTGTGGATGTAAAGATCACATCACCCAGCTTGCACTTTAGGCTATCCTCATACCATTTTTTAAACGCTTCATTACTGGCAGCGTCGACGATCTGAATTTCAACCGCTTCCATTCGAAGCGACTGGCCGACCGATCCGACAATAGCGCCGTCAATGGCCCAATCTGTCCAGCCGACATTCTCCACATGAACCCGGTACCAGACATGCTTGCCGGTATCGTCTAGTAGTTCGATCTTAAAAGCTTCCATTCGGAGACTTTGTCCAACCGTTCCGGCGATCTCTCCCCGGTTAACCCAATCTTGCCAGCCAATATTCTGGACATGGGCCTTGTACCGCAACCGGTAATCCGAATTGATTATTAACGCTTCCAGTCGTTTGCCCTGACCAGTGGTCCCTATTGTCTCGCCATCACTCTTAAATTCAGTCCATCCAGTGTCTTGCACATGGGCTTTTCCTTCTATCATATTGCCCTCCTATGCCGTTACTTGGGGATTTCTAAGATCGTATTTCTTCAGGAATCGTTCCATGCATACAAGCCATTCTTTTTCGATGCTGGACACGATCTCTTTGCCACCAGATCCAGCACCCACATTTATGTTAAACTCGTTTTTGATCGTTATGGAACTGCTACCGCTACCTGAACCAGATCTATTTGAAATTTTAACGTTTTTTGAGGTTGACGGTGCTTGGTTGTCGAACCCGCTAACATTCGGAGCCCCTCCGTTAATTCCGATGCTCATATCTGAACTTAACCTGGACAGCGCATTATTGACTAAATAAGCATTGCTTGTAATCCCGCCAGCCAATCCACGCATCATGTCAGGCATCCATTCCTCGTAGTAATGCAGCGGCCCTTCATCTGGCCTAGAGAAATGTAAAAATGCCGTAATTTTATCGGCTACTGATTGAACTGCGCTACCGACTGCATCTTTTGCGCCCATGATCCCATCAACTAGTCCTTGAACCATATCAGCGCCCCATTCGGTAAACTTCCCGGGCAAACCAGAGATATAAGATACCGAACCTTCAAAAGCGCCATTAATTGATTCGGACACACCATTGAACGAGTTTCCGATATCGCTCGATAATCCTGAGAAAAAGCTAACTGCACCGTTCCACGTATTTGTGACGCCATCGTATGCACCGGTGAATATAACCCCAATGGAGTTTCCGGCAGATGAAAGACCTGTTTGTATATTCGTTCCAACTTGACCGAAAAAAGATCCAACGCTGCTCCATGCGTTTTTGGCATTTTCTGCCCCAACAAAAAAAGCCGTCAAATTCTCAACGACTCCGACTATCGATGACCCAACACCTTTTACACTATCGGCAACACCGCCCCAATTCCCGGTGCCTAATGATGTCCAGAAATTGGCAATGTTTTGAACCCACGAACCAACGCTAAGGACTACACCTGCTCCCGCACTCTCGACTTGAATCCATAGATTTAATAGATTTCCGGCCCATTCCCCTAGTTGTCCTGGTTTAAATTCTTCATTGTTTCTATTTACTGTGTTAAAAAATAAGTCCCAAGATGTTTTCAATGAAGCAAAACTTGCCTGAATGTTCGGGGTATTTTCTTCGACTTTTTTCTTTATTCCATCGTAAGCCGCATTAAATCCATCGCAGGCGGTTCGAAATCCATCCCCGACCATATAAATGATTGAATCCAATCCGCTCAGTGCTGCAGGATCTCCGATGCCCTGGAATCCATCAGTCAAGAATGCTACTTTTTCACCGGCTGTTTTTAGCCCATCGGTCAAGTTCTTCATAACACCAACGGCCATACCAAGGGCGGGCTTGCCAATAACAGCGAGAAAGTCTGACCAGGCTTGTTTTACATTTCCGACTTGATTTTCCCAGCCGTCTGCCTCCCTTGATGCTTGACCAGTAGCACCTGCCAGTTTCTGCATATTTTGAGCGTATTCCAGGCGTGTAGCCTGTTTCGTCGCTTCATCTAGCTCAGACCATGCTCCTGTGGAAGTAACAAGCCCTTTCTGGATCGCATATTGAGCCATCTGGGTATCATTGGCGAAAAGTCCAATAGACTCGCCACCTTCATAGTTCCCTTTAATAAAGCTCGTTAAGGCGCTGTTTGCATCTGCATAAGATTTATCATAAAAGGCTGCCGCATCTGCGCTGGCCGTTACCGCATCCGTGGCTTTTGCCATGGACGATTCAGTATCAAGGCCCAAGCCCTTAAACATAGATGTCATTTGAGACATGGATGGCTTTAATCTGTTTGGCACCATTCCAAATTGACCAGACATGCTGTCAACTGCTTTTTGGGCCGCCGGTTCTAAATCGCCAAATGTCTGAGTGAACTGGGAGGAAATGGCCTTAGCTGATCCAGCCGATTCTAACGCAGCCGCTCCAAATTCGATTATTTTATCAATTGCAAACGTGGCTACAATTGCCGCTCCGGCAGCTTTAGCTTTCCCGATCAATGAGTCGAAACTTGCTCCATTAATATCATTTATTGATTTTTTCGCTTTGGCCGATCCCGTGCTGCTTGTCCGGTCAATCTCCGACCATGCTTTTTTCATGGCTTCGGATTGATCCATGCCAGCCTTTCGATAGGCTGCTGCTAAACTGGCAGCTTGCGATCTCTGGCTTTTGGCGCTGTTGTCTGCCGCTGATTCCATTTCTTTGTAAGATGATGCTACATTTGCTTTCATTTTATCAGCTGCGTTATCCATGGCTTTTATTCCTGAATCATCGCCTTTAAAGCCAATGCTAAACGCCATATTCCGCAAATCCATTTACTGAACCTCCTTTCTGCAATGGAGGTGCCTTTAAGTGGCGCCCCCATCTTTGCTTTCTTCCAGAAGCTGATGATAATAATCTAAGGCCGCATTTGCTTCTAAGAGATCTTCAATATCCATATTCGAAACATCTCCATAAGCCATGCCACCTTCAAACACCAGGCGCCAGATAAACCAGCCTTCTCTGGCTAAATCCTCATAGTATTGAGGGGGATTTTCCGTTGGCGAACTGTTGAAAGTTTATAGCGGCATCCATCACCGCTTCTACCTCTTCATACTCATCAAAATCATCCATGCTCACTTGTGGGCTAACCACAACGTGCTTAAAGATTTCGTCGTAAAAATCATGCGGGATTCGTTTCCCGTTTCTATCAGTTGTTCTGTACTGAATTTTTAGCCACTCCCGGGGCGGAACCTTTTGGAATGTATATTCTTGACCGTTTATTGTTTCTTTCGCTGTTAATGCCATATTTGTTTCTCCTTATTTGTATTATTGAGTTGTGTAATCTGCTGCTGCGAATTCATATTCACGTTCTGTTGATTTCGGCCCGTATTTTTTTACCGCCGTCTTTTTAACTCTCGCCTGAGTACAACTTGCATTAATACCGCCAGTGTTTAAATCAATAAGTTGAACCGGAACGATCGTTCCTTCTCTGGCCCATTTTTCATATAGCGCACACGTCGGCGAGGTCTGTTGTAATTTGATCTTAAAATATCCAGTGAAGTTATTTGTATCCGACCATTCGACATCGCCCATCATTCCGACGGTCTCGGTAAATGCGTCTGCGTTGGGACCGCACTCGATGGCGTCACCTTCTGCCAGACCTGTCGCAATCCGGCCATCAGCAACGAAATGGGTGTTTTTTCCGTTATAAACTTTTGCTTTTGCCATTTCTCATTCTCCCTTCTTAAGCGATCAACTCGCCGCTAATAGGATCGGCACCTTCAATCGCACCAGCCAAATAGGCGACCCATCTGATTCCGTTGTATTTCCGCTCAGCTCGATCGGCTTGTGGAACATCAGCTCGATTAACATAAGTGATCATAAACTGAGGCACGTTGTTTTCAATCAGGATGATCCCCTGAAGCGCCGCCTTGTTTAAAACATTTGTCGCAACCCCAACTAAAGACGCAATGCCATCGCCGGAATAGCCGATTTTTTGTGTCTTTACGGCCAAATCGTGCATTTCTTTTTCCATGTTGTAGTTAATCCAGTCTTCACTTAAAACAACATCAAAATATTCGCCTGACGCTGTCTGTGACCCGGTTGTCTCCAGATTTCCCATCTCCTCGATGTAGGTTACGCCATAATCAGCGCGCAGCGTCGCAAGTTGAGCATCTGTAATGGTCGCTTCGGTAACGCCCAGCACCTTTTTAAACTTAGCCGTTGCGCTGCCAATATCATGGGTAAGCATATAAGATAATAGCCCTTCCATAAGATAGGCGTCGGCCGAATCGTGGAACCCGATAAAAGTTCTCTTTGAAGTCATAGTCCCAATATCTGATAAAGTTTGGGTTGTAACCGCATAAACCTTTTCCTGATCATCAACCCATTCATCTAAAGCCGTAATAGTCGCTGTCGCATTATCGGTGCAAACAAGGCCGTACCAGTTTTTATTAATCAGTGTGTCCAGCTTAGCCGTAATTTCTGCCGGTGTCGCTGTCGCATCGCCAACAATAGAAATGCCAGATGGGCTTAATTCCTGGTTAAAGATCCGGGCAGCCATCTTATAGGTGTCCGTTGTATTCGCAAAATCTTCCAGCACCGCCGGTAAATCCTTGTAGGTTGTATACGGATGATCCGTATCGGTCTCAAACAATAAAATCCCACCAAACTCTTGCCGCACTTCTACAGCCGTGCTGAGCTTGATGGAGGATTTAAAGTCATTTAATCTACTCATTTATTCCTCCTGTTATATTTATTTCTTCCATGGTCTCGATAATTCGAGACGCTTCGTTTGTAATTCGAATAATCGCATCGAATCCATATCGATGCTCATAATGATCGACGATCTGAATCGTGCGATCGCCTACTGCTCCAATGTCTACTACTACCGCATTGATATCTTGGAGCTCGTAATAAAGACTATGGTTGACGGTATCCAGCGCCAACTGTGCCAGCCCACTGGCATCAAAGGCTGCCGCTGCATAAGCCATGAAGCTGATGGTAAACGTCTGCTGTGTTATGGCCGTCTCTTTAATGTCAAACTCAAATAGCGGGTCTGCGCTGGGTACCAGTTCACTTTCCATAATCTCGCCGCCTGATTCAGACCGGGCAACGATCATTTTGTAACTGACATAAGGGTAATCCGGCTTTTTACCGACGTTATCCGTTGGCACTACTGGCAGATTCAGGATCTCATGAAGCCGTTTGACAATCATCTTTGTGACGGTTTCCGCACTCATTGGTTGTCACCTCGCTTCAGGATATAAATGTGCAGCCCACCGCCTAAACGGCTATGGTTTTTATCCTGGGCAACTGAATACTCAATGCCGTTATCTGCGATCTTTTCGCCTTTTTTAAAGTCGGTATAGGTATAGAGTTTTTGATCCTCCGTGGTGTAGGTGCCGCCTTTGTCAAACCGTAAATCCTCGTAGGACAACGGCAACAAGGCGCCCTGAAATGGTTTTTCAACCATGGTTCCGTCAACCCATACACCGCCATTTTCGTAGTTATAATGGCCGTCGCTGTAGCTGATATGATTCAAGGTTGTCATTACAAGCCCTGGTATTTTGGGTGTAGGTATCATTTCTTCACCACCTTGTAAGTGATCTTTTCTCTGAGTTCGCCGGTGTCGATCAAAGGATTGGTTTTACCACCGTTCTTATCAACCGTATACGGGTGTTTCTCGGGGCTGCTAAGGTCCGTCATAAAATCCTGAATCAGCCCTACACAAAGCTGTCCAACTTGGTTCTGAAATTGCGAAACG
>MTLE01001155.1_pt1 | contig 12923 bp, 7 predicted proteins | sample 1982461 | NCBI WGS metagenome assembly MTLE01 (sample SAMN05712605, study PRJNA340218) | biofilm metagenome | isolation source: sample SPL anode biofilm adapted to -200 mV | place: USA | collected 2012-02-03
TTGGTTAGTAGCACCTGACTCTGCACAGAGCAGTCATAATGCGTTTAAAAAATTGATTTCTAGTCTTTTATTTGACAATTTAAATAAATATAATGTTTTGATGGAAGTGTATCTGCGGTACAATTTTATTTCAATGAGTACCTACTGACACATAGCCTTCTATAAGATATACATATTCTTCATTTTCAGACTTTAGAATGCTAAAATTATTGTTTTTGTAATTATATGTATATTTAACTGAAAAGATGTGAACATTTCGAAATATAATTATGATATTTGTTTCGGCTTTGACCCCATAGAATTTAATTTTTTGTCTTGATTATTAAGAAATATACTTCATAAATTAAGAAGTGCATCGTCAGCACGATAAATATTGACATATTTGTTATGGAAAAAATTTTAAACCGGAAATTTAATCTCGTTTTTATTCTTTTTTTCGTATTCTCAGCAGCTTATGCCCAAAAGGGGAATGTAAAGATCTTTTCTGAAATAAAAGGAGTTAATGTTTATCTGGATGAAGTTTTTAAAGGAACGGATATCAATTCAATAGATTCTGTAGATGCCGGAAACCATTATTTGAAGGTTCTTAAAGATGAAGTTATTGCATTCGGTGAACTTATAAATGTAAAATCGAATGAAACAACAACCATTCTGGTGAAGGAAACAAAAGAAATTCAGGGCAAATTGTTGGCAAAAAAATATCAGGAACAGGAAATATATAGGTCTAAGAAGCTGGATGTGCTGCTTGATACGAAATATGTGACAGAAACAAGCGGGAGTACCGAGATTAATGAAAAGACCAAAAGCCTGTATTTCCCGGGATATTATTCAGTATTAGGAGGATCAAAGACTACCGGTAATGTAACTACGAATTCAACAACTGTTACCAAAACAGAAACTTCGTGGTTTATCATTAGGGGAAATCAGAAAATCTCGCATGATGAATTTGCTATTTTAACAAACAATACGGATTATTTTGAAAAAGCCGGTGTGTACAAGAAAGAGGTTGAAAAATATGAGGAACTCAAAAAGCAAAAACCTAAATGGAAAGTTGATGCAACTCCATTAATTATCGGGACAGTCTTTGCTGCCGGAGGTTATCTTCTCTATGACCGTAACGTAAATATTTTTGACGAAAATGCACCCGATGGAAAAGTATTGCAAAACGCCTTGGGCGCATCATTGATGTTAACTGGAACAATTGCTTTCTTTACCGGATTGTTTCATCACCAAAGAGTGAATAATCCTGTGCCTGTTTTTATAAGTCCGATAACCATGGATGATGCTATACGTGATTCCAAAGAATATAACCGAAAGTTAAAAATTGAGCTCGGACTTCCTGAAGATTTTGAGCCTCAGAAATAAGCATAAAATAAAAGTCCTGTGAAAGATAATTTCACAGGACTTTTATTTTTAAAATCACCTGAATTATTTTACAGGTTTAATCACAAAGCCATAACTGTACTCTTTTGCATCGAGTATGTATTGTTTGTGTGGATATGCTCCCCAACTGTTGTCGCCGCCAAGTCCGCGTTGAGCGAGATCGACACTTAGAACGACTTCTTTTCGCGGAGTAATATCGCTCGGATGCTGATTTTTCTTCGTCAGTCCCGGATCAAAATCTTCGGGGAAATTATTTAGTGCACTTACGCAAATCGGTTGTAGCCCTTCAATTTTAATTCCTTTGCCGGCATTATCTGTCAAAGTCAGCCAGCGAACATCGGTTTTATATCCGTTTTCCTGTGGACGTGTATAAGGCACGTATTGGTCGGCAACTTTTGATGAATAGACGCCTATTTCAGAAGCTGAGTTCCGGTCGTTATAATTTTCCCACGGGCCACGTCCATAATAGGTAAAATTGTCATAATTGTTGTTCAAACTCATAATCATCCCAAAACGTGGCAGTTCAGGCAATTCGTTTGCACCGGCCTTGTAATTCACATTTACATCCAGCTCGCCATTGGCAGCCATTGTATATCTGATGGTATAATCGGATGCAACATCATTCAGATAAAGTTCAGCAGTTACTGTCGCTTTGGAATTTTCTTCCTTTACACTGATATTTTTTACAGTTGTATTTTTTCCGGCAGTTCGCCAAACGTTACATTTAACAGGCATATTATTTCCGAAATCATTATCTGTAGGAGCACGCCAGAAATTCGGAGTCGGTTTTTGGCTGAAATAATGTTCATCTCCCGCTTTATAATCAGCAATCAATCCCGACCATTTATTTATCGTAACTTCCACACCGTTTGCATTTAAAGTAATTCTGTTTTTTTCGTCTTTTACATTGACAGTTCCGGTTGAATTAGCTTCTTGCACAAAATAATTGGTATCGCTCAGTTTGAACTGTTCGCGGGCTACTTCGTAATTTTGCGGAATTAAAGTTGTGCCTGCTTTGGTATTGGCAGAAAGATTTAACCAATACTCCACGCCATCTTTTTTAATTAATTGTGGAAGATTTAACTGAACTTTCTTTTCCGTACCGGGCAAAACTTTGAGTTTGAATGTGCCTTTTTTAACTGAAGTTCCGTTTTCCAACACTTCATAATTGAAAATAAACTGATCCAGATTCGTGTACATATACTCATTGGCAATGCTTATCTGGCCATTTTTCAAATCAATTGGTTTAAACTGAATATTCTGATAGAATTTTTTCACCTCGAAAGCTCCCGGATGCGGAATTCGACCTGGCCAAACCAACCCGTTGTGACAGAAATTTTCGTCGTTGGTATAAACCTGACCACCCATGTCACCTCCATAGGCCCAGTATTCATGTTCGGCTTCGTCTTTTACTTTAAAGCCCTGATCCACCCAGTCCCAGATAAATCCGCCCTGAAGATTTTTACTGCTACGAATAATGTCCCAGTATTCTTTAAAATTACCAGTGCTGTTGCCCATGGCGTGAGCATATTCGCACATGATGAACGGACGTTTGGCATCTGCTCTGCCGCCATATTCTTTCATATACGAAATGCCCGGATACATTGGACATACAATATCGGTATTTGATTCTTCACCAGCCTGTTCAAACTGTATGAGGCGGGTTTTGTCGCGCTTCTTTATCCATTTATAAGCATCGAAAAATACCTGCCCGTTACCACATTCATTGCCAAGCGACCAAAGAATTACAGATGTCTGATTTTTGTCCCGTTCCACCAGACTGTATTCCCTGTCCATAATCGATGCGTGCCACTGTGGAAGATAAGCCGGATGAACCGATTTGTCGAACCAACCCTGTAGTGCGGCGCCCATTCCGTGAATTTCAACATTTGCCTCGTCAACCAAAAACAAACCGTATTTATTGCAAAGTTTTACCCAGTTGATATTGTTTGGATAATGGCTGCAACGAACAGCGTTGATATTCAGTTGTTTCATTAACCGAATGTCTTTCATCATGGTTTCTTTGTCCTGATAATGCCCGGTTATCGGGTTGTGCTCGTGTATGTTTACACCGTGAACATAAATTCGCTGACCGTTTACAAGTAATTGTCCGTTTTTAAGTTCCACTTTTCTGAACCCCACTTTTGTAGCAACGGTTTCAGCAGCCCGTCCGGTTTTGTCTTTCAGGGTTAATACTAATGTGTAAAGGTTAGGTGTTTCGTTGCTCCAAAGTTGCGGAGAAGAAACAGTCTGAATAAAATTCGTTGTGTCGGAAGAATTTGCTTTTACACTGAAATTCAGAGTTTTTTGAAATACAGCTTTGTTGGCATCATTCAGCAGACTGACTTCAACGTTCATATTTTTAAGTTCGGCACTCATATTTTTCACAGAGACATCGACCGACAAACTTCCGTTTTTGTATTTAGCATCTAAATCCGGGCGTGCAAAGAAATCAGAAATCCGAACATCGCCGGTACTGTACAAATAAACATCACGGTCTATTCCGGACAAACGCCAGAAATCCTGATCTTCGAGGTACGAACCATCGCTCCAGCGGTAAACTTCAATAGCTACGAGATTTTTGCCCGTTTTTACATATTTTGTAATGTCAAACTCGGCAGGACTTTTCGTATTCTGAGTATAACCAACTTTTTCACCGTTAATCCAGATGTACATGGCAGATGTTCCGGCATCGAAATGGAGAAATACCTTTCGGCCATCCCATTTGGCAGGCAGTTCAAAATAGCGTCTGTACGAGCCTACCGGATTGTCGGAGTGAGCAATATAAGGAGGATTTTTTGGAAACGGATATTTGATATTGGTGTAAATAGGTATTCCGTAACCGTTTAATTCCCAGTTGCCGGGAACTGAAAATTCTTTCCATGCCGAGTCATCGAAAGCAGGTTTGTAAAAGTTGATTGGTCTGTCTGCCGGTTTGGGCACCCAGTTAAATTTCCATTTGCCGTTAAGATTTAGATACCACGGCGACAAGGAATATTCATCTTTTACCGCCGATGCTTCGTCCGAATAGGGCAAAAAATCGGCTCTGGCCGGTTCGCGGTTAATCTCGAATACAGTCGGATTTTCCCAGTCATTTACATTCTGTTGCTCCTGACTAAAAACCGTACTAATCAGGGTTATACACAAACCGCTTAAAATCCATTTAATTTTCATTTTCATACATCACATTAAATGAAAAAGGTGTCCGGCCATTTTTTTACCTGACACTCTCTTTCCTAATATTTAAATATAATTATTTTTTAACGCTAAATTCGTATACGCTGAATTGCTTGTACGTTTCACCGGGGCGTAAAACGGAATTCGGGAAATTTGCATGATTTGGTGCATCAGGGAAATTCTGTGTTTCCAATGCAAAACCTGATCTGTAATTATGTTTTTCTCCACGTTTTCCTGTGTCAACGCCGTCCATGAAGTTTCCGCTATAGAATTGTATACCAGGCTGATCTGTCAAAACTTTCATGTCAATCCCAGTTCCCGGTTCGTAAACTTCAGCTGCCAGTTTTACTTCGCCAGGTTCTTTGTTCAAAACAAAGTTATGATCGTAGCCTTTGCCATATTTCAAAGCAAGGAAATCTTCGTTTATTCTTTCTCCAATCACTGTTGGTTTTCTGAAATCCAGTGGTGTACTATCTACGCTGGCAATTTCCCCGGTTGGAATCAGCAGTGAATCGGTTGGGGTGTATTTGTCGGCATAAATTGTAAGAATGTGCGAATTTGTAGATTCGGCAGATGTGCCATGAAGATTGAAGTATACATGTGATGTAGGATTAATAATAGTCGCTGAATCACAAGTTGCTTCGTAATTGATAGCAAGAGCATTGCTGTCGGTTAATGTGTAAGTAACTTTGATAGTTAGGTTGCCCGGATAACCTTCTTCACCTGCAGGCGACAAATAAGTCATTTCCAAAGCATCTTCTCCTTTGTCATTTTTGAACTGATTGGCAGTCCACACTTTAGTATAGAAACCACCGGCACCTCCATGGAGTTGGTTTCCGTTATTATTCAAAGTAAGCTGGTATTGTTTTCCATCAATAGAAAACTGACCTTTACCTATTCTGTTGCCATAGCGTCCTACAATCGGACCCGCAAAAAAGTCTGTTGCTTTCAGATAATCTTTGATAGATTCATATCCCCAAACAACATCCTGAAAGTTTCCATCCTTATCAGGAACCCATAAAGCCACTAAACGGGCTCCGTAGTTTGTAAATTGGGCTGTTACTCCGTTTGCGTTTTTCAATGTATAAAGTGTCACTTTCTGATTAACTAATGTTGTGTCAAAGCTACTTTCCGGTAAAAGTTGAACATTCGTTTTATTGTTCGTACAAGATGTAATAGCCAACGATAAAATCATTAAAGGCAAAAATAATTTTTTCATGATAAACAATTTTAGAATTTAAAATTTCAGAAATATTTTTTCTGTTGATATTTTTAATTACATAAAAAAATCCTCAGCATCAAAATTAATAAACAATTTTGATACATGAGGATTTTCTTAATAATCATTTTTATTTAAAAACATCGTTTTCGGGTATATTGAAAGTTACCAGAAATACAAGTAGAACATAGCACAAAGGAATACTACACCGAGCGATGCGATTACATCCCATTTGTTCCAGCTCTGTTTAATCAGTTTCTTATAATCGCTGGTAAATGAAATAAATTCAACTTGTTGAGCAGTTGGTTTCGGTGTAAAGAATGATACCACAACCATCAGCAACATAATGAAGACGAGCAGCCAAATCTCAAAGATAAGCCAATTGGTATGCCAGAACCAGCCTGTATTTTCCCACATCCAGCCTGTCATTACGTCTTTGCCGGTATGTGTGAAAATATTGGTCAGCAAGCGTACCATACCTATGATAAAGCCTACTATCATACCGGCTTCACCGGCCTTGGGCGTAATTTTCTTTGAAAATATACCTAATACGAATACTGCCACCATTGCCGGTGCGAGGAGCGATTGAATCCCCTGCAGATAATCGTAAAGACTACCGAGACTCATCATTACCGGAATCCATATAATACCGAGAACAACTACTACAATTGTTGCAATACGGCCAACCAATACGTATCTGGTTTCGCTCTTACCTTTGAACATGGGTTTATAAAAGTCTTCGGTAAACAGCGTGGCGCAGGAGTTAAAAAATGCAGACAGTGAAGCAACAAGAGCCGAAATAAACCCAATGGTAACAATACCTTTTACACCCGCAGGTAATACAAATTTTACCATTGAGCCAAAGGCAGTATCAGGGTTTTCCAAAGTGAATCCACTATCGGGACGTGCTGCCAGTGCGGCAGCGATCATACCCGGGATAAGGAACATAAATACAGGCAACAATTTAAAATAACCTGCAGCGATAGTTCCTCTGCGGGCACGTTTCATCACAACATCATTGGCTTCACCTTTTGTTTGTCCGAGCACACGTTGAACGATGTGCTGGTCAGTCGCCCAATACCAGAGACCAATAATTGATGCTCCGATAAATACCCAAAAACCGGGATAATCGTCATATAAGGGGTCGCCTGTTTCGAAGTGGAACAAATGGTTTGTGCCATAAGCAACACCATCTTTACCTACACCCAGTGTTTTGGAATAGTCAATCATCGCAGCCCAGCCATCAGGAATACTGCCGTGTCCGAGCGTTGCCAGTCCGAGGAAAAGTACAAGGAATGAACCAATGATAAGAATTGGGGTTTGAATTGCTGAAAGTGTCATCACACCTTTCATACCGCCAAAGACGGTAAAGATACCGGTTAAAACTATAAGGCCGATAGCTCCGTACCAGAAAGGCAACCCAAGAAGGCTTTCCATGAAGATACCTCCGGTAAATGCAGTCACACTCACTTTTGTCAACACGTAAGCAATAAGAGTAATAATAGATAACCATGAACCTGTTGCAGGTGTATAACGATTTTTAAGGAAGTCGGGCATGGTAATGATTTTTCCTAACTTCGTGTTCATAAGCTGGTAGAACGGAACAAAGAGCCAACCCAGGATGAGAATCATCCAACCCTGCATTTCCCAGTGTGCCATACCCACACCTGCTTTTGCACCTGTACCGGCAAGTCCTACAAGGTGTTCCGAACCGATGTTAGCGGCAAAGATTGCTGCACCAATGATGTACCATGGCTCGCCTTTACCGAACAGATAATCAGCGCTGTCGGCTCCCTGTTGTGCACGTTTGTGCTTTTGTATAGAGTGCCATACTGCCCAAATAACTCCCAATAGCCCGACTGCGATAATAACCCAGTCGAGCCAAATAAATTCATGTGAATTCCAATTCATTGTGTGATAATATTAGATTAATTTTTATGAAAATAATTCTTTCTCTGTAAATTGACCCAGTTTTACGTAATTTTTATATAATTCCTGATACAAAGATACGTTTTTTGTATTTGGATAGTATTCCATTGCAAAACCTAATCCCATAGCATTCTGAGCATCTTCAACCTTAGCGTAAACTCCGGCGGCTACGGCTGCAAACATTGCAGTTCCAAAGGCACAGGCCTGTTCTGCTTTTGCCACTTTGATCGGCATGTTTAATACGTCGGCCAGCGTCTGCATAACGAACGGAGATTTTAAAGAAATACCACCGATACCGATGATTTCTTTAATTTCAACGCCGTTTTCGATAAACCGGTCAACGATAGCTTTTGAACCGTAGGCTGTGGCTTCAACCAATGCGCGGAAAATAAGCGGAGCCGAACTTCCGAGATTCAATCCCGTGATTGTTCCTTTTACTTTCTGGTTGGCATCCGGTGTACGACGTCCGTTCATCCAGTCGGTAGCCAGAACAGTAGATTCTGTAACTGGCACTTTTGCAGCTTCTTCCGAAAGAGCAGGGATGATGTTGTCCAATGTTTCAGCTATCAGTTTTTGTTTTATTTCTTCGCTTACAAGGGTGGATTTTGAAAGAATATTTTCTACCGGCCATGCCACAACCCGTTTGAACCAGGCATAAATATCTCCGAAAGCAGATTGTCCGGCTTCGAGCCCGACCATTCCCGGAATAACCGAACCATCAACCTGTCCGCAAATACCAGGAATGAGTTTATCGCCCATTTCCTTGTAACTCGAAACCATGATATCGCAGGTAGAAGTACCAATAATGCGAACCAGTGCACCCGGTTTTACTTCGGCTCCTACAGCTCCCATGTGAGCATCGAAAGCTCCCACGGCTACAGCCACTTTCGTTGTCAGACCTAGTCGTGCAGCCCATTCTTCGGTAAGGTTACCTACTTTAGTGTCGCTGGCACAGGTTTCTGTATAAAGTCTTTCTCGGTATCCGGCCAATACAGGATCAAGAGCCACGAGGAATTCTTCGGACGGAAGACCTCCCCATTGTTCGAGCCACATGGCTTTATGTCCTGAAGCACAACGGCTTCTGTACATCTGTTCCGGTTTTGTTGTGCCGGTAATTAATGCAGGCATCCAGTCGCAATGTTCGATAATGGAATAAGCTGCTTTTTGAACAGAAGCATCGGCACGCAATACGTGCAAAGCTTTTGCCCAGAACCATTCCGAAGAATAAATGCCACCTTCGTACGAAGTATAATCCGTACTCCATTTAGCGGCCAGTTCATTTATTTCGTTTGCTTCTTCAATGGCGGTGTGATCTTTCCATAATACAAACATAGCGTTAGGATTTTCGGCAAACTCGGGCAACATAGCCAGTGGTGTACCGTTTTTGTCAGTGAAAACAGGAGTACTTCCTGTAGTATCGAAAGCTATACCCACTACATTTTCGGCTGTTCCTGCAGGACATTTGCTGATAGCATCTTTTACCGTAAATTCCAGTACATCAATATAATCCTGTGGATGTTGACGATACTGATTGGCTGTAGGAATGCAGTATTTTCCTTCCATCCAGCGGGGATAGTATTTTACTGAAGAGGCCAGTTCGTCTCCTGTTTCGGCATTTACAACAACGGCGCGGGCCGAGTCGCTGCCATAATCTAATCCAATAACGTATTTCATGATTTTTTTTGTCAAAGGTCAAAGGTCAAAGGTCAAAAGTCTTTGCCATAAACAAAGACTTTTGACTTGAGACCTTAGACTGTGTTTTATCTTAAGGCTTTATTCAACATGTAATAAACTTCATTGTTTCTCAAATCCTGACGGAATTGGCGGATGTTGGTATCTTTGTCGATAATCAACATTTCGATATCGGCAATTTCTGCATAATCTTCCATCATTTCAGTAGTCAGTGAGAATGAAAAACATGAGTGGTGAGTTCCACCGGCAAGAATCCATGCACCTGCACCGATTTCGAAATTAGGCATTGGTTTCCATAAAGCACATGCAACAGGAAGTTTGGGCAGCGCCTGAGGTTTAACCACTTCTACTTCGTTTACAATCATTCGGAAACGATTGCCCATATCAACAATAGTAGTTGCGATACCTTTTCCTTCATGAGCCTGGAATACCAAACGAGCACAGGTTTCAGAGTCACCAATACCCAGATAGTGAACTTCTACACGTGGTTTTGTTCCTGTTATATCCGGGTTAATTTCCAACATATGAGATTGAAGAACTGTGCTGTTTTCTCCATCAAAGTTCAATGTGTAGTCTTCAAGGAACGATTGTCCGCCAGGAAGATCGTGACCCATAACCCACATGGTGCGAACCAAAGCGGCTGATTTCCAGTCACCTTCAGCGCCAAAACCATAACCTTCAGCCATCAAACGTTGTGAAGCAAAGCCCATCAACTGTTTCATGCCTTCCAGCTCGTTGAAACTGGTTGTAAATGCTTTCGCTCCTTTATCTTGCAAAAAACGGCGAAGTCCGATTTCCTGAGCAGCAGCATCCCGTACAAACTGATGTTTTTCAGCGCCTTTTTTGCTGTCAGCAGCAAAGTCGTAGATTTTTTCGTATTCAGCTACCAATGCATCAATTTCAGCTTCAGTTACAGCGTTTACGTAAGGAACCAGTTTAGCAATAGGAGCATTGTCCACATGGTAACCCAGACGGATTTCTGCTTCTACTTTATCACCATCGGTTACAGCCACGTTGTTCATGTTATCACCGAAACGAATAATCAGCATATCCTGAGAATCTGCCCAACCTGCACAAACGCGCATCCAACTTGCAATTTTAGCATGAGTTGAAGCTTCTTTCCAGTAACCAACCACTACTTTGCGGGGTTTACGCAGACGGCTCGTAATGTGTCCGAATTCGCGATCGCCATGAGCAGATTGGTTCAGGTTCATGAAATCCATGTCGATTTCGTTCCATGGAATTTCTTTGTTGTATTGTGTATGTAGGTGTAACAATGGCTTTTTGTAGTCCATCAAACCATGAATCCACATTTTAGCGGGAGAGAAAGTATGCATCCAGGTAATCATACCAATACACTTGGTATCACCATTTGCTGCACGCATAATTTCAGCAATTTCTGAAGAAGAATTAGCAGTTCCTTTGTAAACAACTTTTACAGGTAAATTGCCTGATTCGTTTAACCCTTTAACCATTTCGTTTGAGTGTGCATCTACGCTCACTACTGCATCACCACCGTAAAGCAACTGTGCTCCGGTAATGAACCATACTTCTAAATCTTTGAATGCCATGATAATTTTTATTTAAAATTGTTTATTGTTTTATTTTAGTTCTAATGATATAATCGCTTTTGCAGGAATGGAAACTGAAAGTCCTTTTTTAGTCACTTTTGCTCCTTTGAAAACTGCAGGCACTACCGCTTTGGGATTGTCAAATGTATTGTAGGCATCAATTGTTTTTGCCGTAAGGATTGTTCCTGTTACACCGGCAATTTTTAAATCAGCCATATCAATATCAATTTTTTGATCGTTGTCAGGGTCAACATTTGCAAGTGTAATGTGAATAAGTCCATTTTTATCCTTTGATGCTGAAGCACTGATAGATGCAATTTTTTTATCATTATAGCTTAATGAATCACATTGTATATCCATTGGCAGATAAGTTGCATTCATATGTTTTTTATACATATCAAAAACATAATAAGTAGGTGTTAAAACCATTTTAGGACCATCTGTCAGTATCATTGCCTGAAGCACATTCACTATCTGTGCGATATTTGCCATTTTAACACGTTCAGTGTACTTATTGAAAATATTCAGGGTCAGTGCTGCAACAAATGCATCGCGCAGTGAGTTTTGCTGATAAAGTGCTGAATGAGAATCTGGTTCCTGATCCCACCATGTTCCCCATTCGTCTACCATTAAGCCAATTCTGCGTTTTGGATCATATTTATCCATAATTCCGATGTGTTTTTTTACCACATCTTCAATTTCAAGACATTTTCCCATTGTCCACAAATAATCGGATTTATCAAACTTTGTTGCCGATCCTTTGCTTCCCTCCCAACCTTTAACCGTGTAGTAATGCAGCGAAATTCCCTGCATTCTGTTGCCAACATTCTTCATTAATGTTTCAGTCCAGTTATAATCGTAATCGCTTGCACCACTGGCTATCTTGAACAATTGATTTCCATCGTAGTTGCGGCAATAGGTTGAATATCTGCGATACAAATCGGAGTAGTATTCAGGGGTCATGTTTCCACCACAACCCCAGCTTTCATTACCTACGCCAAGATATTTCAGTTTCCATGGTTTTTCACGGCCATTTTGCCTCCGCAAATTTGCCATTGGACTGTTACCGTTAGATGTAATATATTCAACCCATTTTGCCAGTTCTTCTACTGAACCACTTCCTACGTTTCCACTCAGGTAAGGTTCACAACCAAGCATTTCGCATAAGTTGAAAAATTCATTCGTACCGAAACTGTTATCTTCTATAACGCCACCCCAGTTATTATTCGATATGGTAGGGCGTTTGTCCCGGGGACCGATTCCGTCCATCCAATGATATTCGTCGGCAAAGCAACCGCCCGGCCAGCGTAGTACCGGAATCTGAAGTTCCTTTAATGCGTTGAACACATCATTCCGGTAACCTTTTGTATTTGGAATTGAAGAATTTTCTCCCACCCAGATTCCACCATAAATACAAGTTCCCAAATGTTCGGCAAACTGTCCATAGATTTCTTTATTTATTACGTCCTTTCCCTGATCGGTATGAATTGTAATTTTTGAAATACCGGTTTGTGCTGCCAGTGTTATTGAGCCCATTAACAGGACTGAAATAAAAAGTTTTTTCATTTGTTATAAAATTAAATTTAGATTTACTGTTAACTGCCAATTGATTACTGACCATAATAAGCTCCGGGTCCGTGCTTACGATAAAAATGTTTTTTTATCAAATGATCGTTCATGGTTAAATCAGGATTAACTCCGTAAGCAATATAGGCCATTTTGGCGACCTGTTCCATTACAACGGCATTGTGAACTGCATCGTGTGCATTTTTTCCCCACGAAAATGGTCCGTGATTTTTCACCAGTACTCCCGGTACAAAGTCGGGGTTTTTGCCTTTGAATGTGTCAACAATAACGTTTCCTGTTTCAAGTTCATATTCTCCTTCCACTTCGGCCTGTGTCATATCGCGTGTACAGGGTATTGCATCACTGAAATAGTCGGCATGAGTGGT
>MTLE01002079.1_pt1 | contig 12916 bp, 11 predicted proteins | sample 1982461 | NCBI WGS metagenome assembly MTLE01 (sample SAMN05712605, study PRJNA340218) | biofilm metagenome | isolation source: sample SPL anode biofilm adapted to -200 mV | place: USA | collected 2012-02-03
CCGCCATCCCTACCCCTATACCTCCCGAGAGCTCACCCCTTATGATGGTTTGAACCCATTTCCGCCGCCAGTGTTTTTTCATCGCGGGGGGATGAACCGTGCTATACAGCGGCCCGTTTTTCAGCTATGATTTAGATCAACAATTAGATTTAACGTGCCATTTTTCGCGAAAGGTTTTATGCGAAAGTTCACTCAGCTTTGCGTTTGGTTGCTGGTCCAATTGGGAATAATCCAAGCCCAGGCGGTCGGGACGATCCAGATGAGCAGCGTCGCGTCGCACATGGCGATCTACTACGACACTTTTGGCAATACCCACGCCGACACGCAGGTGTACGCGGAGATCATGTCGAACATTGGTGATGGGGCTGTGTGGATGGCTGTCATCTCAGCCACCACGGGGTCATCCATATTGAAGGTGGACGAATCCGGCATTTTTGATGGTGACGTCGGCTATGTGCCGACTTCGACGGATAATGCGCTGGTCAGTTTCTACGTACGGGCATGGTCTGGAACGCCCACTTACGATTCTTCAATTCAACTGGGCAAAAATGGGATCAGCGCGATCTGGCAGCAAACAACGGGGGCGTGGGATCAGATGCCCGGAACCACGCCCACGGGGCCGGCCTTAGAGTTATCCAGCCCTGTAATTGTGCAAATACACCCCATGCCCGAGCCGTCCACTATTGCCTTAATGGCGCTGGCGACGCCCATGCTTTTGGCTGCACTCAGAAAAACGGGACGCCCCTGAAGGTGATTGTCGAATGAGGGCGCGGCGCGCGCTGAACGATTCTACTGCATGAGCAAAAAACATCCCTCCGCGGTGGAACGGAAAAACCTAGCCTACTGGGGCACACCGGAAGGCCGGAAGTATCAAGATTATTGCTGCCAGCACGACATGCCGGCGGGCGCGATCAAGGCGGACCTGTCCCAACAGGCGCCGCACAATTCTTACGGGCCGCCCATGTGGTATGCCGATTGCGCGGTGCAATGCCGCGATTGCGGCCGGTCATTCGTCTGGACCGCCCGGGCCCAGCAGCGCTGGTACGAAGTCCTGAAAAGGCCCATCTACACGGAGGCGGTGCGCTGCGCGGCGTGCAGCCGAAAGGTCCGCGCCGCCAAACATACCCAGAAAACCCACATGGCCGAAATGGCCCGTAAGAAGCCGAAGAAACGATGAGAACGGCCAATCGATCGTATAATTGATTATAGCTGCATGAGGGAATGAGGAGGGGGTATGCCTAGGAAGCGCTTGGAACGCTTTGTTAGAGCGCGCCAATCTAAAATCCCCTATGCTCTGGCCCCACGATATTTCGTGCGCCTTCCTATGCCGCCCCGGCCGCATCCCGGTCGCATCCCGGCCGCGCCCTCGGACGCCGCCGCGCAGCATTCAAGACGGCGTTCTCCGGCGGGAAATTACCCGAGCTTCGCCCGCTGCTGGGCCAGGAAATCGAGCCAGGCGTCCAGGCCCGCGCCGGTCTTGGCGGAAAGCTCGAATACTTTGGCCTTAGGGCTGGCGTGGCGCAGGATCTCGAGCGCTTTTTCGCGCGGATACTCGACCGCCGCCGCCAGGTCCATTTTGCTCACCACCACGACGTCCGCCGCGAAAAACATAGGCGGGTACTTCATCGGTTTGTCCTCGCCCTCGGTCACCGAGAGCAGCACCACGCGCAAGTGCTCGCCCAGGTCGAACGACGCCGGGCACACGAGGTTGCCCACGTTCTCGATCACCAGCACGTCGAGGTTGTCGAGGTCCAGCTTGGCCATGGCTTCGGCCACCATTTCGGCCTCGAGATGGCACGCGGTGCCGGTGGTGATTTGCACGACGGGCACGCCCGCCTCGCGCAACCGTGCGGCGTCGTTGTCCGTGGCCAGGTCGCCCACTACTACCCCAACGCGCAAGCGGCCGCGCAGGGCCGTGGCGGTTTTTTGCACGAACGTGGTCTTGCCCGAGCCGGGCGAGGAGAGCACGTTGAGCACGAAAAGTTTTTTGGCCTGGAAGAAACCGCGGTTGCGCTCCGCCAGCCGGTCGTTCTGGTCGAGGATCGGCGCTTCCACTTCCACCACGCGGCGCGGCTCGGGATGCGCATGGTCGTGGTCGTGCGTGTGTGGGTGCTCGTGGCTGTGCTCGTGATCATGGCCAGGTTCGTGGCCGTGATCGTGGGTGTGCGGATGCGTGTGCGAATGGGTGTGTTCTTCGCCGGGCCCGTGGCGATGCGGATGTTCGTGCGAGTGTTCATGGCCGGGCCCGTGCGGGTGGCTGTGGGTGTGGCCTTCGCTGTTCTTGGCCCCTTGGGGCGCGCTGCATCCGCAATTATCGCACATATTATGAAATCTCCATATCGGCCAGCGCCAGCTCGCGGCCCCGGCGCAATTCGCGGCTGTACTCGTGGCACTCGGGGCATTCGTACACGAAGCCCTCGGCGGTGAACTCTTTCTGGCAATGGGCGCACCAGCACGCGGCGGGGATCTCCTCGATGGCCAGCTCGGCCCCGGCGGCGATCGTCTCCTCCCGCAACGCCTCGAACGCGAACTGTAGCGAATCCGGCACCACGCCGCTCATCGCGCCGACCCGCATCCGGATGCGATGAATGCGCGTGGCGCCCGAAGCCTGGGCGGTCTTCACCGCCAGGTTCAGCAACCCTTGGACTATGGAAACTTCGTGCATCGTCGCGTGTGCCGGCGGCGCTTCATGCCCGCCCGCCAAAGACGCTAAAGGCTGCGCGCCGCGCGGTCAAGGCTGGCCGCCGGGGCAAACCGGCTCACCCACGGGCTCACCCACGGGCTTGACGGCGCGGGGGAATTGCGCGCAAATCAGGGACGCCTATGAAAACCACCTCTTTACTCGCGCGGCACGGGCTTTTTGGCGCGCGCCACCGGATCACGTGCCTTTGGCTGGCTTGGGGCGCCGCCGTGTTCTTGGCGGCCAACACGCAAGCCGCGCCCTACACGAATCGCTGGGTCTGGATCTTCGGCTGGGGCTTGGGGCGGGACAGCGATGTCGCCGAAATTTCCCGTGTCCTCACTACCGCCGGCCAGCACGGGTTCAATGGCGCCGTGCTTTCCAGCGGCTTGGACACGTTGTGCCAGCAATCGCCCGATTATTTCCGCCGCTTGGCCCAAGTGCAGGCGGCGTGCGAAACGAACCACCTGGAATTGATCCCCGCCATTTTTTCCGTCGGCTACGGCGGCGGGTTGCTCGCGCACGACCGCAACCTCGCCGAGGGGTTGCCAGTGGTGGACGCTCCATTCGTAGCTCGCGGCGGCGAGGCGCGGTTGGACTCCACGAACTCCGCGCGCGTGCGCAATGGCGGCTTCGAGGAGCATACGGCCCATAAATTCACCGGATTCGCTTTTTGCGATCAGCCGGGTGAAATCAGCTTTGCTGACTCCGAGGTGAAGCACTCCGGCGCGGCTGCCGTACGGCTAGAGAATTTCACCGCCAACCCGCACGGCCACGGGCGCGTGATGCAATCGGTGGCCGTCACGCCAAATCGTTGCTATCGGTTCGAGGTGTGGGTCAAGACGCAAGATTTGCGCCCCGCCAATTCCTTCCGCCTACTCGCGCTGGCCGGGGGGCGCGACATCGCCCCGCGCGAATTCCGCCTGCCCGCCACCACGGAGTGGCGCCCGTTGGTGATGCTATTCAACAGCCTCAATCATACGCAGGTGAACCTTTACGCAGGCCTGTGGGGCGGCCATGCGGGCAAGGTGTGGCTGGATGATTGGCGGCTGGAGGAAGTCGGCCCGGTGAATGTCTTGCGCCGGCCCGGCACGCCCGTGAGTGTGCGCGGCGCCGAGAGCGGCACGGTGTACACCGAAGGCGCGGACTACGCGCCCCTGCGCGATCCGCAACTGCAGCCGTGGCGCCAGGACAAGCCGGCGCTGGCGCTGAAACTGCCGCCCGGCACGCGCATTAAAGAGGGGGAGCGCCTGCTCGTCAGTTGGTATCACTCCATGTTGCTCAACGATTCGCAGGTGACGGCTTGCATGGGCGAGCCTGCCACGGGTGAGATTTTTGACCACGAGGCGCGCCTGCTGGTGGAGCGGTTGCACCCGCGGCACGTGTTGTTGAACATGGACGAAGTGCGCATGGGCGGCACGTGCCGCGCTTGCCAGGGACGCAACCTGGGTGAACTGCTGGGCCAATGCGTCACCCGCCAGGTGACCGCGCTGCGGCGCTACGCCCCGGACGTCCAAGTCGCGGTGTGGTCTGACATGCTGGACCCGAACCACAACGCCCACGGGAATTATTACCTGGCCGAGGGCGATTTCACCGGTTCCTGGAACCACGTGCCGAAGGATCTGCTGATCGCCGTGTGGGGTGGCGAACCGCGCGAGAAAAGCCTGCGCTTCTTTGCCGGCCAAGGCTTCCACACGCTGGTCTCTTGCTACTATGACGCGGATAATTTGAACGACGTCGAAGCCTGGTTGCGCCTGGCCCGCGACATCCCCCGCGTAGATGGCTTCATGTACACGCCTTGGGAAAAGAAGTACTCGCTACTGCCCGCGTTTGGGGACCTCCTGCAACGCTAGGCATGAGAGGGGAAGCAATCGAGAGGCCGACCTCGCAGCAGCACGGGAATAAACAAAATTGGACAATGGGACCCATAGAAGCCGCCACCATCACGCAATAACGGTTCAGGATTCAGTCGTGGGAGTCAGTATCGGCACTACGATATGGCGGTTTCAAAATGAGACACCTACTCCGGCGGTGGTGTAGAGGGATTTGCGGAAATCAATTTGCGCTTCCCTGCCGCCCGCTGAAATGCGGCACTGGTCGCTTCCTTGATATTGAATTCCCATGAATGCATGGATGTGCTCCTGAATTTTTAGCATTCCCTGAAGCGATGCATAGCCACCGAATACCGGGCTAAGGGAAGAGGCACGGGAGCGGATGTCGACCCGCGAACCCCCAGGCGTCGTATAGCTGAGAGTGTCCTCATACAATCCATCCACCAAAGTTAGGGCCAGCCCAGTGGAGGCGGTAACCAGCATCCGTTTCCCCAGCGGAATATCCAAGTAGGGGCCCAAGCGAAAACCGTAAAGCGAGGCGGTTAAATCGGAAGAAATCAGGGCTGGCAACTGCCCAGCGGTGACGCCTAAAAGTGGATCAAACGGGCCCGCGTTGGGAGTGCCGGTGAAGGGAGCTTGGGGAGGAGCATAGCCCAGCGGATAGGCGTCCAAGGTGAAAACAGCATCCCCTGGCGCCGCCTGTTTGGCGGACAAATCCACCCAATTGAACGCCGCCTCAACTCCCAGGCGGACGCGTTTAAAACGCGCGAATTCATGGTTATAACTCAACTCGAGCCCATGGCATGGCGAGCTATCGACACCCAGGCCCACGGCACCTGCCCGGGAGCTTTGCAGCAGCAAGTATTGATGGTTATCGACCACTTGGCTGGGTTGTTGATAGCCCCAATTGCTGGTCAAGCCCCCCGCGTTTCCGCTGCTATCCATTCCGACAAATCCATCCGAGTAACTCACGCCATTTAAAGAAGGTGCCAAGCTCAAGGCCGGGGAACCGAGGTTTTTGAAACGGGCGGAAATGTTGATGCCAACCCGATAGCTCAATCCAATGCGATCCGTATCTGGCCAAAGCGAGTCCTCAGCGCCAGCGGATGGAAGGGCGCTGGCTAGCCCAGCACCGGCCACAATAAGCCATGCATTTTTAGAATGTTTCATATTTTCCCCTGGTCATGGGCGCTACCTCAAGGCAAAAGGACCACGCGATAAAACCGGTTGCCAAAGGGCGGGGCATCCGTTGCTGGCGGCCCGGTATCAACCCAGACCATGCGCGTGCCTGGGGCGCGCACAGCCGGTCGAGCCCGTTTCCATTGGCTTAAATTGTCGCTGTACTCGATCGCGTATCGGCGGTCTTTTATCGTGTCAAACTCCACTGATACGAGTCCATCTGGCCGTCCGCGTGAAAGGCGAATACCCATGATCGCTCCCGCTTGTTCTTCGGGTTTCGCATAAGGGATCGGCTCGACCGTAACTACTACGCCTAAGGGCGGCTGGCGCTGGGCACTGTAGTAGGCCAGGGTGCAGGCCTGCGTTGCGCCGGGAGCCAGGTTGAGAAACATCTCTGCCATGGGAATGCCGGCCGCCTGATTAGTGCCCGTAGCCGAAATAAACTGGGTGCCTGGGGGCAGTTGGGTGGCGGAGAACCGGAGACCGTAAACAGGGTTCAGCCCGGTGTTGGTTACGGTGACGGATTGATAGAACAGCCCGGTCTGGTGGTCGATCTCTCGGGAAACTGGGCCAGCCGTAAAATCCAGGGCTGGATCCGACGCTACAAAAGTGTTTTCTTCGCTGAAGGGAGAACCCGCGTACGCATTATCCACCGCTTGGACGCTCCAGTAATACTTTTTTCCTGATTCTAATCCTTTCAACTTATGCCACGCCAATGTTCCGGTGTTTCCTGGCCGGACGACTCGCCGAAAGCCATTGGGCGCCGACATTGGGCTGAGAATGTTACCCCCGCCGGGATAGGTTCCAACCCGAAGGTTATAGGTTAGCCCGCCGGCTTGCTGGCCGTCAGTGGAAGCCTGCCAATGCATGACCACTTCCGTGGCGGTTGCCTCGACTGACAGGCCGGTGGGGGCGGTGGGCGGCATGTTGGTGGCACCGGTCGTGTTTCGATACAGGCTCGTTTTGTAATCCGAGGTCGATATAATGAGATCAAGTTTTCCATCGTTGTCATAATCTCCGCATACGGCATGGTTCAGCAAGGGCGATAGGTCCAGATCTGGAAGGGCGGTGTTAACGATTTTCCATTCGCCGGTGCTGGAGCGCTGAATTACCTGGTTGTTGATGAGTAGATCGCTCCAGCCATCGTTATTAAAATCCGCAATTTCCAGGGGCCCGATGGGCAAGGCGGCGGCATTGGCAAATCCCCCCAGGCCGTCGTTATGGTAGAGATAAGTATTTTGGTAATACCAGTTTTGAAGGACGAGATCGGGCCAGCCGTCATTCTCCAGGTCGATGATTCGCGCGGGCTCGGAAGCGAATCTTAGCGACCAGGATAAATCGAGCCCGCCGAGGCCATCACCGCGATAAACGTATGACTCGCCGCCCCCCGCAAAGCTCATGCCACTGAGGAGCAAATCCAAGTTGCCGTCTTGGTCGAAATCGGCCCAATTGACCGAACCGTAATAAACCAGATCCAGGCTGGAATCCACAAGGACCAGGTTGGTTCCGCTCTGGTTTCGGTAGACCTGATTATAAGATCCGGTGCCTGAAATAGCCATATCCAGCCAGCCATCATTGTCAAAGTCCCCCAACGCGATGCTGCCATCATAATTGGGGCCAAAACTCATGGCTTCGATAAAATTAGTCCCCCCTAAATTCCGGTATATTCGCGAGGTGTTGGGCGGATTCTGTTTGTCTCCTAACAGCCCCATGACCGCCAAATCCAGAAAGCCGTCGTTGTCAAAATCACCCCAGGCCACACTGGCGCTGCGATAAGGCACGAAATCGAATGCCTGGCGGGTAAACGTGCCATTGCCATTATTGTGATAGAGCGCGGTGATTGCTCTATCGCGGGTGCTTAGGGTGTGCCCAGTCAAAATGACGTCCAAGTAGCCGTCATTGTCGTAGTCGCCCCAGGCCATCGCGCCCCCTCTTACCCCCGTAAAAAAAGCGTTAGCGCGCTCAAAAGAAGCCTCGGCCGCCGCCCCCGGATGGGGATTTCCGAGCAGGCAGAAAAACGCGATCAGCCAGTGGAGCATCCGTTCCTGGACGCGCGCGCGGAAATCCTGGATCAACGCTCGAGAGGCGTCGAAAGCCGCCATGCCGCGATGGTAGAAGCGGAGCATATCACTCTGGATTGCGAGGCTAGAATGTTTGCATATATATACCGTTCACGCAATAATAATTGTTGCATTTTTAACGTCTGAATGAATTCTCTTCGAGCACGCATCGCCCCTGCGAGGCGGCCATAACGTCGTGGCCCAACATTTAGGCGCTGGTGAGGAGACGCGCTCGTTCGCAATCCATTGCGGTGCTTCGTGTGCTTTTGACCCCGGTTTCTGATGTCGGCAGCTTGGGGGTGGCGTCGTAAAGCGATGAGGCCACCCTTTAATGTGCGCGAGATTTACACAAAAAACCGCCTGGGTTTGGGTCCCAGGCGGGTGTTAGAAATCGGTTGAACGGGCGGGGCAGGGGAGTGAACTCCATTGCGGCCCGTGGGGCTTAATCTTTTTTCGGCAGCTTCAGCTCGAGGTGCAGGTCGCGCAGTTGCTTGGGCTCCACGGCGGCGGGCGATTGCGTCATCAGGTCGGTGCCCTTGGCGGTCTTCGGGAAGGCGATCACGTCGCGGATGCTCGTGGTGCCGCAGAGGATGGCCACCAGGCGGTCAAAGCCCAGGGCGATGCCCCCGTGCGGCGGCGCGCCGTAGCGGAACGCTTCGAGCATGTAGCCGAAGCGCGCTTGCACCATGTCCGGCGGGATTTGCAGCACTTGCTCGAACAGCACCTTCTGCACTTCCGGCTGATGGATACGGATAGAGCCGCCGCCCAGTTCGACGCCGTTGACCACGATGTCGTAGTGCTGGCCGCGGACTTTTTTCGGGTCCGTGAGCAGCAGCGGGACGTCCTCGGCCACGGGCGAAGTGAACGGATGGTGGCTCGAGTACCAGCGGTTCATCTCTTTGTCGAAGCTCAGCAACGGGAAATCCACCACCCACAGGAAGTTGAACTTCATGGGGTCGATGGTGAGCTTGCCCTGGTTCTTAAGCACGTCGGCGCAGTAGAGGCGGATCTTGCCCAAAATTTCGCAGGCGTTAAGCCATTGATCGGCGGCGAACAGGACGAGATCGCCCTCTTCAATACCCAGTTTCGCGGTGAGCGCGGCTTTCTCGGCTTCGCCAAAGAACTTAACGATGGGCGATTTCCATTCGCCTTTTTCCACCTTGATGTAGGCGAGGCCTTTGGCGCCAAAACCCTTGGCCGTCTCGGTCATCGTCTCGATCTGTCCTTGCGTGGCGCAGGCCAGGCCCTTGGCGTTGATCGCTTTGATCACGCCGCCGTTGGCCACCGTGCCGCTGAACACCTTGAACCCGCTGGTGCGGAATTCCTCGGTGAAATCGACCAATTCCATGCCGAACCGCGTGTCCGGCTTGTCGATGCCGTAGCGGTTGAGCGCCTCGACGAACGGCATGCGCAGGAACGGCGTGGGCAGGTCGATGTTGAGCGCCGCCTTCCACACGCGCTTCAAGAGGCCTTCGATCAAATTGTAAATGTCCTCGCGGTCGATGAACGACATCTCGATGTCGACCTGCGTGAACTCGGGCTGGCGATCCGCGCGCAAATCTTCATCGCGATAGCACCGGGCCAGCTGGTAATAGCGCTCCACGCCGCCCACCATGAGGATCTGCTTGAACTGCTGCGGGGATTGCGGCAGGGCGTAGAATTGGCCGGGGCTGGTGCGGCAGGGCACCAGGAATTCGCGCGCGCCTTCGGGCGTGGACTTGAACAGCGTGGGCGTTTCCACTTCCAGGAAGCCGTTTTCGTCCATGTAATTGCGCGTGGCCACGGCGACCTTGCTGCGCAGGCGCAGGTTGCGGATCATCTCCGGACGGCGCAAATCCAGGTAACGGTACTGCAAGCGCAACTCCTCATTCACCTTGGCGGCGGCTTCCGGATCGTCCACCGGGAACGGCAGCACGGCGGCTTGGTTGAGGACTTCGATTTCCTTGGCGACCACTTCGACCTCGCCAGTGGCGATCTTCGTGTTGATCGTGCCGGCCGGGCGCTGGCGCACGGCGCCGGTGATGCGCACCACGCTCTCGCTGCGCAGGCCCGAGGCCATATCGAATTGCTCCTTGGACAACTGGGTGGGATCGTACACCGTTTGGGTGCGGCCCTCGCGGTCCCGCACGTCCACAAAAATAACCCCGCCCAAGTCACGCCGGGAATGGACCCAGCCGGTAATGGTCACCGTTTGCCCGATATGTGCCGGGCGTAATTCGTTGCAATGATGCGTACGTTTCATGTTAAAAGTCGCGCGCCTGCCCTCACTGGGACATGCGGAAGGGCATGTTGCGGGTATTTCGCGGGAAATCAAAGCAGAAAAATCAGGAGGATGGGGGCGAAAAACCGACTCTGGCGGATTCAGGCAGGGGAGTCGGCGCCGGGGGGGCGCTGTTGAAACGCGGCGTCTTTTTATCGTGCGCCTCCGGGGGCCGCGTGATTTCAGAGACGCCAATAATTCAATCCGGGCGCAATTGGAAGGACTTCGAATTGGTCGCTTCCGGCGAAAGAAACCAAATTCCTAATTTAGGATCGTTCGCAAATTGCCCCAGCGAAGTATAGGCACTTCCCGGGATCATGGTTCCCGCTTCATTGTATAAATTCGGACAACCTCCTCCTGGTTCGCCTGCGGGGTCGTCCCAACGGTATCGCACCACTAGAATCGGGTCACCCAGCCGTTTTTAAATTCGCTGTAAAAAAAAGAAATATTGGCTTTTGTCCACTGGTGGCGCCACCCAGCGCACGCCGCGATTGCAGAGAAAACTTCGAACCTGCCCCGCGCCCGGGAAGCCGAGGTAATAGGTGTCCGACGGTTTGCGGAGCACTTTTACGGACAGAACCTGCAACCGCGGATCGGTGGACCGCACCTGAATCTCCGGCCGGAACGCGGAAACCGCCGCCAGGGTCACTCCCAGCAGGGCGAGCACTACGACCACGGCCAGCCAGATTTTACGCCCTTTAGAGAGTTTAGCTATGGCCATGGACAATCGTACGGATGGCGGTGGAAAACACGCCATCGATTTAACTCGCAGCTGGCGCAATCGGCCGTGCCGTCTGTTTTTCCCTCTTACTCCGTCACCTTCCCCGTTGCCGCCCATTCGCAGCCGCGGACGATGATTTGCGCGACGGGGGCGAGGCGGATGGCTTTGCCGTCGTGGCCGAAGGCTTCGTGGAAGACGCGGCCTTGGCCGTAGTTCAGGGTGAACACCAGGGGCTCGGTCTTTTTGCTCCAATCGGAGTCGGCGGTGGCCAGCACGTTGATCGGGGCGTCGCCCTGGAGCTTGGCGTAAAGTTCGTCGTCGGTCTCGAAATCGGCGATGCCTTTAGTGATGGGGTTGTCCTGGCTGGCGATTTTCACTTGGAACGGGGCGCGCGGGCCGTGGCCGGAGGTGCCCATCACCCAGGAGCGGCCGCACAATTGGCGGAATTCGGGCCATTCCTTGAAGGAGGCGCTGGCCAGGTGCGACACGGCGAAGCCCTTGCCGCTCTTCACGTAGTTCAAGAGGTTTTCCTTGGCGGCGTCCGAGAGCGTGGGCGTCTTGGCGTTGAACATGGCCAAGAAGACGAGGTCATAGCGCTTGAGGGCGGCGGCGGAGTCCAGGATCGCGGCGTCTTCGCACACTTTGACGTCGAACTTCTTAGAAGCCTGGAGCACCTCGCGCGTGGCCTGGGAACATTCGCGCCAATTGTGCGAGGGCTCGGCGTCATCACCCGTGATCAGGAGCACGCTGATTTTATTGGGCGCGGGCTCCGCGGCGGTGGTGAGGGTGGGGGATACGAACAAGGTTAAGCCAGCGAGGGCGACGGCGAGACAGGAAAATAGTTTCATATGTTGATTGGGAATAATGGTGCGTTCGCCCGTCATTTAGTCCGTCCCCCGCGCCGCGGTCAAGAATGAAGAATTGTTTTTGGAATGTTACGAGAAGTCATGGAGATAATCATAAGCTGGACTGGTTGTGGAAGGTAAACGGCGCGGGTGGGAGGCAATTGAAAATCGAGAAATTGAAAATTTTTAAATTTTTTATTTGGGGAATGAGATGGGGTTTGCGCGTGCAGCGCAAGGGGGCAAACCTATGCGGGGTTGAACGTAGCGATCTTTGCTATCGCGTGCCTGGGTTGCGACTTCGCGCAACCCGGAATGCCTGGCGCAACTACGGTGCGCAGAGAGACGCCATCCCCTGTCCGCGACCGGATTCAAGCATCACGCCACTTCCGCCGCGTTGAAGCCGGGGTCCCAGTCTTTCCAGACGGGGTCCAGGCGCAGTTGGCGGAGGCGGGCGGCGACTTCGCTGGCGGGGCGTTCATCGGCCACGTCGAACTGGCCGGTGGCCGGCTCGCTGGTGGCGGCGGGGCCGGTTTTAGCGCCCACGCCGGTGTAGCCCCCGGGCTCGGTATGGCTCCCGGCGCTAATTTGCGTGATGCCTAGCGGGATCAAGCCGTCACGCAGCCGGGCGGATTCGCGGGTGGAGAGCACCAGGCCGAGGTCGGGGCAGAGCAGGCGCAGGGCGGCGGTGAGCTGGGTCAGGTCGCGATCGCTCAAGGGCGATTGCGGGGTGAACCCGCTGGCGGCCGGGCGCAGGCGGGGCAGGGAGATGCTCACTTGCGCTTTCCAGCAATGCACTTGCAAGTGGGCGGCGTGGGCGGCCAAGGCGAGGGCCTCGGCGCGCCAATCGTGCAGGCCCAGGAGGGCGCCCAGGCCGAGGCGGCGCATCCCGGCGGCGTAGGCGCGTTCGGGCGTGGCCAGCCGCCAGGCAAAGTCGCGTTTCGGGCCGGAGGGATGCATCTCGGCATAGACCTCGCGGTCGTAGGTTTCCTGAAACACGACGAGTCCTTCGGCGCCGGCTTGCACCACGGTGCGGTAATCCTCGGTGGACAGGGGGCCGACTTCGAGCGAAATATCCGCCGCGTGGGCGAGGCAGGCGCGCACGCAGCCGGCCAGGTAATCCGGAGTGACGACGGAGGGTTGCTCGCTGGCCACAAGGAGCAAGCTGCGAAACCCGCGCCGGGCAAGTTCCTGGGCCTCCAGGCCCGCTTCGGCTGCGGTCAAAGTGGTTCGGACGATATCGTTGCGCCGGGCAAAACCGCAGTATTGGCAGTTATTGACGCAGTGGTTCGAGACGTAAATCGGAGCGAACAGCCGGATGGCCCGGCCAAAACGCTGGCGG